>ENA-UEPQ01000348-UEPQ01000348.1-human-gut-metagenome-genome-assembly--contig:-NODE-348-length-24064-cov-13.281152_pt1 | contig 24064 bp, 29 predicted proteins | sample MGYA00242903_ERZ507922 | MGnify/ENA primary metagenome ERZ507922 (study PRJEB26167, sample SAMN06115483) | human gut metagenome | host: Homo sapiens | place: China:Sichuan | collected 2014-10-16... | reverse complement strand
ATGAAGCCAGAGGGAGGAGCCAGTAACCTCCGTTCCGATTTGAGAGAAAAACCGTTCCATTTTGGAAGTTTGAAGCACGAAGCCTCCTTGCTCGGCAGCAACGACTTCTGCAAGTCCTGCGTCGGTGATCAAAATTGTGTTTGCCATTAATGACCTCCTTGCTTGGCAAGTGCCGCAGCTACCGCGGCGTCAATGACTGCCTTGAGCGTCGCCGGCGTGACGAACTTCGTCGTCGACGTACCCACGGTCACTTCTTCGACTGTGGCAATACGCGAATCAATCGCCGCTTTCGCCGTAAAAGGGGTCATCGCCTTTGTCGACACAAGCCCCGTCGTCGCTTCAACAGTCGAAGCAATCGGGATCAGCCCCCTTGAGGCCTCGCTTGCGTCCGGAGTTGCCTCGGTGACGACAGCCTTGAGGCCTGCAGGCGTGACCGCTCGTTCCTTGTCAATCCCTGCCTTTGCTTCTTCCTCTGTTGCCAGCTCGACGAGACCGTTTCGACCAGTCGTTGCCTTTACACACCGAAGGCCGACAGGCGTCACATAGAGCGTCCTGGACTTGCCTTCGATGGTCTCAGCCTCTGTGGCCGCCGCGCCTTTAAGGTTCGCTGGTGTCAGAGCAACAGCACTATCAGTTCCACCCTTGACCTCTGATTCTGTGGCGGTACGGATGAGCCCTGCACGTCCTGCGGTAGCAGTCAAGCTCTTCAAGCCGGCAGGCGTCACCGCGCGTTGCGTATCAGTTCCTGCCTGCGTCTCTTCGTCAGTCGCAAGCTCGACAATGCCAGCGTTTTCACTGGTTGCTGCGGTGAAAGAGAAAGACACATCGCCGAAAGCGATGTCCCCGGCATTGACGCCCTCGAGCTTCAAGTCGATAGCAAGGAGCAGATTGCTTGACTCCTGTTTTGCAATGATCGGCGTGCTCTGCGAGTAAACCGCGAAAAGCGTCCCGTCAGAAAGGAAAAGGCCGAACTCGCACACCTCGTACGCGCCCGGCCCGTCGTCCTTGTATGCGACGTGAATCGCATTGTCGCCCGCTTGCCCACCGTCAAGAATCGGCAATCGCTTGACTTGAGCTTGCAGCTGTGTCTGTTCCTTGTTTGCTGTGTATTTGCCAGTGCCGACGCCGATCTGCGAAATAGTGACGGCGTTGGTCCCGGTCTCTTTTGCATTGATGACAGCCTGAATGCCAGCTGTCGTCAAAACGATGTCCATGAGAACCCCTCCTTATTTTGCAAGCCCAACCAGGGACCGCATTGCGATAGACCTCGCGCCGACGTAGAAGCTTGCAGTCATGTCAATGTCCTTGCTCACGAGTGCTTCACATCGAATGCGCGAATAAGCTACTGGGCGCAGATAGCCATCAATGCCAACCCCGCCTTCCAGCCGCCTCACAAGCACGAAGGTGTAGTGCGACCTGACCGGCTTCGCATCGTCGATGAGCGAGAACAGGTCCTCCTGCATTTCAGCATCAAGCGTGCCGTCGATGCTGCCCAGACTCGCCTGAATCTCGAATGTATGCGGAATGCCTTTTGGCTCCTGTTGCCACCACTCCTTGATGACAGCGGCTGAACCGATCGACGCAACGGCCTCCTTGACGGCGCGAAGCGTGCCTTTCTTGCGCTTTTCGCGTACAACGTTTTTCAAGACGCTGCGCTTCAAAGCAACGGGCCACGAATCGCGCCAAACACTCGCATCCCACCCATAGGCGACATGATCGAGCTGAGTGCTGGTGAGTTTGTCAATGCTGACGTAGATCGACGGGAGGTCCACCGCCACCGTCATGTCGAGCAATTGTTTGTCGAGCGCCGTCGCGCTGTGCTTGACGTTGTCGTCTTGAACGATTGAGTCCGGAAGCAAGTCGCTCAGCCTTACCTCAGCGAGACACTTACTCATCCTTGTAGCCCTCGTAAACGATCTTCACGCCAGTGCATTGGGCGACCTGGTCGCGTTCGAGTTTCTGGAAGCCATCTGGCTTCATCGTCGTGTTGTCGATGCGCGAAGCTCCCGCCTGCATGACGTACTGAATGAGCCTCGCCGGGAGAATGTCGCGACCGATTTTGCTCTGTTGCCACAAGCGATACTGTTCGACCGCCTTTTCGACATCGGCCTTGATCTGCTCGGCGCGCGAGCTATCCTCACGACTGATCCAGTAGTGAAGCTCAAGCTCATAATTCACAGCCTTCGGCGCAAGCACCTTCACGAAGTCCGTCAATGGTCTGATGGTTTCGTCGCTCAAGTGCGCATCGATCTGCTCAAGCGTTTCTGTGGACGGCAATTCACCGCCCGCGAGCAGAACGTAAACATCGACCTCGCCCGGCGTCGGGGAAGCAACTGAAACGTCAAGCACCGAGCTCGAAACGCTCTTTGCGTGATAGATGTAGGCCTTTTCTGGACCAGCAACCGAGAAGCCGTTCGGCGCGAGTCGGATGCGGTTCGCGAAGTCAAGGTCACTCTCAGCCGATGCCCCACCAGACGTGATCGTGACGTTCTCGGCTGATGACACAAACGTCATCGGCCTGACAATCGTTTTAATCTGGCCCGCCAAGTAGCCATTACCTGCTTCCCCAAACTCAGTGCATTCGGCCATGACGTCGCCAGAGATGGAGCCGATAGGAATATCAAGATCTTTAGTCGTTGCGAAAGTCACGGTGCCGTTTGTGACTTCGGTACCCTTCGGAATCGTCACTACAGAACCGAGCGTTCTGGACAGCGTGAAGCGAAGCGTCGTCACAGCCCTGCTCTCGGCCAGTCGCTCGACGCTGAGCAAAAGCCCAAGAGCATCGAGATAGTCGCCTTGTGCGTACGAGAGCAGGTTCTGTTTCGCCGCCGCGTCAATCGCGCTTCTCTGCGTCACGATGATGGCCGTGAGCGACAAAAGAAAAAGGCGGACAGGATCGCCCGCCGCCAATGTTCGCCCGCTGACCTTCTCGAACGAGGTGATGATTTCAGCCTCTAGTGCCGTTGCATCCGTCGTCAGAAAGCTGATGTCCTTGAGCCCCCAGCGGGGCAATGTTTCTGCCATCACTCATCTCCTATTTGAACCGTCACGACAGGCTTGAGCACGCCATCCATCGCACCATCCAAGTCCTCAGCAAAATCGACGCTCGTCACCCGAGCACGCGGCTCGTAGCGCTCGACGGCGTCGATCACCTCCGAGCGCATCAGCATCTTTACCGCTGGCAGCGCCTGGTCGACGTTGTCCCACGAAATGCCGAAGTCTCGGTCAAGCGGAACGGAGCCCTTTCGCGTAGCAAGGATCGTGCGAATGTTCTGCAGAATCTCCATCACGCCTGCCGGGGCAAAGTCCACGTCAATGCTTTGCTGACCTACTCGATACTTAGCCATCGGCAACCTCCTTGAGCGTGATCGTCACGGCCCCGCTTACCGGGACGCCGAGATTCGTATGCTCCTTTCGATCTTCCGATACAGACTCAATGACAAACTTGCCCAAGTAGTCCGGACCGATCAAAAGCCGCTGCGCCTCCTTCTTCTCCATCAGCATCTGCAAGCCTTTCAGTACAGCGATAGGCGGCATGCCAAGAAACGAGTTCAGCTGAATTGTGAAAGTCACAGACGCAAGCCCTGGCCCGATATACTCGACAACCGGCTTCTTTCCGATAACCTCGTGAGTCGCCCATCGTGTCGAGCGCTCGACTTTTAAGTCCTTGAATGTCAAGCAGACGGCCGAGGAAGTCACAAACGGGATATTTCCAAACAGTCCTGTCACACCGCCCATAGCGCCCCCAGAACACCAACGACATCGTTGAGCCCACATGCTGTGAAAGCGATCGTGCCAACAAGCAATATTTGACTAAGGCCCAGAGCGAATGTCCATCGCAAAATCTTGATTTCCATTGGCCTTTCCTGAAAAAAGCCCCACGAGGATTTCCGCTCTTCGTGGGGCTTGTCTTTTTGTGCGGCCTTAATGCGGACCGCTCGTTTCGCCATGCGGCGACGTGTGCGTGTGACCCATCACGCTGATGCCGCCAGCGACAATGTCCTGCGACGCGTTCATCGAGCCAATCAACTCGATGTTGCCAGTCGCCTTGACGCCACTTCCGCCGAAGACGGTGAAGCCGCCAGCACCCGTGATGAGGCCAGTAACCGACAGCGTCTTCTGGATGATCACGTCTCCCGTGAACGTCGACGTCGGTGAATTCACCGTTAGCGAGCTCGAGGCGTTCACGACAGCGTCCGTACAATTGACCGTGATGGTCTCAGGCACCGTGATCGTCCCTGTCTGGCGGTTATAGACAATCTCCGTCCCCTCGATCGTCATCGTCAGTTCATGCGCCTCTCGGTCGTAGCTGAACCGAGTGCCGTCCTTGAAGACGACAGTTCGCTTCTCAGGACTCAACTCAGGTGGCTTGACCTCGCCCGCGTAGAAAGAGCCGAGGACGATGCCATCCTCTTCACCGCCACGCCGAAAGGCAACCACCACATCTTCGCCAATGTCCGGCATCTGGTAGTCGTGGTTGTCATACGTGCACCTCTGCATGACCGGCAAGTCATAAGAGTTCAAGCTGCCATCGTCATCAAAAACGACTCGGCAAGTGCAGGCGACCGGATCGATCGAGACGACTTCACCGATGCGAATAGTGTCAGTTTCCATCACTCACCTTAATACTTGTTATTCACCCGACGGACGTTAATCGTCGTCACATAGCCGGACCCGCTCATGCTGTGCGAGGCAGACTCGATGAAATAGTTTCCGTCAAAGCTCCCGAAGCCCTTCACCTCGATCACGATGCCAGCCACGAGCCGCGTATCTCCGACAAGCGTCATCGAGCCGGTAACGCTCCGAAGGTTCAAGCGTCGAAGCGTAGCCTTAGCCACGCGCTCGGCCTCGGCCCTGGAGGTCACTCGCCTTTTAAGCTTGTACTCCTGACCGTTGGCGTCGGCCTCGGGGTCGACATAGACATACGTATTGACTGCAGGGTTTTTCGACGCATTCGAGTCGTCGATCTTTTCAAGGTCGATGTTGTACTTCGCCGGAGGCTTATCCGAAGGCTTTTCCAAATCGAGGTTGTAGCCGCCTGCGGACTTGCGCTGCTTCTTCTTGATGTCTCGCCAAGAGACGACGCAACTCTTGTACGTCTCAGACTGAGTTGTCTGAAAGTCCCAGGACAGGACATCCGACACCCCCAGCTCGACTTCGCAGGTAGGCTCCATCTTCTCGTAGCGCGACTGGTCGAAGATCACGATCGTGTCGTCGGTCACCTTGATCGACAGACCAGCGTCCTGACAGAGACGAGACAGGAAGGCGAGATCACTTTCTTCCTTCTGGTCAAGTCGGTCGTATTCAGGATCCTCCTCAACCTCGAAGTAGAAGTAAATCTCCGCCTTCGCCGCAATCTCCTTCAAGATGCCCTTGAGGGTGTAGTTCTCCCAGGCCTTCGTCACCAGTCGGCGTCGAATCGGAGCCTTCAAGGGTATCGACACTGCGCGAATCTCACAGACTCTCGGAGAGCCGCTTACTCGCATCGAGTCAACGTAGAACTTCCCACAAAAGAGCTTCGGGCATGTCGACCCTTTGATGTAGGCCCGAATGATCTCTCCGCCGTCAGGCTTCCAAGACCCCGCCCACTTGCCCTTCTCGTCCTTGATCATCAGCGAGATTTCATCCGCCTGATCTGCCTCCCTGTCGTCATACGAAAAGGAGAGAAGATCAGGCATGACGTCGCTCGTCGCATCCGTCTTCGACTCTGTAAAGAGCAAGGTAAGTTTTGTCTCTCGAGGATCAGTCATGCTTCAACCTCTTCCAAGCAGGCAGTCCCTCATCCCTCGTCGGCGACACTTCAACCTCGGGAACCGAGAGGACAATGCCCGCGGAGAAGATGACGACTTTCCTGTACCGGATGTTTGCGGCGATCAACTTGTCGATGAAGTGCTCATCGCCATAAAGCTTTTTAGAGATGATGCCCCACGTGTCCATCGAGACAGTCGTATACGACTTCATCTTTCCTCCTTACGCGAAAGACAAGCGGTTTCGGTCCCGCATCATCCGATCGAACTCGCGTTCAAACGACCTGCGACCTTCGTCAAGCGCCCGCTTCACGTCGGAATACGTATCCGCACTTCCGCCGGTGACGTTAATCACGGGCGAGAAGTTGACAACGGTAGAGCTACTGGATGTTGCGGCATCAAGCTTCGAGAGCGGCATCACGGCCTCAGGCTCTCGGCCTTCTCCGATCATGGCAAGTGTCGGAGAACTGACCACGCCGCCCTCTGCCAGCATCGGAATCTCAGGAATATTGAACCCGAGCTTTCCGCCGCCGAGAATTGCGGGCAACTCGATGTTGAGAGCGTTCAGCTTCGACAGAGCGCCATTCACCATACCGATGACGCCATTGAGCGGTGCCTTGATCAGGCCGCCAAGGCCGCCGAAGATTTGAGCGAACGAATCTTGAACGCGCTGCCATACGGAACCCCATTTGGTAAGAAAGATTCCGTCGACCCACCCGACCAGCTGTTCAAACTTTTCCTGCCCCATTACAAAGGTTTTTTGAATGCCAGAAAAAGCCAACTGAACGACCTTCGTGATGCCGGGAAACTTTTGAGTGAATGCCGCTTGAAGAGCGTCCACCTTCTCTTTAACAACGTCAAAGTTTTTGTACAGCGCAACGCCACCCGCTACAAGCCCAGCCAATGCGGTCACAGCCAGGCCGACCGGATTGGCAAACGCAAACCGCAAAGCGCCACCAAACAGCTTGATAACCTAAAAACAAGGAAACCCTCACTAGGTCGGTCAAGCAAAGCTCGAAATCTTGAAAAGCCCCTGGAAACAGGGGCTTTTCGCTTGCGGCAAGTTAGTGTCTATTGTATAATATGTACACTAACTTTGGAGCAGAACTCATGGCAACCGCCAAGGAATACCCTGTCAAAATCCGCAAGATTCCCGTCCTCGATAAAAAGACGGGGATAACTTATTTCGAGATCCGTCGTACGCGTTACGATCCAGTCCGTAAGTATGAGGTCATCCTCAGTTCCGAGCGCACCGGCGAGAAGCTTGATCCAGAGGCCGGTGAGGTTGTTGCATGCCGTCCGAAGCGCGGAACCAAGCGCGCTCAGCGAGCCGCTGGCGAAGCTGCGGCGGCTACTTCTACGTCGACTCCTGCATCAACCTCTCCTGCTACGCAGCCTGAACCCGTTCCTCAGCAAACGGTGGAACCCCAGCCGACCAGCGTAACGACGCGAGTCAACACGGGAGCGATTGACATCCTGGCCATGGTCGGGAAGCATTCCGGGTTGGACGCCGCCGTTCGTGCTGCCTATCCGGACGGCGGAATCGCCGACAAGATCCTCTCGATTGCCCGGTATCTGGTTGCCACTGGCGGAGACACAATTCACAACATTGACGTTTGGCAGTACGACCATGACCTGCCGTACGAGTTCGGTATGTCCGAGGATGTCTGCTACGACCTGTTCGAGAGTCTGGGTTACGATTCAACCGGTGAACAGCGTCTGTTTGAGCGTCTGTCGGCTATTGGCGGCCCTGATCAACAGGTGATGGCCTTCGACTCCACTACCGTCTCGACCTATGCAGACGGGCTCAAGCCTATGGCTCGCCAGGGCTACAACAAGGACGGAGATGGCCTGGACACGTTCAAGTTGCTGTCGTTCTTCTCGCTCACCAATCAGCTTCCCGTCATGATGGATTTGCAGCCCGGGAACATTCCGGACGTCGTGTCGGTGTTCAATGCGATCAAGCGTCTCAAAACCTACGGATTGAAAAAGCCCGAACTTGTTCTGGACAACGGCTTCTTCAGTAGAGACAACGTCCGCGCCTTCGTTACACACCACGTCGGCTTCACCATGCGCGCCACCCTGAGCGACAACTGGATCTATCGCCTGATTGACGAAGAAACCTCCGGCGGGCGTCTTGCGCGTGAAAAACTCACCAACCCGTCATCGACTTGCCCGTTTGATCCGAACATCCATGCCGCATCATTCACGGAGGCAACAGATCTGGGACCCGCAAAGGTTAGCGATCCGAATGGCGAACAGCTGTCAATCAAGCTTCATTACCACTACTACAAAAACAGGGCCAAGGCTGCTTTGGAGGAGGAAAGCTTCCTCAACAAACTCCACACGATCAAGGCGAAGTTGGAAGGTGGTCTGTCGCAGGAAGGGTTGGATCCGTCTGAGCAGAAGATGTGCGAAAAGTTTCTGACAGTCATCCCCAAGCGCGGCCGCGGTAAGGCGACGGTCCTGATCAAGGATGAGCCCTGCAAGGCGGAAATGCTGAATTTCGGAATCTTTGTGCTGATTTCCAATCGACACCGAGATCCTTGGCAGGCTCTGACGCACTATCGTCGCCGCAACGACATCGAAACGTCTTACCACATGATCAAGAGCGAGTTGGACGGCGCACGTGCCAGGTGCTGGGACATGAAGCGAGTAAGAGGCAAGGAGCTGTGTCGACTGATTGCGCTCGGCTACCGCTTCTATTTGCAGAACGCATTGAAGGCTACTCGGAAGGAAGCGGAACAACTCTCCCGAGACGAGGAGTGCGGTAAGGTAGAGCGCGACAGAATGGCCGGCGCCGCGGCCTGGCTCAAGAAAATGAGCCTGCGCCAGTTCCTGGGTTGGTTCGATTGCGTCGAGACCGTCACCGTCCGGAACAAGCGTGCCAAGTCCCGTTGGTCTACCGAAAGCACGACGAGGGATCGACTGGTGCTTCAGATGCTGAAGGAAAATATGGCGAGATCCGAAGTCAAGGCTAACCCTTAAAGGCAGGGAAATGAGTTAGTGTGTATTTCCCTGCTTTTAGGTTGATAAGCACCGTCGAAGCCTCAATTGCCGTGCTTGTGGCGACACAGGCCGCACGCCAAGCCAACATCGCTACCCTGCTGGCACCCCATGCAATGCCCTTCAGCGTTTTTCCAGCAAACGAAAAAGCTCCGCCGATAAGTCGCCCGGTCATTGCAAGAGCGTTTCCTACGACCATTGTCGTTTTCATGGCGAGAGAGCTGAACACACACAACCCGCGCCAGACATCCATCACTGCCGAGGCGGCATACATGACGCCCTTCAATGCAATGCCAGCGGTTACCAACCCACTAGCAACGGCCACAACCTTTAAACCAGCCTTAACCAGTTTCGTGTGCTCACGAACCCAAGAACCAGCTACTTCTGCGAGGCCGCCCATATAGAGCGCAGCTCTTCGAATCGGCCCCAAGAACTGATCGCCAAACGCTCGAGCAACGTAGTCTGCTGAGTTCTTCAAAAGAATCAAGGAGTTAGACGTCGTTTTGGAACGAGCCTCAAACTCCTTTTCCATTGACCCCGCAGTATTGGCCTCATCAGATACGTAATCGAAGTTCTTCTTCACAGCATCAAGGTTTTGAAGAAGAGGACCAAGAGCCTCACTGCCTGTTTCGCCAAACAGCACATTAAGGTACATCGTTCGCCGCTCTTCCGACAGGCCGTTTAAGCCCTCAAGAACCTTTACGATCGTTCCGGCGGCATCTTTTTGAAGATCCTTTTGCAACTGCTTTACATCAGGAATACCGATGTTGGCAAGCGCGGCCTGTTGCCTTTCTGAAAGCTGAGCACCCTTGGCAAGGGTTCCCATAAACGCCTTCATGCCAGTTGCAGCGGTCTCGCTCGATGCGCCTGATGCAATCAGCGACGCAGCCAATGCGGCAGTCTGCTTTTCGGAAAGGCCAGCTACCTTACCCAAAGCGCCATATCGCTGAACCGTATCGCCGATCTGGTTTGCAAGTGCAGCATTGTTGTTGCTCAACCCGTTGACCGCATCAGCGAGCGCGTATGTCTGCGACATCGTGAGCTTCATACCGCTTTGCCACTTCGCCATCATCGTGCCCGCTTGTTCTGCTGTCATGTCGAAGGCGACAGCCATCTTTGCCGCCTGCTCAGTAAAGCCGAGAAGCTCATCTTGAGCAACGCCTGCCCCCGCGGCCGCGGCGGCAATCTGTGCCAAACCGTCTGCGCTCATCGGAATGGTCAAGCTCATTTTCTCGAGCTTTCTCTGCATCTCAGCCAAACCTTCAGGCGTGAAGTCAGATACTTTAGCCAAATCAGCCATTGCATCTTCCATCTTCATTGACGCCTGAACCGGTCCTTCAATGGCGGATTTCACGGACGAAACTGCACCACCAACGGCCCTAAACGAGCCTATGGCCATGGTAATTTTCCCTGAGGCCGCATCAAAGTTCTTAAAGGCGTTTTGCTGGCGCTTGATCTTCTCTTTGGTTTCGTCTATTTGGCCTGCAAGTGACTTTTGGCTTTCCTCTAGAGCCTCGATTGTCTTAGACGCGGCTCTAGCATCAACTGGCAGGCCCTTTAGCACCCGCTTTTCGTGCTCCAGCTTAACTTCGCATTGCTTTACAGCCTCGCTCGCCTTTAGATGCGCGGCTGCCATCTTCTTTGTCGGAACAACAACTTGCGAAATCGAACTTTCAAGAGCATCCAGTTTTTTCTTTGCCTCTTGATAAGTCGACAAAGCACCCTTTACAGCTTTTCGTTGCTTGAGGAAAGCGCCAGTCTTAGACGCCTCAGCTTCGAGAGAAGCCATTGTGGCGGACAGCTCCTGAATCGTTCCGCCAGCGAAGCGAAAAGCCTGAGGGAATGTCGAAGATAGCTGGCTTGCCAACTTGAAAGTCAAACTGTGTTCAACCCCTGCCATTTTTTATTCCCCAATAAAAAAAGCCCGCCAATTTCTTGACGAGCTTCCAGTCCACAGACAGCGTTAGGCAATCATTCGAACAGCGCGAGAATCACCCCACACACAACTGACAAAACAACACTCAGGATGATGAGTTTCATGGCCCCAAGGTACCCCTTAACATAGCCAAGACCGGCTGTGCCAAGGAAATGCAACGCCATATCCCTTTCGAGATTGGTTTTGTCTTCGCGTTGCATGATTTCATCCAGTTCTTTAGTACGGCGATCGATAAATTTATCCATGGCGGCCCAGCGAAAACGCAATGATAATAATTCATTGTATCGCCGTTTACCCTTTTTGCCTACTCTCGCGTTCCTTCAAGTCCTGCTGTACCACGCGGTTCCAATGTCCAAGCTCCGTGATCGGCATTGACATCCAATCAAGAACAGACCCGCCCGCGTGTGACCGCAGGCGCAGGCAGACGAGCATCAACCGCTCCTCAACGTCAAACTTGCCGCCGAGGCCTACATGAGCAAAAAACTTGCAGTCATCGTAGACACAGCAAGGTAATCCTTTGCCGGCAGGCCTTCCATGAACTCGATCGGCAACTTGGCTGCCTTCGCGGCAAGATAGACGCAGAAATCAACGTCCGCTTGAAGAACGTTCGAGCTGGCAAAGTTTCCAGCACGGAAGAAGTCGCGCTTTGCCTGAGAAACCTCTCGCCCCGTAATGGCATCAAAGTCGATCTCAAGATCCTTATATTCCTTGCCTTCAAAGTTGTAAGGCTTCGAGAACGGAATCTTCATTTTTGCTTTTCCTTCAAGAAAAAGCCGGAAGAGCGAACCCTCCCGGCTATTCGTTTTTTTTAAGCGATACCAAGGTCCTGACGGACGGTTTCGAGCATGTCGTCGTCACCGAACTTGCAGACGTAGTTGAACTTATCGACCTCCATCACGCTCTTACCATCGATATAAAGGTTGAGGTAGGAGACTTCCAGTTCGGTCTCGCTGTCGGTCGTCGAACCCGTCTCAAAAGAGCCGAGATTAACGGACTTCGGAAGGGCCTTCAAAGCAAGGCGAACCGGTACAGTCTTGTAGACGCCGTTGGCGGCGTCGTAGACCTGCTGAGAGCCGCGGATGTCAAGGTTGTGAGCCTTGAAAGCCGCCAGCTTCACAGCGCAGGCTTCGATCGTGCGCCACTGGAGCGAGACCGTCATGGAGCCAAAGTGGCCCATGATCGGCGTCTCGATCTCACCAGCAATGCCAGCACCCGTAACCGTATCCGTCATCGGCTCGATCGTCGGGAGCGTGACGTTGGCAGTACCAAGAAGGTCATTGCCTTCGCCATAAACGCGGAAGGCAATCAAGCGTTCCGGCACATTATTCGTTCCAGCCATCTTTTACCTCCTTAAGCGTAAAGCGTGGTCAGGTTGTTCACGTCATACTCGAGAACGAAGTCGAGTTCGCGAGCCGGGGACGGCGGCGTGACATAAACGTGGAAGCTGAACTTACCGTCCATCATGTCGGTCAACGAGTTTTCAGACTCGAGGAACTCAACGCGGCCACCGAGAATGTACTGGCGAGCCGTTAGGCCATTGAGCCAGATATTGGCGGACGTGATGACGGTATCGATATGACGACGATTAGCAGGCGCATCAAGCTTCTGCCAGAAACTCTGCGTCAGCGTATTGCCGAGCCAGTTGAACATGCGACGGATGCAAATAAAGGCATCCTTCACATCAGTGCCGCTAGGATAGACAGCAGTGCGATTGCCCCAGCACTTCCAACCGCCGATGAAGTTGATCGCAGTCACGACGCCCTGACCATTCAGGTACTCGCCGTTATCGGGACCCAACCAGATCTCCGTACCATCCTCAAGGACAGCCGCGGTCATCTTGAAGTTTTTGTTCGAAGGAGAAACATACGGCGTGTCATCGTTGTCGGCGTCAACCTTGCCGAGAAGAGCGGCAAGCTGAGAACTCATGTGGTATGCCGTACCGTCAAGAGAAAGCATCGGCCAACAAGCAACCTGCATCGGATCGGTGATGTTGTTCGAGTTCTTCCACTGCGCAACAGACGTGTAGCTCTTGACGGAATCCGTCGGAATGTCGATGAGAGCGATCGCACGGAAGTAGCCGTTGATGTTGGACGCCTTGGCGGCCATCACAGCAGCGACCTCGGGCTTGCTCGAGAAGCCGGGAGCGGTAATCGTACCCGGCACAAGGCCGAAGCGCGGGAAGCACTCATCAACAAGTTCGAGGCCGGACTTCACGCCAGACACGTCGACGCCGCCGACGATTTCATCTGCATTGACAGCAGACGGGTCTACCTTGTCGGCAGAGAACGTGAGGCTTTCGCCAGTCGTGCACTTGAAGGTGCCGCCGGGCTCGGTAAGAGAAGCTACGACAAGGTTGCCGTCGCCGTCGAAAGACAAGACATAGTCCGTATCCTTGACGTAAGCAGAAGCAGAGGACGGGGTCAGCGTAACGGACTCAGGAAGAATGCCCGTTTCTTCAATCACGGCCTGCCCGGTCTTCGCATCAAGCGTCACGCTCGTAGTCATAGCGGTCTTCTTATGCTTCGTCGGGTCAAGGACGTTCACAAGGATGATCGGCGAAACGGCAAATAGGGAGAACTGCGCCTTGATCGCTTCGCAGAGCGTGAACTCATGCTTCTTGAGCGTGGGACCGGCTACAGCGGCAGGCGGCACATAACCCAAGGCGGCAACAGCTTCTTCATACGAGTATGCAAGAATCGGCTTGTTGACGCACTTCGGATCGGTCATATTGACCGGAGCCGTGCCGATTACGATCGGAATCGCCGCAGAGACTTCGACCGGAGGAAGCACCGAGGTCGGCACTTCGGAAACGATAACGCCATGTCGGTAAGCCATCGTTAAATCTCCTTAAAGATTTGTTTAGAAAGAGTGTTCAGAAGATCGCCCTGGACTTTGATTCGACGACGGGCGTCATGAAGCTTGTCCAGAGAAACAAAAAGTCCGCACAATGACGGACTCTTTTTTCGAAGTTCTTCGACGTTGGGCGGATACTTGCCCGTGAAAACCGTGTAGCGCTTCAGTACGCCTTGCGGCAAATCGGGACCGACGTAAATCGTCGGACTGACTTTGGCTTTTGCCATCAGAAATCCTCCATGACCGTGACTGGTGACCTAAAAAGCCATTCAGTCTCCATGTCAAGCTGATAGAAGGGGAAAGGCTGATCGGTCGGAAGCGTCCAAGTCACCTCGCCTCGAAGCTGATAGCGCCCGGCAAGGATCAACCCCGGCAAGGACATCAGCTTGAGGCGGATCCTTTCCATAACGTTCAAGCAATGCTCGTGGCCTTCACGAGCACCATCAAGCCCGTTTTGGCAGTAGACGCCGATGACAAGCGCGACTGATACCGTCGTCTGATCCTGATTGCTCGAGCCTCGCTCAGCGCGGACCAGAACAAAAGGGAAGTCAAGGGCTTCACCAGAGCGTTTTGGCGGCAGGTAGTTGTTGACCACCTGAGGCTCTCGAAAGCTAGGCTCGTCCTTCGGACTTTTCGGCTGCGTCGGAAGGAGCAAGTCCTTCACAGCGTCCTGAACCAGTACTCGGATTGCTTGACAAAGATTGTTTTCAACCATTGGTTCTCCTACTTATCTTTGAGAACAGCAGAAATTTCCTTTTCCAACTGTTTGTCAAAGGCCGCTCCCATCTTTTCGCTAACCACCTCAACAACTGACTGATTACCTACCATCTGGGGAACGGATGGACCAGTTGGCTTTTCAATCTGCTCAACCACCTTGCCCTTGTGCCACCCACGGCTCGCCGTGATCTTGCGACCGTTACGAGCAAAGATGTGATTGTTGAACTTGAACGCTCGACCTAACGAACTTTCTGCTCCACCTTTCTTGATGAAAACTCTTACTGGCTTCCTGTTAGCGCCAGTGGTGCTTTCATCGCTCGGCTTATGCAGATAGTCACGCAACTCGTTTCGCTCGCCTGTACTGATCATCTGACCGTCAAGGCGCGTTCTCGTTGCTCGGTTAAAAGTAACCGTTTTCTTCACGTCGCGAGGATCGATGTAATATCGCTTGGCGACTTCTCGTCCAACCGTTGTTCGACCGGATGACAGTGCCCGATTGATCGAGCGCATGAGTGCACGCTGAATGCCGCCGGGGACTCCCGCGAGCAATGCCTGCGCACGATCAATCTCTTTCTCGTGACGCTTTCCGCCAAAGCTGAAAACGTATTTCATTGGCTCGCCTTCTGACAAAGCATCACAAGTACGCCGTCTTCATCAGAAACAGACCGAACGTAATACTCGTGGCCGTCAATGACGATCAGCTCGTCTTCGACAGGAGCAGGGTCCATGTCTTCAGTTCGTACATACACCTTCAGCCTGTTGACGAATACGCCGATTCGGTAGCCGTCGTCATCCTGCGTCTGAATCACATCAAGCAAGGCGACAATGCGACGACCTTGTATCTCGTGCCACTCCGCGAAGATGCGCGGATCAAGAAACGTCTTTGAGACGTCTGCCTTGAACTGCTTCTTGTAGTCAATCGCCATCGGACACCTCCGACATGTCGGCGAAGGCCGCATCAATGCCGGAGCGCTTGGGCTTCCTTGTGGTAGCAGCCTTCGTCTGCTTGATCGACGGCGGAGTTGGCTTAGCCGTTTCGACAACACCGCAGGCGCGGGCAAGGCCAGCACCAAAAAGTGCATCGGCCATCGCATCGTCTGCGTCAACGATCTCGCCGGTGGCGTATCGCGTGCGCTCGTACAAAACGCTCTGAAGAATTTCGATTTGCATCTTTCCCTCCAAGAGGGAGATGGCGAACCACCTCCCTCACCGTTTATTAGGACTAGGACAGGCAGTTGATCAGGTGGAAGCCGTTGACCTGCTGAATGACAGGGAGCGGACGGCTCTTGATCTGAACCACTCGACCGGAGGGGTTGGCTCGCTGAACCCAAGAATCAGGCACGCGAGCACCTTCGTAGAAACGCACCTGCTCGTCGCCGGCAAGCGCGACAACGCCGTAAGCGAGCATCGTCTTCGTGTTCGGAGACGCGAGCAGGCAGGCCTTTTCGGGCACCATCGGGTGCTCCTTGCCGGCTTCGTCGATGTACCACTCGTCGTAAGAGTAAATGTCCAGATCAACCTCATTCAGGTGACCCATGTAAGACACGCCGTTCGGCAACTCCTGAGGCTTGACGAAGCCAAGATCGACACGACGATTGTCGAGCACCTGGTCGGCAATAAGCTTTTCCATCACGACGTCGTATGCCTTGGATCCGAGGATCATTTCCCGAGGCGTAAAGCCGCCGTTCTTGACCATCGTGCGCTTGATTGTGCGAAGGTCGGCAAGAATGTCCTTTGCCGTTACATCAGTGGCGTCCCACTTCTTAGTGAGAGTCGTCGTCGGCTTTTCGCCTTCACCGATGCTGCCCCAGAAGTCGATCACTTCGTCGTAGCCCTCGCCCTTTACAGTCACCTTACCGGTGAAGAGCGCTTCGGCGCACATGGCTTCTTCGCGACGCGTGATGATGTCGTCGAGCTCAGAAAGATCGCGGCCGAGAATTTCGGCAGCACGTTCGCTCGGAGACTTGCCGGAGTAGATCGTCTCGCCCGGAAGGCGCTTGAGCATGTCTTCAGCAGTCGTGACGCGCATCGGAGAGAGTTCCGGCGCTTCGAAGCTGTACGTCGCATAGCCTTCGCGCTCGAGCACGATGCCGCCGACCTTCGGGTTGACGAACGGAGCGATCTTGCGGCCGCCCATGCCAACGATGTCGAAATCAATCTTCTGCGTGTTGAACGTCGGGCGATAAGCGAAGTAGCGATCGCGAAGCCAAGTGTGATTCGACTTCTTACCGGCCTCAATCATGCCCAACATGGTGCGGGTAGTAAACATATCCATAGCGTATTTCTCCTTAGATGGCCGGCTTGAAGAAGATGCAGACCTTGCGAGCGGAAGCCTTGAAATCGCTCACGAGGGCATCGTTGTCAGGCTTGAAGCTGAGAGCGTTTTCGTTGAATTCACCGGTGAGATAAACGGCGGCCTCAACAGCGCCATCCGTCGTATCAACGTCCTCAGCGAGAACGGCATAGACCTCGGAAATCGTGGTCTTGCCGGCATCGACCGTGCAGAGCGTACCCGTCGCATCGAGAAGGGCACCACGCTTGAGAGCACCCTGCGAAGCCTTCACCGTCATCGCATCGGCGACTACCGGCATCATCTGAGACGCGGCAAAAAGGTTGTCTGCCGTCGTCGTGTACTTTTCCTGTGCGAGCATAAAAACTCTCCTTACTTCTTTTCGAAACCGCGAGCACCAGCGGCGATGATTCGATCAAGCGCCTCCTGATTGACTTCGCCCGGAAGATCGACACCGTGAAGGTTTCCTGCATCTTCAGTAATGCCGTTCAGGCAATCGGCGTCTTCCGCCGTGTCCGTGATTCGACGCTTGCCGGTTGCCTTTTCGGCCTTGACGATTGCGACGGCCAACTCCGCCCCCGTCATCGTCTTTTCGCCGTACTTGGCTTCAGCGACAAGCTGCTCGTAGCCGGGAAGGGCACAGTCTTCAATGTCCTTCATTCGACTACGCTCGGCCTTTGCGCCTTCATCACGTGCTTCCTTGCGGATCGCCTCGACTAGGTCGGGGTAGTCCGCCTTCAAAGTTTCAAGATCCATACGGACCTCCTTATTGACTGCGGCCGCCTTAGGCGTTTCCGCTTCGAAAAAAGCCTGAGGCATGCCGCTGAAATACTTCGCTTCAACCTTCAGGCCGTTCATGTTGACGAAGCCGCCGACGGCAGAGTTGTGCACCTTAACCGTTTCGTCGACCTCATCAGCCAAGCCGAACGCCACTGCCTCTTCAGCGTTGAAGTAAGTCGTCGCGTTCATCTTTTCTTTAATCTCTTCGACCGAGCGCCCGGACTTCTCGGCATAGATGACGACGATGTTGTCTTCAAGCTTCTCCATGTCGTCCGCCATCTTTCGCATGTCGTCCGTGTCGCCCCAGACACCGGAGCTGACCTTGTGGATCATCATCATCGAACCCTTGGGCATGATGACCTTCGCGTTCGGCACGCTCGTGATGATCGTGGCCGCGCTCATGGCCGCGCCATCGATGCGGAAGGTGATCGAGCCCTTGTGCGCCTTGAGAAGCGAATAGATCGACAAGCCCGTGTACACCGCGCCGCCAAAGCTGTTGATCGAAATCTCAAGATCCGCAGCCTCCGGGATGCGACGGAAATCCTCAAGAAACTCAGCTTCGTTGAAGCCTTTCCCCCACGGATCATCCTTAGAGCCGCCGACATACCCGAACAGGTCGAGTTTTGCGACCTTGCTCGTATCGTCGCTCTTTACGTTCCAAAACTTATTCATCCTTTTCCTCCTTCTCCTCTTCCACCGGAAGTGTGCCGCCCGCTGCATTCAACCCTGCGGACTTCAAAAGCGCTTCCTCTCGTGCGCGCGTCCGCACAATTGAATCCATCCGCATGCCTGTCATCTCAGCCGCCTCACGACTGATCGTCGAGAAGCCGTTCTGTACACGAATGACAGCGGCATTCGCTTCTTTCAGGGGATCGAGCTGACCCTGTGCATCGCCGTGCCATTCAGCGCCTGACCAAGCCGCGCGAATTGCAGGATCGGCAAAGAAGCCCGGTGCATTAATGCGTCCCTTGCTGACCGCCTCCGCCAGCCACTCTTCGTAAACCGGCTGACAAAACGAACTGACGAGCCATTCCCTTCGCATGCGGAACATCTTCCACGCCTCGAGCAGCGCGGCTCGGCTGGCCGAGTAGCTCGACGTGAAATGTTTCAGCAAAAGTTCATACGGAATCTCGAGCGCCGCACCGATGTGCCGGCAGACCGCCTGTACATATCCGTCAAACGCCACACTCGGGCGCTTCGGATCGGCAATCTCCACCTTCTCGCCTTCGGCAAGCTGCACAATCGCGCCGTTTCCGAGCTCGTATGCCTGCGGATCGGGATCGATGCGCTGCATGGCGGGAAGGCCGCCACCGCCGCCGAAAAGGCCGCTCTCGTCAGGCGAAGGCGTCGTCACGAAAACCGTGAACATGCCGCTGATCACTGCGGCCATCAGCTCAGCATCGCTGTAGCGCTTCAACTGCTTGAGCTCTTCAATGACAGGCGCAAGAATCGGGACGCCTCGTCGCTGAGCAGGACGCTCGACATCGGTCATGATGTGCAGGACGTTGCGTCGACCTGTACGATCACCGAAGATCGGCACTCTGCTCCATTTCACCTCAAGCGTGTCCGTCGAACGTGCAGTAGCTCCAGGGTGTCGATTAGCGACATAGACTGCAATGGCCTCTCCGTACTTACCGACCTCAATGCCCCCAAGAATGTTTTTCTTCAGGGCCTCAAGGTTGTCCTTCGGGTTGCAAACGCGATCGGCTTCGATGATCCCGACACGAAGGTCGTACACCGAGCCAACGCGACGAATCATCGGCGTAATGACAAAACAGTCGCCGCTCATCAACGTTGACAGCATGACAAGCGACTGGAGCTGATAAAAGTTCTGGCGTCGTTCTACGTCGCACATCACGCTATCCGCCCACAAGCGCCATTCACGCTCGGTATTGGCTTCCCAATCGCTCGCTTCCTCATCCGACATGCCGAGAAATCCGGCGTCGATCTGAGAATTCAAGCTCAAGCCGCTACCAACAACGTTCGTGCGAATTGTCTTCAGCGCACCCGTCGCGATAGGAGCCGTCATGTACAGCATGCGCGATCTGGCGCGAAGCGTCTCGATGTTTTCGACGATGTCTTCGTCGGCATCGGTCGTTGTACTTCGCCACCCGATCATCGACTTCTTTGCGTAGCTGGCACCGCCATGAGAGTAGCCGGAGCTGACCACCCTCGCAGGAGCGCGAACTGCAGTAGCTAACTCTTGGGGCGGAGATGGCGAAGCAAGAGTTCCGTTTGCTTCGAATAACTTACTCATCCGTCATCTCCTACAAATCCCTCGGCACTCCGCGGTATACGCGACTCCTGCCGGTCTCGGCCGCCTCGAGCGCAGCCACTTCCTTTCGCCAGTACTTGATCATGTTCATGATCTGATTGAGACTGGCGCGAGTCATAGTGCGCGTGCCGATCGTGTAAGACTGTCCGGCGGCAACTTCTCGCGACGCCTCAAGCCAAAGCTCGAGGTTTCTCCTCGCTTCTTCAAGCGTGATCCAAGCCATGCGGCCTCCTAAAAAAGAAAGCCCCCGGAGCCGAAGCGCCGAGGGCATTTTGTGAAAGTCACCTTTCAGTGCGATCATTGTTCAGCCGGAAACCCAAATCGGCATTCCACTAACCGCACTAAAAGGTGATATATGAGCGCAAAGAATCGCGAGTAGGCTCTACTTTTCCTGAAGCTGATGGCACCCAAAATTATCCTGGATCCCGTCCCAAAGAATTCCGAAGGCCATCCCAAGGCGTTTGAACGTACCATCGCATTCAACACTCGAAAGCTAAAAGCCGCGCTCCTTGAGATCGAAAAAGAACTCGAAAGGATCGATGAAGAAGAAAGCAACTCACATTGACTTCCCTTCTCCGCCGTATGATGCAATAAGCATCTCCGCGCATGCTTCATAGTCTTTAATTAGATCGTCGAGGCGCTTCCTGCAGTACGTAACAACGTGATGTTCGGTTGCCACCTCGACGATTTCCTTGTGGATGCCGTCCATCGTCTCCAACAGCCGACGCTGTGAAACGCGGACAGGTATCCCCTCTTGCTTTCGGTTCGTCATCTCTTGCTCCTTTAAAGTTGAACACCTCGAGAGATAGTCCCTCGACGACGGACACGCCTTTGAGCCGGTAGAGACTCCACAGCCTTCTGGCCCGTGTAGTAGCGCTCGAGCACGTCGAAGTTTGGCGTCAGAAGCTCCATCGCCGCGGTTGCATAGACCGCGCAGTCCAGAGCCTCATTGCGCTGGCGAAGCTTCACCCAAACGAGCCTCGAGCCGTTCTTGTCTCGGACAACTTCCTGCTTTTCAGCGGTAAGCTGCTTGAAGAAGTCTTCCGTGAAGCCCGCGTCCACATTCGCATCAAAATGAACAAAGTTCGGACCCGCCTCTAGCACGTCAAGGCGATCCATCACCTTGCGCTTGCCGGCATCAACGCCGAGCGGGAAAAGCACGGCCTTCTCTGTACCGGCACGACTCGGCTTACCTACGAAAGGCAAATCCGCGCCGCCTCGGCCTTTGATCGAGAAAACTCTCTGACGCTCCCTCGCCCGCGTGTAGGCGTACACATTGTTCGTGTACATGCCGTCACCAGAGTCGATGAAGACACAAGAGACAGGCATCTTCACGCCGCTCGAGTGCTTGTACTCAGTCTCGAGCACGCCATCGAGCATTTCCCACGTCTTTTGGTCATCGGGCAAGCCGTAGAGCACTCGATGACAAATCCCCCAGCACTCGCGATCGTGGCCCCACCCATAGATGGAGCACTCGAGGCGATTGCGCTGAACGTCAACGCCAGCGGTAAGCATGAGGACTCCTTCCGGCAAGTGCTCAGTCGGGTATTCCTCGCGTCGGTCTAGCAGCTGGTCAAAGTCCCCTTCATCGGGATTGATCGCTGTGAAAGGTTCTCCAAGCTTCAAGTTGATGAACTCCCTCAGCTTTTCGCGATTGTTTTCAGCAGTGCACGAGACCCACTCTTCGACCAAGCCGTGAAGCGTGACCCAAGGCGAGTAAAGCGCATTGCACTGATACCCCTTGACCGAATGGCCAGGGTTATGCGCGACCCATCGACCAGTAGACAGCATGTTCAGGTCAGGACGGTACGGGCCGCGAGTCTTCGCGCCGCACTCAGGACAGTACATGGCCGCCGTCATCGGCAGTGCGTTTCCGTCCGCGTCCTTGTCCCACCTGACCAAATCCCACACGAGACGATGCTCATGACCGCAGTGCGGACACTTGACGTAAAAGTACCGTTGATCCGACTCCTTGAAGGCTTCGTAGATCTTTGATTCTTCAGTCGTGGTCGGCGTCGAAACAAGCACAATCTTTCGACTGGCTTCAAAGTTCGCAGTACGCTGTACCGCAAGCTTGATCGGATCGCCTTCCTTCGTCACGCCGTAGCGGTCAACTTCGTCGCACAGCAGAACACGAATCGGACGAGAAGCCAAACCCGCGGGTGAATTTGCACCGACAAGCGCCAGATAACCGCCCGGGTAGTGCTTCATGCGAATCGTCGTCGACGACTTGCGAGAAGTCCCCTTCTCGTCCTTGCCTTCCTCAAGTTTTCCCTTGAGTCCTGGCGAGTAAGCGAACATCGGACTGATGCGCTCCTTAGAGAAGGCCTCTGCCATTTCAACCGTTGGTTGAAGCATCAGCTGCGGAGAAGGCTCTTGGTCGGCGTAGTAGCCCATGATGCCCAGAAGCGCTTCCGACTTGCCGAGCTGAGAGCTGAACATCAGCACAACCTTCTCGGTCTCGCGATCAGTCGCGGCATCCATCGGCTCTTTCAGGTATGGCGTTCTACTGGTGCGCCACTTGCCCGGCTCGGGCGACGTGCCCGGCGGTACGACGCGGAACTCGTCCGCCCATTCGCTACCCGTCAGGCGTGAGATAGGTCGGCAGATACGAGCAAACTCGTCACTCCAAATCCCCATCTTTCACCTCGTCGTCGGCAGTGAATTGACCGCCGTGAATCTTCTCAAGAAGTTCGTTGAACATTGACTCCAGAACGGCCTCAACGTCACGCTGATTGCGATTCTCAAGCAGACCCGCAAAGCGAGATGGAGCGGACAGGCAAAATGATCGAAGCCTTTCAGCCGTGGCGCGGGCGTCAGCCTTGACATCGGCAACCGCCACATATTCGCCGCGCATGACCTTCGCCTCCATCTCCTTGATTTCGGCGAGGTACGTCTCCTTCTTGGCGCGTGCATCATCAAACGAAAGAAGGTTCTCAGCTTCCGCCTCAGCCTTCTCACGAGCTTCTTTTTCACGTGCCTTTTCTTCGTCCAGTCTGGCGACCGCTTTCAAGGCTTCATCAACCGGAATCTTTCCGTCAGTGGTTTTGGGGATGATGTTGCGCTGGCACTGCGAGACCACCCAAGAATGCGAGCGACCAATCATCCGCGCAAACTCTCGAATCCCCGCTGTTTTCAGCGACATACGCTCCTCCAGTAAACACAAACAAAGTCGAGCGATAAGCCCCTTTTTTAGTGGTCAGACCACCTTTTCAAAACTTATATCTAGACGACTTTCGCGAGCTCGCCATACCCGCAAGCCTTTTTCGAACTACGGAAGAACCTATCAGACTCTTTTCTTCACCATTTTGATTTCAATCCTACAAATATTTCATTGAGCCGGTGCCGGCTCCTGGCCCTTGTCATCAGTCACAGCATCGTAGACAGCATTGCCTGCCATCGACCCTGCGAACGATCCGGCAACAGTAGACCAGAAGCCACCGACAGAAGAGGCAGGAGCAGATTGATTCACCGTCTGGTTGATGACGGTCGTATTCTTCTTCACAACGGTCGTGCGCTTCGGTGCGTGGCTCTTCGTTGGGCCGGGACGAGAGAAGGAACGGCCGCCGCCGAACCCGCGTCCACCTCGTGCTTCTGCAGCCGTAGAAACGAAAAGAGCGACCGCAATGGCCGCCACAATAGCTTTCTTCGTGTGAAGCTCCAAACATAAAAGCCCCCGAGGTTTCCCCCGAGGGCCGAGTACACTGTTAGCGGAGCGATGCGCCAACACCGCTCCGCACTTCCTCACACTCACGTCTAGCTAAGCATGAAGAAAGAAGATTTAACTGTCATATAACGGCCAAAGAAAGATCAATGCAAAAAGAATCCAACACATACGCCCCCCAAGAGCTAAAGAGCACCACCTCAGAGTCAACTACCGCAGCGGCACACATGCTGACGCTTTACGACGCGTCAATCCGAAAGTGGACCGTGGATATTACAGGGCAGCAATATTCAACAGCAAAGAACTACATGTGGGTATCGTCGCTCATTCTTGCCGCCTGCGTCGCGTTCTTCGAGAAAGCCGATATGACCAAATTTTTCATGGGTACGACGGTTTATGGAGCACAACTGTTCGGCCTTATTCTTTTAGCCTTTGCATCAGGACTGGCAATCGTTTCGTTCTACAAGGCCATAAGTGTTCTGCACGTTGTCGAAACCGTTGACTATGCAACCAATCTCGGTACGCCTTTCATAGCTCGAGACGGTGCGACTCTTACGAGCGATGAAATCTACATGCACTATGTTGGCCTGTTGTCATGCGCCGACCGCGTTCTCGCTGAAACTATGGACGAAAAAGAAGCGGCAGGATTGACCCTTCGCTCCATTGGGACCTACACCAAACTGTCTATTGCTTGCGGGCTTTTATCTTTGCTTTTTTATGGAGTTGTACGGGCATTCATTTTTTTTACAGGAAACGTAAGTCTGTCCAGAAAAATTCTGCCTTTCTGTGCAGGTGC
>ENA-UEPQ01000263-UEPQ01000263.1-human-gut-metagenome-genome-assembly--contig:-NODE-263-length-27315-cov-17.184375_pt1 | contig 27315 bp, 29 predicted proteins | sample MGYA00242903_ERZ507922 | MGnify/ENA primary metagenome ERZ507922 (study PRJEB26167, sample SAMN06115483) | human gut metagenome | host: Homo sapiens | place: China:Sichuan | collected 2014-10-16... | reverse complement strand
TTTCTTTTGATTTTACCTGTTCCGGTAAGAGTAAATCTCTTTTTAGAACCGGAGTTAGTCTTCATCTTTGGCATCTTACTTATTTTTAAATTATTTAATTATATGGCAACGCACTATACCTGCGGCGTTACTCATTTCTTTAGTCTTCGCTTTGTTCTTCAGCCGGAGCGTTCTTCGGAGCCTCTGCGGGTTTCGGTGCGGCAGGCTTCTTGGGAGCGGCGCTCTTCTTCGGAGAAAGCTGAATAGTCATTCTCTTTCCTTCCAGAATCGGCATCTGATCTACTTTCGCATAGTCTTCCAAATCATTGGCGAAACGCAGCAATAAAACTTCGCCTTGTTCCTTGAATAAGATAGAACGGCCTTTAAAGAACACGTATGCCTTTACCTTGTCGCCATCTTCCAGAAATCCTTTGGCGTGTTTCAGTTTGAAGTTATAGTCATGGTCGTCTGTCTGAGGACCGAAACGTATTTCCTTCACATTGACTTTAACCTGCTTCGCCTTTTGTTCCTTCTGACGCTTCTTTAACTGATAAAGAAATTTAGAGTAATCAATAATACGACAAACAGGGGGTTGTGCATTTGGAGAAATCTCTACGAGATCCGCTTCCATTTCCTCGGCTATCTTCAAAGCCTGCGCTATCGGATATACTTTTGGTTCCACTTCGTCGCCCACAATGCGGACTTCTTTGGCACGGATTTGCTCATTAATCCGATGTTGCCCTTTTAAGCTGTCATTCTTCATTAAATAACGTTTACTTCCAGTTTGTTTCTTGTTTATTACTACCAAATTATTTTTTGTTAAGTAAAAGCTGTCTTTAGAACATCGTATGTATGCTATGCTTTTACAATTGGGCGCAAAGTTACCATTTATTTATCATATTTTGAACTTCTTCGTTCACTTTTTTAGCAAAATCTTCAAATTTCATGGTTCCTTGGTCGCCTTCGCCTTGTTTGCGGACGGAAACCTCTCTGTTTTCAGCCTCTTTCTCGCCTACAATCAGCATGTACGGAATACGTTTCATTTCGTTATCGCGAATCTTACGTCCGATTTTTTCGTTACGTTCATCCACGATGGCGCGAACATCGTATCTCTTCAGATAGTCTTTCACTTCCTGAGCGTAATCATTGAATTTCTCGCTGATAGGCAGGATGGCTACCTGGTCGGGTGTCAGCCACAACGGGAATTTACCGGCGGTATGCTCGATGAGTACAGCCACGAAGCGTTCCATAGAACCAAACGGAGCACGGTGAATCATTACCGGACGGTGCTTCTGGTTGTCAGCTCCCGTATATTCCAGCTGGAAGCGTTCGGGCAGGTTGTAATCCACCTGGATAGTACCCAACTGCCAACGGCGACCGATAGCATCTTTCACCATAAAGTCCAGTTTGGGACCGTAGAAAGCGGCTTCACCGTATTCCACCTTGGCCTTCAATCCCTTTTCTTCGCAAGCCTCGATAATAGCCTGTTCCGCCTTTTCCCAGTTTTCATCGCTACCGATATACTTTTCGCGGTTCACCTTGTCGCGCAGAGAAATCTGCGCTTCAAAGTTCTCGAAGTGCATAGACTGGAATACGATTGAGATAATGTCCATTACACGCAGGAATTCGTCCTTCACCTGGTCGGGACGGCAGAAGATGTGCGCATCGTCTTGCGTAAAGCTGCGTACACGGGTCAGCCCGTGAAGCTCGCCGCTCTGCTCGTAACGGCAAACCGTACCGAACTCAGCCAGACGCAAAGGCAGGTCCTTATAAGAACGGGGCGAGTTCTTGTAAATCATACAGTGATGAGGACAGTTCATCGGTTTGAGGAAGTACTCCTCACCCTCTTCCGGCGTATGGATAGGCTGGAACGAATCCTTACCGTATTTGGCATAGTGTCCGGAAGTGATATAGAGCAATTTGTTGCCGATAGGCGGACACATTACTTCCTGATAGTCGTAACGGGCCTGAATGCGGCGCAAGAACTCCTGCAAACGGATACGCAGTGCGGCGCCCTTCGGCAGCCACATCGGCAGACCCTTACCTACCGTATCGGAGAACATGAACAAGTCCATTTCCTTGCCGATTTTACGGTGGTCGCGTTTCTTGGCCTCTTCCAGCAATACGAGATATTCATCCAGCATTTTCTTTTTCGGGAAAGTGATGCCGTAGATACGGGTCATCATTTTGCGGTCTTCCTGTCCGCGCCAGTATGCGCCGGCAACGGAAGTCAGTTTGATGGCTTTGATAGGTGCGGTAGTCATCAGGTGAGGACCACGGCACAGGTCGGTAAACGCGCCTTGCGTATAGGTGGTGATGTGACCGTCTTCCAGCTCCGAAATCAGCTCGCATTTATAAGTTTCGCCACGGTCGCCGAACATCTTCAAAGCGTCTGTCTTTGAGATGCTCTCTCTGACAACCGCCTCTTTTCTGGCAACCAGCTCGGCCATTTTCTTTTCGATGGCGGGCAGGTCGGCTTCCTTGATGGCAGCTTCTCCCGGGTCTACGTCATAGTAGAAACCATTCTCGATGGCCGGACCGATACCGAACTGAATGCCCGGATACAGTTCTTGCAGGGCTTCCGCCAGCAAGTGGGCGCTGGTATGCCAGAAGGCATGCTTACCCTGCTCGTCTTCCCATTTGTAGAGAACCACTTCGGCGTCTTCATTGATAGGACGCCCCAAATCATAAATTTCTCCGTTCACGCCGCAAGCCAGCACATCCTGTGCCAAGCGCGAACTAATGCTTTCTGCTATTTGCAGTCCTGTTACTCCCTCGTTGTATTCGCGAACGGAGCCGTCTGGAAATGTTATCTTTATCATAATGTTATGTATAGTTCAAATTTTAGAACGCAAAAATAGCTAATTCTTTATTGATATTCTATTTTTTAGCAAAAAAATGTTATTGCTGCGTATTCGTAAATCGCTTGATAATGTTGTAAGCGGAAACGATACCCCGCTCTCCGGCCTTGCTCAAGTCCGAAATGCCCTGCCTGTTGTTACCCAGGAAGATATGCGTCAGCCCGCGATTGAAATACGCTTCGGCGAAGTCGGGATTCAGTTCGATTGCCTTATCGTAATCAGCCAGCGCCGCACGATAGTCTTTCAGCATGGACGATACATTGCCGCGGTTATAATAGCCGTAAACGAAGTCCGGAGCCAACCGGATGACGTGATCCAAATCATTCTTCACGATATCGTAATCCATCGCTGTCACTTCCGCCTTCTTCACCTCTTGCGCGCCGGAAACAGCTCCCTCGCTCATGCCGGCTTCCGCTTTCTTGTACTCCAACTGCTTGTAGCGTACCAAAGCACGCATAAAGTACGCCGGGAAGAAAGTATCATCCAGCAGGATACTCTGCGTGAAGTCGTCTATGGAACTCGCAAAGTCCTGCACCAGATAGAAATCCAGTCCGCGCATAAAACGTTTTCCGGCATTCTTGCCGTCCGCCACGATATCCGATGTATGGGCGTCTATCAACGCGAAGTGGAAACGCACCTGCTCTTCCGTCAGCGGAGATTCCATATTGGTGATACGCAATGGCTTGGGGAGCATCTTCGAGTGATTGAGCTCGTCGATATATTTATGATAATGCACCATACGTTTCACATCACTCAGTTTTTCATAATAGGTCAGCGCATACATAGGCTCGAGCTTGATAGTCACGTTACGGTCTTGCACACGTCCGCGATAATCGCTCTTGTAACGCTGGTCGGCTTCCGAATCATCCGCAATCACAATCTTACGGTAGTTCTCCATGTTCTTGTCGGACTTCTTACGGGTTTTGCCGTTATCTTGTCCGGAATTGCCGTCCGTATTATCCGCCACATCCTTGTCATTGCCGCCGGTCGTGACACCGTTGCGTTTGTCGAGTTGCATCTTCATGACTTTGAACTCGTCCTGCTCGGCTCCCTTACGGTCGCCAATCTTCTTGCGGGCTTCGGCACGGTGATAGTAACCCGCCATAAAGTTGGGGTATTCGTCTATCACTTTGGAGTAATCGCTGATAGCGCCGCGATAATCGCCCGTCTGCGCACGCAACAAGCCACGGTTGAAAGCGGCCATCATATTGTCCGGTTCCATCTTCAGCACAAAATCGAAGTCCTCTATCGCACGGTTGTCGTCGCCTACCTGCGCACGCAGCAAACCACGATTATAGTGTCCGAGGAAGTTGTTGGGGTCAATGTCCAGCGCCAGGTCATAGTCGCTCATCGCGCCTCTCAGATTGTTCTGGTGGAAACGCGCCAAGGCACGGTTAATGTAGTTGCCCGAATTGCGCGCGCTCAAATGTATCGCCTGATCCAAATCGTTTTCGGCTTCCTTGTACTTGGATTGCTGAAGCCGGACAATGGCACGCGCGGCCCAACCGTCAGGGTCGTAACGGTCCATGTCGATAGCCGTATCAAAATCTTTCAGGGCCTGTATCGTATCGTTCTGCTTGAGGTTGACTTCACCGCGCATCAGGTACGCACGCGTATAGCGGGGCGCTATGGTCAGCAGCTTGCCCAAGTCCTCTTTGGCGGAATTGAAATCCTCTTTCTGCATGTGGCAAAGGGAAAGGTTATGCCAAAGCACCACATTCTCCGGGTCGTACTTCAAAGCCGTCCTGTAATCCTCTATCGCACCGTCGAACTTATCCTGGCGGATACGCGCCAATCCCCTTATCTGATAAGCGCCTACGACAAAAGGATTGCGCTGGATAGCCAAATCGCAATCCGCTTCCGCCCCCTGGAAGTCGTCCAGATTGATTTTGGCCAGCGCACGGAAGAAATAAGGCTCGTATAAATAAGGCTTCGCATTGATTACCTGATTGAAATATTGGATAGAAAGCACGTAGTCCTCGAAATACAACGCGTTCCGGGCAATGGTCATCACCCGTTCCGTATTGATTTGCGCATATAACAACGTGGGCAATAACAGAATTGCCAGCAATATCTTTTTTATCATCTTGTCTTATAAATGCTTGTAAACAAAACAAAAGTAACGTTTATTCATTTACATATCAGGATATGCGGAAGACTTTTTATATTTTTTGAGCCTTTTATACCTTATTATATGGTTTGCTTACTTAATGGTTTTCACTTTATAAGAGCAGCGCGCCTTACCTTTCAGCATGGCATTCAGCTTTCCCTTTATCATCTGCTTGCGCAAGGGTGAGATATGGTCGATGAACATCTTTCCGTCCAGATGGTCGAACTCGTGCTGCATCACACGCGCCAGATAACCTTCTACCACCTCGTCATGCTCCACCAAATCCTCATCCAGATATTTCACACGTATTTTGTTACCTCTTTTCACCGACTCATGGATACCGGGCAGGCTCAGGCAACCTTCTTCCATAGACACCTCTTCGCCCGATACTTCCAGAATATGCGCGTTGATATACGCTTTGCGGAACCCTTTATATTCGGGATAATCTTCCGACAGCACATCCAGGTCTACCACCACCACACGAATCGGCAAACCGATTTGCGGAGCCGCCAGTCCCACGCCGTCGGCATGGTCCATTGTTTCAAACATATTCTGAATCAGTTCTTTCAAGTTCGGATAATCAGGAGTAATATCCTCTGCCACTTTTCTCAATACGGGTTGTCCGTATACATAAACAGGTAAAATCATTTCTTTAATTATGAATTATCAATTATGAATTATTGTCTATATACTTATAAAGAAGAGAAACGTCTGTTCTCCAAATAAGTTTGCAGGATAATAGTCGCGCTGATTTCGTCCACCAACGCCTTGTTCTGCCTGTCTTTCTTTTTCAGTCCGGCTTCCAGCATAGTACGGTGCGCCAGAACCGAGGTGAAACGCTCGTCCACATACTCTACCGGCATATCGGGCAACCTTTTTTGCAGGGAACGCACGAACGGTTCTATCCGTTTCATATTCTCGGATGCCTCGTTGTTCATCTGCTTAGGCAATCCGACGAGAATCCGCTCCACCGGCTCTTTGGCCACATAATCCATGATAAAGGCGAGCAGTTCGTGGGTAGGCACGGTGGTAAGCCCGTTGGCAATCATTTGCAACGTGTCGCTGACGGCTATGCCCGTACGTTTTTTACCGTAATCAATAGCTATTATTCTACTCATAATGGGCTACAAAATTACGATTTATATTTGAACTCTTTTTCATACGTATCAAAAAAGATTTTGCCTATGGTGAAAATCTCATTTGATGTACATCAAACAAGTTTCGCGCCATAGGCAAAATCAGATATGCCGGTATAGGAATGAAATCAATATACCAGCTTCACATTATCCACATAAAACGAGTTGCCCGGAGAACCTATGTATGCCCCGCCGTGGCTGGATGTAAACTGCAACTGGATATGGGTGGGGATATCGTCTTCCGTGCCCCATGCCACTTCTTTGATAGGCACGCTCTCGCCCTTGCTGTTCACGGCATAGCGTTCCTGTACCTGCAGGCGCATCATGTGCGCTTTGTATTCGGGATTGCCCGTGATGTCGCCGTACATAATGGAGTAAGTGGCATTATTGTGCCAGTCGTCCGTCGTAGTGTAATAACGCACCACCGCCGTACCCACACGTTTGGCGTAGATATTTCCGTCCTTGTCTTCCCAGCGTTTCTGCAAAAAGAGATTCATTTCGGGGAAGTCCTTTCCTTCCACATCGGTTATCTTGCTGAAACCGGTGGCATGAACACGCTTTTCACGGTCGGACATCTTCACCTTATAGTCAAACTGAACGGCAATCGGCTTCTTGGTGAACGGAATACCGGAGTTCAGTATCTTTTGCGGGTTCTTCGTTCCCTTGATAGGCTCGTGCACGTCGCCGAGGAAAATGGAACCGGCCGCCAATACCGTAATATCCACGATGCCCAGCACCTTTACACTTTCCATGCGGGTATCCAAACGGGCGCAAAAGCCGTCGCCGCGCTTCTCCGGAAACACCGAAGTATTGGTTTTGGTGATACCGGCCACACGCGCCATTACGTTGGAAGTAGCCCAGGGCGAACCACCCATGTTCTTATACGGCTTATTCTCGCGGATAGTTGCCGTGGGGCCGATAGCGTACACATTCTTGGTGGCGCCACCGATAATTCCCGACTCTTTAATTTGACGGTCAATCCATTGATCCATATTTCCGAAAGGAATCATCTCAACCTTATGCTGCGCCGATACCGCTACACTGAAGAGCATTACGGACAGCAAACTCAACAAACGAAATCTTTTACGAATCATTTCTTTATTCTCCTACAAATCAATTAAAGTTCATAATTCCACTGTTTCAGCGCAAAGTCCCAGTTGTCCTGAACCAGTTGCACCGTACGGTCGTCATATTTATATTTATTCTTCTTATAGCCTTTCTTACCGCCTACATACTGTTCAATGGCAGCACGGGCATCCGCAAAACCGGGGATGGACAACGCGTCGTAGATGTGTTCCGTCATTCCCATCGCATCGGCTTCAAAGTCTTCGAACTTCACTTCAATCAGATTACCCGCCGGGATACTTGCCTTGTCCGCTTCGTACTTATGGTAAAGCTTGGCGTAGACAGACAAGATATTCCGCTCCAACTCCGCCGGAGTAATATCCTGGAGTTTCAACGGCTGGATGGTATTCGTGAAGAAACTGCGCGTACTTTCAAATACCGTGTAAGGATTACGCATCAGGTAGATGAACTTGGCGTTGGGGAACATCTTCACCAATTCCTTCACACGTCCGGTATGCGGCGGGTTCTTGCTGAGGAACTGCGTGCCATGCGTATTCCACAAGGAAATCTTGATGAGCTTGGTAAACGTCTCCTCAAATACTTTCAACTCCGCCTCGCTTATATCGTCGAACAACAGATACTTGTCGGCATACTCCTGCTGGTGTTTGGGCAGGAACCAGAAGTTATAATAAGTATAAGGCATCATGTTTGCCAACGCGAACTCCTCTTCCTGCGGCAAGTCCACAGCCAACTCCATATTGTCCGTAGGACGCTTGTCGGGCATCAGCCAGCTCATATTCTTCTTGAAGAAAGGCTGCCCCCACATCATCAGATGCGGAAATACGGTCTGATAAGTTGTGTTATAGCCGAAATGCTTGTCACAAGAGAACACATTATGCACGAAAGTTGTTCCGCTGCGCCAGTGACCGAGGATAAATACAGGGTCGTGTTCCAGCGGTTTGTCCGCCAACAGCTTCTCGTAACGTTTGTCCTGCAAAGGAGCCAATGTGGAAAGCAGGCGGCAAACGGCTTTCGTCAGCCGGTATTTGCCCTTGTATGCGGCATCTATCTCACGCCCTTTCGTAATGGCATTGAAAGTTTTCCAGTCTGCACCGACAAGCGTATTGATCGGCAGTTTGTTGAATTCTAATAAACCCATTCTTGTTTAATTGAGAATTGAGAATTGAAAATCGGGAAATAGCCTTTCGGACTAATGCGATAATTCCTATCCAACTCTTATTTGTTAATGTTTAATTTTCATTTCTTAATCATCACTGCTATTCCCTGACGCTCCAGTTCCTTGGCGGCTTTCTCTATGGCCTCGTAATGCTCGGGAGCGATTCCCAGTTTCGGCAAGTCAAGAACGGGAAGTTCTTCGGAGATATGCATGTCCTTATCTTCCACACGGTCGATAATCATACCTACGGCGCTGGTATTATTGGTTATCGGATCTATCAGGATGAAAGAGCCGGTGGCTTTGTTGGCTTGGTAAGGGTCGAAGAACAGCTCTTTGGCGGTGGTCAACACTACGCGGGCAATTTGGTTCAACTGCATCGGCAGGGTCTCTTCCGTCAACCGGCCGTTCTCGAGGGAGAGTTTCTCCATGGTATTGACATCTACTTTATACCTGATGTTGTCAATACGCGTACGGCTCAAATTGGTGGTTTGCTTGATGAAGAAAGATTTGTTCACATCCATCGGCTCCTCGTCCATCCATACCACCATGGCTTCGAAGTTACGCTCCATCATCGGAAGATTGTCGGGGTGCACCAGCATTTCTCCGCGCGAAACGTCGATTTCGTCTTCCAGCGTCAGCGTAACGGACTGCGGCGGGAAAGCGTAATCCAGTTCTCCTTCGTACGTAACGATGCTCTTGACATGCGATTTCTTTCCGGACGGTAAAGCCATCACCTCGTCTCCCTTGCGGATGATACCCGAAGCCACCTTGCCGCAGAAGCCGCGGAAGTCGAGGTTGGGACGCAGCACATACTGCACAGGGAAACGGAAATCCTTCAGGTTATGGTCGTTATCGATGTGTACGGTTTCAAGGAAGTCGAGCAAAGACGTACCGTTATACCAGGGGGTACGCTCCGATTTCTCCACCACGTTGTCACCGTCAAGCGCAGAAAGCGGAATGCAGGTCACATCGGGAATACCCAGCGGAGCGATAAACTTCTTGTATTCGCCTACAATCTCATTGAAGCGTTCTTCGGAGAAGTCCACCAAGTCCATTTTATTAACGGCGAGCACCACATGCTTGATACCCAGCAGAGACACAAGGAAAGTGTGGCGGCGTGTCTGCGTAATGACACCCGTGCGGGCGTCTACCAGAATAATCGCCAGGTTGGCGGTAGAGCCGCCGGTAATCATGTTGCGCGTATACTGTTCGTGTCCCGGAGTGTCGGCAATGATGAATTTACGATTATTGGTAGAGAAATAGCGGTAAGCCACGTCGATAGTGATACCCTGCTCCCGCTCCGCCTTCAAGCCGTCCAGCAACAAAGCATAGTCGATGTGGTCACCGGCATTACCCATACGCTTGCTGTCACGCTCCAACGCATCCAACTGGTCTTCGTACAATTTCTTACTATCGAACAACAGACGGCCGATAAGTGTGGACTTTCCGTCATCCACCGAGCCGGCAGTAAGGAATCTCAATAAGTCTTTCTGTTCGTCCTTATCAAGAAAAGCCTTTATATCAAGTCTTGAATCATTCATTTCTTAATTCTCAATTTTTAATTCTTAATTTCCTAAAAATATCCCTCACGCTTCTTCTGCTCCATACTCGCTTCCTGGTCGAAGTCGATAACGCGGGTGGTACGCTCGCTCTTGGTGGTGGTCATCATCTCTTCCACAATCTTCTCGATGGTGTCGGCGCCGCTTTCCACAGCTCCGGTCAGCGGCCAGCAGCCCAACGTACGGAAACGCACCATACGCATCTCAATCTTTTCACGGTATTGCTCCGGCAGACGTTCGTCATCAGCCATAATCAGGTTACCGTCAATCTCTACGCAAGGACGCTCCTTGGCAAAGTACAAAGGTACGATGGGAATATTCTCCAGACGAATATATTGCCAGATATCCAGCTCCGTCCAGTTGCTCAACGGGAACACACGGATGCTCTCTCCTTTATGGACACGCGCATTATAGATGTCCCACAACTCGGGGCGCTGGTTCTTCGGATCCCACTGATGGAATTTGTCACGGAAAGAGAAGATACGTTCCTTCGCACGCGACTTCTCCTCGTCACGACGGGCGCCGCCGAAAGCCGCATCGAATTTATACTTATCCAGCGCATGCAGCAGGGCTTGCGTCTTCATCAAGTCGGTATGTACCTTACTGCCATGCGTAAAAGGCCCTACACCGGCTTCGAAAGCTTCCGTGTTACTCTCTACAATCAGGTTCCAGCCATATTTCCTGGCATACTCGTCACGGAATTGAATCATCTCCTTGAACTTCCACTTGGAGTCGATATGCATCAACGGGAAAGGAACTTTACCCGGAGCAAAAGCCTTTTCGGCCAGACGTACCATAACCGATGAGTCCTTACCGATACTATACAGCATCACCGGATTCTCAAATTCCGCAGCCACTTCGCGGATAATATGAATAGACTCTGCTTCGAGTTCTTTCAAATGGCTCAGTTTATATTCTTCTTTCATTATATATTATTTCTTCTGAATTCTCGGTAAAATTAATTCCAGTAACTTATTGACGGATTCTTCCAGGCTCAATGCGGATGTATCCAGCGTCAACGCCGGATGCGCGGGAGCCTCGAAGGGGGCGGAAATACCCGTGAAGTTCTTAATCTCGCCGCGGCGCGCCTTTGCATACAGGCCTTTCACATCCCTGCGTTCGCATTCCTCAATGGGCGTGCTGACGTACACTTCCAGAAAATCATCCTTTCCGATAATATTCGCCGCCATTTCACGGATGTCGTTGCTGGGGCTGATAAAAGCCGCAATCGTTATAATGCCCGTATCTACAAACAGCTTGGACACTTCGGCTATACGGCGGATATTCTCTATACGGTCGGCTTCCGTAAATCCCAAATTGTTATTGATACCGCTGCGGATGTTGTCTCCGTCCAAAATGCGGCAGAGCAATCCGCGCTTATGCAACTCACGCTCCAAAGCGATGGCTATCGTACTCTTGCCCGAACCGCTCAGTCCGGTAAACCAAATCATCACGCTGCGCTGCTTCAAGAGTTCTTCCTTGTCCTCGCGTGCCAGCATACGGTCGAAGATAGGATAAATATTATTGTTATTGTCAGTCATAATTCAATTAAAACGGCCAAATTAAGGGAATGAGAAAGATGGATATAAGGAAAGTGATAATGTTCAGCGGAAGTCCGATACGGACAAAATCCGTGAACTTATAATTACCGATACCCTGTACTATCAAATTGGTCTGATAACCGATAGGCGTCGAGAAGCTTGCCGATGCAGCCATACAGATAACCACGAAGAAAGGCATCGGGCTTACTCCCAGCTGTGACGAGATGGAAAGAGCCAACGGGAAAGCAAGCGCGGCGGCGGCATTATTCGTTATCAATTCGGTAAACAGGTTCGTAATAATGAATACGGCGGCCAGCAACACCTGAGGGCCGTAATGCTCCGTCAGGCCGATGATGTACTTAGCCACAGCGTCCGCCACACCGGAATTTACCATAGCCTTGCTGATAGCAAAAGCGCAGGCAATCGTTATCAGGATATCCCATGATATATATTTGGTATATTTACGGGCCGGGAAGATTTTCGTCCACGCCATTATAATGGTCGTAACGGACACGAAGAAGAACATATCCAGCTTAATATCCGGAAAAGCCTCTTTCACCGCAGGCAGTTCGCCCACCGTAGCTCCCGTAATCATCAGAATCAGCAAAACGAGCGCAAACCAGCGTTTGCCCTTGCTCGCAACAGGTTCCGTATCCTTGCCGTTGGCAAGCATCACGAAGACGGAAGACTCTCCCCAGGTCTGCACAAAGGAATCGTCAGCCATGACAACCACCGTATCGCCCTCCCTGAAATATTCATTTTCCAAATCCTGCGTATAACTCTGACCGTTACGCTTTATCTCTTTCACTTCAGCGCCATAATGGCGTTTAAAGTTGAAATCTTTCAACTTCTTATTGATACCCGGGAAACGAGGTCCCAAAACGGCCTCTACCCGATGCAGGTCGCTATGTTCTTCCGGCTCGTCATCCAGTTTCACCGCATCTTTACGAACATCCGGCAATAACCTGGAAGAGAACAGAAATAAATAGACAATACCGGCTACCGCAATAAAAATCCCCACTTTTCCAAGCTCAAACATCGTAAATCCCTCATAACCGGCTTCCAGTATCATGCCATGCACGACCAAGTTTGTAGAAGTCCCGATCAACGTACAGATACCGCCCAAAATCGTTACATACGAAAGAGGAATCAGGAACTTGGTAGCCGGAAGCTTTACCGACTCGGCCCAACGCTTTATAATCGGAGCAAAAATTACAACGACAGGAGTATTGTTCAGAAAAGCCGAGATAAAGGAGATTGTCGGCAACATGCGGAGTTGCGCCTTGAAAACGGTGGTTTTACCTTGCGGAAGCAGTTTCTTGATAAGTTGTCCCAATGCACCGGACTGGCGAATACCCTCGCTGACCAGAAAAAGCATGGCTACCGTAATCATGCCCTTATTGCTAAATCCTTCCAGCATCTCTTTAGGTGTCAGGATTCCTGCGCAAAGGAACAATACCACCACCGAGAAAAGCACCATTCCCGGACGCATCTTGTCCAGAATCAAGGCTATCACCATGCCCAGCAGCGCTAAAAGCACAAATATGATTTCAAACGTCATATATACGAGTCGTTATTTAATTACGCCCGGGCTCTACTATAAACCAGGGGTTCAACAAATCTTCTTTATTATACCGCAACGGTTCTTCTTTTCCGGCTTGATACACTTCCATCCCTGCGGCACGTGCAATGGCATGCCCCGCCGCCGTATCCCACTCCATTGTCGGAGCAAAACGGGGGTATACATCCGCTTTGCCTTCCGCCACCAAGCATATTTTAATGGAGCTTCCGCTGGAAATCAATTCCACATCCGAATGACAACGCTTCATCTCTTCAATGTAGTCTTCAGTCTCGGGAGACAGATGTGAACGGGATGCCACAATCACAAATTTATCGCGGCTATCCTTTATCGGCAAACGAACGGCTTTCGCCGTTAATTCTTCCAGCGACGCCCCGCCGCGGGCTGTTACATCCGAAAGCTTGTAAGCGCCCAAAGTCTCTTCGGCAAAATAAAGCTCTTTCTTTACCGGAAGATATATAATTCCCATTACCGGAACGGAATTACGTACCAAAGCGATATTGACGGTAAACTCGCCATTCCGCTTGATAAACTCTTTCGTACCGTCCAGAGGGTCTACAATCCACAAAGTCGTCCATGCGCATCGTTCCGTATAGGGCAAATGTTTTCCCTCTTCGCTCAATAACGGATAAGGTGTATTCTGCAGATAACCGGCAATAGTCGCGTGCGCTTTTTTATCAGCAATCGTCAAAGGGGAATTATCCGCTTTCTTTTCTATTTGAAAATCTGATGCCGGATCGTTATAAATAGAGAGGATATCTTTGCCGGCACAGAGTGCTGCATCAATCGCGTCAAGTATATATTGTCGTTCCATATTGTATTCTAAAAATATACAAGGTGCAAAATTAAAAACTTTTTTACCGCCAAAAGTTTTTAATTTTGTTTTATAACTTCTTTTAAACGAAAAAGAGAGATTTATAAGTACTTTTCACAATCACTAAAAATAGAGTTTTCATAATCATTTCCAACAGATTATGAAAAAGGCAGTAACTTCCCAGTTACCGCCCTATCTTGAAAGGAGGGAAATACCCCTTTCTTATGAATTACCAAAAAGAATTCAAATTAATTAATGCGATACAGCAGCCAAGCACCTTGGAAATCCTGACGGTTAGGGTATTTAGCCTTGAAAGCGTCACGAGCGCTGGCAGCAGAATTCCTGTCTGCGTATGTGCTTACAATCACACGATACATGGCAGCATCCGCATTAAATGCAATGACCGCATTATAACCTTCCTTATCCAAGAAGTTTTTCAGGTTCTCCGCATTGGCTTTCACGCCGAAGCTACCGCATACCACACTATAATCTTTCAGTTCGTCAACACCTGACACTACCGTCACCTTTTCCTGACGTATCGTACCCACAGGTGCACTTTCCACCACTTTAGCTTCTACCGGAGCGCTAACCACAGGAGCGACTTCCTCTACCGGCGCGGTAGTCTGCGGCTCCGCCAGTTCCTGCTGTTTAGCCTTTTCGTATGCTTTCTTGTAAGCGCTTTCACTTGATTTACAAGAAGAGAATGCCAGTACCATACATACTCCCATTCCTAACACTGCCAATTTTTTCATCTTTTCTTTTTATTTTTTGTTAGTAACTATGTCTATTCTCAAATTACACTCAATATTTACGAAAAACGTATTTCGTTCCTTCATAGTTCAATCGCATCTTCTTATTCGTCAGCTCTTCCACCTTGAACGTCCTCTCACCGGTGTCTCCCCAACCAAAGAATTTCTTATAACTTGCCGAATTCACCAACTCTTCATGCGCAACCTCGTTTCCGGAACTGTTATCCGGCCACAAAGTTATAGAAATTTCATCATCTTTCAACTTATAATAACCATAAAAAGATTCATAGCTTCCACTTTCATTCATACAATACGCCAGAAAGCTGCCTTTTTGAAAACCATAAAAGATACTGTCCACTTTCTGCACTTCACCATCGGGATACTGATATTCGCGTAACTGCCATTTTCCTACCCAGTCGGAACCGCCGTCATTCATACAAGACGCCAATCCCAGCACCGCACACATCAAAAGCAATAGTATTGTCCCGTTCAGCAATTTTTTCATATATCTCTTTTTTATTTAGAAAGCAAAAGTACGCCGAACCGCTTATCTTATGGCCTCTAATGCCGTTAAATATAATTAAAATGTATGTTTTGTCGTTTTTCATGGTACAGATTTCTAAAAAACAAGAATCCATGAACAATCATTCAAAATATTTTGTTAGCTTTGTCATATCAGACCTAATAAAAGAAAGGAGTATTATTATGAAAGGATTAAATGTTTTAGCAGCTTTTTTGGGTGGTGCAGCGGTAGGTGCAGCCATCGGTATTTTGTTTGCCCCGGAAAAAGGTGAAGATACGCGTCACAAGATTGCGGAAATTCTCCGCAAGAAAGGCATCCGGTTGAACCGTAATGAAATGGAAAACCTCGTTGATGAGATTGCCGCAGAAATTAAAGGCGAAGCAAACGACTGATTCAAACCACATTTCAAAACAAAGCCACTATGTTCGCAGACGACAACAGCATTGAGAATATCCAGCAGTTATTTTTCGATTTCAAGAAATATCTGAAACTACAAAAGAAATATACCCAACTGGAAGTAGCGGAGAAATTAACCATATTACTCTCAACGCTCATACTCGTATTGTTGGTCGTCATTCTCGGCATGGTGGCTTTGTTCTATCTCTCCTTCACCCTGGCCTATATATTAGACCCCATAGTAGGCGGATTAATGGTAAGTTTCGCCATGATAAGTTGTTTCCACATCTTATTGATTGTGCTAATCGTTGTATTCCGCAAGAAAATCATTATTAATCCAATGACCAAATTCATTGCAGGATTATTCATAGATAACAATAAGAACTAAAATATCATGAATATGAATGATACCGTCCAAACAGAGATTCTCACACTGGAAGACCTTCAGCAACAAAAGGCCGAAGCATTAGAGGAATTGCGCGCCCAACAGCAGATTATGGCCGATACCGCCCGGAACCTGTTTGCTCCGATTGCTCCCGCTGCGGACAAAGGAACAGCTATCATGCGTGCGTTTAATACCGGCATGGCCGTATTCGACGGAGTTATGCTTGGAGTAAAGCTGATGAGAAAAGTCAGAAAAATATTCAGACGCTGAAAATCAACCGGCCTATAAAATTATAAATGAGGATGCTCAAAACTCTGCCTGACATATCATGTCTGTCATTCAAAGCCTTAACACACCCCCATTTTCATTATCAGGTTGACTTTATATAGCCATCACTTGCCCGCCAATCACGCCTGCAATGGCACTTGCCACCGCAATAATCACTTTCAGAATCTTATCCCAAACCGATACTTTGATACTCATTGTCTTTTGATATTAATTATTACTTTATCTTTCATCGCAAATCGTAATTTATAAACCACAACTTGGCTTATCCTAACGGATTTTCCTCTTCTCCGCTATCCGGGCCGCCATTACCATTACCGGAAGAATTATCATCGGCGGTTGTGCCTTTCCACTTCTCAAACTCCACTCCCTGTATCAATGCACGAGTAGTGCCAATAGCAGCCGGACGCGTATATTCCGGAGTAAACTGACAACGTAACGCCGTCACCTGATTCGGATTTACATCTTCCGCTTTCTCCGTTCCCTTACCACGTGTACGGGCTTTCATCGTAAATGTACCCAAACCGTTCAAACGTACCGTACGGCTATTCAGCAGGTGCATCCGCATTGTCGACATCAAATTACGGATTACATTCTGTACATCACCCGGCGTCAGTGAGGACTTCTCGGCAATACTTTCCGCCAGCGACTGCGTATCCACCGCTTTTCCCACTTTTTTCAAACTCAAGTGCCATGTTTTAATACCGGCTTTCGTCGCCAGTTGCGACTGTCTTGCATAATAAAATAGAGGCATACTATCTCTCCTTTACATTTTTAATTAAACTTCATTTTAATTTTTGTTTCGTTGATCAACAGTGCAAAGGTGATGATATATACGGGTATAAACAAAGAAAACAGCCTATGCGGGGCTGTTTTCTGAGAATGATTTATAATGCGTTCATTTTCTTATGGTTATATCTTTCCGATTTTACAGTTCATCTAATACACCATTCCCACTATCCACAAAGGTAACTTCTTCCCCGTAGCAAATTCTATATTATCGGCAAGAATAAAGGAATCCGGCAGATCGGCTATTTGCTTAAAAGTCTTATCCGCTCCACCCACCTCGAAAATATATTTATGGTCGACTACAAAGTCCCCCTGCGCCTTTCCATACTCCACCTCATGATTTACGGACAATTGATTCACCGCAAACGTCTCCCGTACCGTACCAATCTGCACCGGTGCCGAAGCTACAGCATAAAGCAAGTTCGGATTCTGGAGATATATTTTATCCGGTTTTTGCATTTTCTTGACAGAAGTCAAATCAGAATACAACAGTGTAAGTAACTCCGCCCTATTCAAATTTTGCAGATAAGTGATAACTGAATTCCGGGTCAGCCCTATCATGCCTGCCAATTTCGTAATATCCACCTCATAAGGCACGGACGATGCAAGTACACCCAGCAAAGCTTTCAGCTTCCTTATATATGCAGGATCCACACCACACAACAGAGGCATCTCTTGTTCAAGAATGAAATTCACCACATTCTCAATGTTCATGTAATAATCCTCGCGATTGCCGGTAAAGAAAGGATAATATCCCTCATGCAGATATTCATTGAACATTTGCACCGGCCGGCATTGTGCATTCACATCCTGACAGATACTTCCGGCATTCTCCAGCACTTCCGGCAACGTCATCACCGGAAAGCGGATATCCTTATAAAACATCAGGTATTCACGGAATGACAATCCGTACATGTTATATGCCAGACATCTTCTTGAAAGGTCTGCATCGGCATTCAATATGTTGAGTAGCGACGAGCCGCTAAACACCACCTGCAGCGACGGGTACAAATCATAGATTTCTTTCATCTCCTTGCTCCAAGTGGGATATTTATGCACCTCATCCAAAAACAAATGCTTACCGCCTTGAAGATAAAACTTTTCCGCTAACTCCAGTAGTGTATGATTACTGAAATAAATACTATCAAGTGTACAGTAAAGTGCTATTCGGCTTCCCGGCGGATAGTTTAGTTTGATATATTGCAACATCAATGTTGTTTTTCCCACACCGCGAGAACCCCGAATGGCAATCAGGCGATCATTCCAATGAATCTTATTCATCAATTCTCTTATAATATCGGTACTTGTCTGCACCAACATTCTTTCTTGTTTTAAAAACAGACTATCCATAACTGAAATTGATTTTGTTACAAATATAGCAATTTGTTTAGAGCAGAAAGCAAATTATAGGAAAATTTGTTTAGAGCAGAAAGCAAAACACCGTAAAATTCATACCATAAAAACAGCCGAAATCACTTTAAAAGTAATTCCGGCTGCGCCTAAAACAAAGTAACCGCTGTTACCTGTCGTTTATTCAACTTTCTTTTTACGAACTATCAATGGAGCCCCCAGTTCTTCACGCTCTACCACTTCAAGAAAACCATTTTGTTCCAGTTCGAACAAGGCAGGATATACACGTAATTTGTCAGCATTAGAATTCTTCAAAATAGAGTCAACCTCAATAGCATCAGAAAAAGAATTAATATAATCTATGATTTTCTGCGTGTCAATAGCTTTGTAATTATCATTCATACAGTAAGTAATTTCTATCTAATCAATTTCGTATATATAATTGCTCGCAAAGAATTAGGTATTAATCTAATAGAGAAACGGACAAACAGATTTTGCATGAACTCAGAAAAAGAAATAAAATGCATTTGTCTCATCTTTTGTAAAAAATGCAATTCACTTATCACATATCTCCATCCTCCTCTTCTTTTAAACATTTCCGGAGAAAAGCGGAAATACAGCAAGCTTTCCTGAATATTATAAAACTTAGCCCCATTCATCAACATGCGTATCCATAAATAGTAATCTTCAAATAAAGGAAAATGTTGATATCCACCGGCAGCCAATACCGCACTCTTTCGAAACATCACAACCGGATGATTTATAGGATTACGGCGTTTTGCAAATTGTCTTATATCATCAGGCAGTTCCGGCAACTTTCTTACAGATTTTACATCCGAAATATCATCTTCAAATTCATCAATCCAAGCTCCAACCACGTCTATATCTGAATACTTTTCAAAAACAGCCAATTGTTTCTCAAAACGATCAGGTTTAGCAATATCATCTGTATCCATTCGGGCTACAATGTCATAAGAACAATGTTTTAGACCTTCATTTAAGGCTTTTCCCAAACCTTGATTGGTTAATAATGAAAAAACTTTCAAATTAGGATATCGCGATACATATAAATCAATGACGCTATCAAGTTCATTATATAATGGACCATCCTTTACTAAAATGACCTCGGTAGGAAACAAAGTTTGAGAAAAAATACTATCTAAACTTTTTGCTAAATAACTAGGATTCTCTTTGTTGTAAACAGAAAGAAGTACAGACAAATTCATCAGATTAAAATAATAAAAAATAGTATTGTTCGTTTGCTATCATAGCAAAAGGTTATAATACTCCCTTATCCATTTATTGTAAAAGCTATTTTCCAATACACATATAATCAAAGCCGATTTCTTTCATTTCTTGTTCTTCATAAATATTACGTCCATCGATTAGAACGGCCTGATTCATTGTTTTTTTTACGACTCCCCAACTGGGCATTCTAAATTGCTTCCATTCTGTGAGCAATAGCAATGCATCTGCATTGAGAACTGCATCATACATATCTGTTGCATATTCCACAGCATTACCGATTCTTCTTTTGCATTCGTTAATCGCAATCGGATCATAAACTTTTACCTTACAACCAGCTTCTGTTAATTTTTGAATCACGACTAATGACGTTGCTTCTCGCATATCATCTGTTTCAGGCTTGAAAGCCAAGCCCCAAATCGCAATTTTTTTACCTTTTAAGTCATTCTGATAATATTCCAAAAGTTTTTTGAATAAAATACCTTTTTGAGTTTCGTTTACTTCTTCTACAGCTTTTAGAACTTTCATATTATATCCGTTCTTTTCAGCTGTTTTGATTAAAGCCTTTACATCTTTTGGGAAACAGGATCCACCATATCCGCATCCTGGATAAAGGAATTTATTACCTATGCGCGTATCTGCCCCAATACCTTTGCGTACCATGTTTACATCAGCTCCTACTAATTCACATAGATTAGCTATATCATTCATAAAACTGATACGGGTAGCAAGCATGGAGTTGGCTGCATATTTAATCATTTCTGCGGAAGGAATGTCTGTAAAGATAACTCGGAAGTTATTTAACATCATCGGACGATATAGACGTGTCATCATTTCTTTGGCTTTTTCTGATTCTACTCCGATGACTACACGATCCGGACTCATAAAATCTTTAATGGCAGCTCCTTCCTTTAAAAACTCAGGATTACTCGCCACATCAAATGGAATAGATACCCCTCTTTTATCTAATTCGTCTTGAATTGCTTGTTTTATTTTTTTTGCAGTGCCTACTGGAACGGTGGATTTTGTTACTAAGACTAAATATTTATTCATGTTTCTACCTACAGTACGAGCTACTTCCAACACATATTTTAAATCAGCACTTCCATCTTCATCAGGGGGAGTACCTACAGCACTGAATACAATATCTACATCATTGAGACATGTTGTTATATCTGTGGTGAAATGTAATCTTCCTTCTTTATTATTTCTTAATACCATTTCGTCCAGTCCTGGCTCATAAATGGGAATATTTCCATTCAAAAGTGCTTGTATTTTTTCCTCATTGACATCTATACAAGTTACATTTACTCCCATCTCTGCAAAACAAGTTCCTGAAACAAGACCAACATATCCTGTTCCTACAATAGCTATATTCATAATTATAAAAAAATTGACGATTTAAATTTTATAAAAATTGCGATACCAACTAATGGTTTCTTTGACTCCTTCATTTAAATCCTTGTGTGGCTTAAAACCTAATTCATTTTCTAATCGCGAAGTGTCAGCATAAGTTTGATACACATCTCCCGGTTGCATGGGCAAATAGATTTTATCGGCTTCCTCTCCGATAGCGTTTTCGATAGCTTGAATAAAATCCATCAGTTTAACGGGTTGAGAATTACCGATATTGTATATTTTATAGGGAGCTGATGAAGAAGCAGGAGATGGAGATTCCGGATTCCATGTTGCGTCAGCTGTAGGAATATGAGTGATAACTTTTAAAACACCTTCTACAATGTCGTCAATATAAGTAAAATCACGTAGCATATCTCCATTATTGAAGACTTTAATGGGGCGGTGATTTAAAATGGCATCTGCAAATAAGAAAGGTGACATATCAGGACGTCCCCATGGTCCATAAACGGTAAAGAAACGTAAACCGGTTGAAGGAATATTATATAGATGACTATATGCATGAGCCATAAGTTCATTTGATTTTTTTGAAGCGGCATATAAGCTTACCGGATGGGCAATGCTGTCATCTTCTGAAAATGGTACTTTCCCATTTAGTCCATACACGCTGCTTGAACTGGCATAAACAAAATGTTTTACTTTATTATGGCGGCAACCCTCTAAAACATTCAAGAAACCATCTACGTTGCTTTCTATATAAGCATAAGGATTCTGTATTGAATAGCGTACTCCTGCTTGTGCTGCTAAATTACATACACAATCAAATCCCTCATTAGCAAAGAGCATTTGCATTGCTTGAGTATCTTCTAAATTCATTCGGATGAACCGAAAATTAGAAAAAGTCGTGCTTGAGGTGAATTTATACCAACCTATATTCTCTTTTTCGATTCCCAATTCAGCCAAACGGCCATATTTAAGATTGATATCGTAATAGTCATTTATGTTATCCAAACCTATTACTTCGTTTCCGTATGCCAATAAATGTTTGGAAACATAACTACCAATGAAACCAGCTGCGCCTGTCACTAATATTTTCATGATATAATTTATTTAGATAGGAGATTTGCTATTTTTATTTTTTCTGCAATAGTCAATAGCTTTGATAAGATGAATACTTTAAGCCTGAACTCTAATGGTCTGAAGTCCTTGCGTGCAATCTTTATAAATATGGAGATGAAATTCTTGATTCTTTTCTGGAAGAAAGATTCTCTAAGATCGTTAAGGAGTGATATGGTTGATTGATATTTTTTTTTGTCATTTAAGTCATAAATAAGTTCTGGTAAATTAGGATAGACTTTCAAATGCTTTTGCCTAAATTCCTTGAATTGCTTTTTTACTCTTAACGTGTTTATATATTGTTCATAAGCATATTTTCTTGAGACAGAACGCAAACTAGTTTGCTGGATTCTAACGTAAAACAATTTTTCTTTTAAATTGTGAAAGTGGTATCCCGATGCATAGGCTCTTATCATGAAATCGTAATCTTCGCAATGAGTAAAGTTCCTGTATCTGCATTTTTTAAATAATTCACTTTTCCCGAACCAAGTGGGATGAATTAAATTGATTGTGATATAGCGCAACATCATTTTTTGTGAAAAATCCGTTGATAACTTATGGTATTCACCAATCAACTCTCCCTCTTCATTAATGACAAAAGCATCAGTTCCCAATAAGTCAATTTCAGGATGTAGATGTAAATAATTTAATTGTTTTTCTAATCTGTCATGAGCTGAAATATCATCTCCATCCATGCGAGCTATGAAACTACCGGTTGCAATATCAATACCTCTGTTTAGCGTATCCGGTAATCCTTTATTTTGTTCATTTATAACAGAAATAATCCGTTTATCTTTTTGGGAATATTCGGTTAATAGGTTCTTTAGTATCTCATTGGTGGGATTATCCAATAATAGTATAATCTCTAACCTATCATAAGTTTGCTCTATTATAGAATCAATAGCTTTTCTGGCAAGATTTTCAGGTTCATTATATAAAGGTAATAAAACAGAAATAAAATCTTCGTTTTTCATTTTACATTAAAATAAAATGGATTTGTATGGAATATATTCACTCGCATCATTTAGTATATTCAGTGATAGGTAAACTCCCCATGCACAAATAATGGTCAGTATTATGTATTTGTCTTTCAAGTTTACATGCTTTAACAAGAACGGCAATGCAATAAAGAGAGGATAAACTAAAGCTATTGTTCCTCTGGATGCAAATTCAGCCGACATGGTAATTAAGGCAAAATACATGCATGTCCCAATGAAATACAGATTGATACATAATCTCAGTATTTGTTCTTGGTGGTAAATATTGTATTTAAAAGCATAGTAAAACAACAGAAAAGACATTCCTGCACGTTCAATCATTCCCATTGAAAAACTGACAGCCATCGATTTATAACTTAAATATGCGGTTAATGCTTCAGATAAATAAAAATTTTGAGGAATAAGCTGTATAATTATTTCAGACAACATGGGAGATGCTATATAAAAAGCGAGCGCAATAGTTGAAAAACAGAAAATTGTCTTTTTATTAAAATCCCAATTAGCCATAAATATAGGAATAGCTAAAAGCAACATGGCTTTATGGAAGAAAAAACCTACAATAGTTATCCATAAAAAAGCTAATATCACACGCTTTTTCTGCAAAAGTGGAATTAATCCCAAAAGAGTTACTATAATAGCAAAAGGTTGACGCATTTGTCCCATGACCTGAAGGTAAAAGGCATAAGCAAAAAACATGAAAAACGATAATAAAACATAGGGAGAATAGCGTTTAAATAAGGTAAAAGCTAAAAATATAGTAACAAAACTAAATGTGACAAGAAAGAAATGAAAAGAGTTATATATTGTTTTACATAAACTGACACTTATTTCGTAGCCTATTTCCATTGACTTGTCTGTCCATGTGTATTGAAATATAGAAGGAACAACCTTAAAATGATCCAAATAAGAGTCAAAATCCAATCCTATTTGGCGAAATCCGGCAAATAAGGTCAGAATACATGTTGCGGTAACAACACAAAATGTAAGATATGTTTTATTGGAATGTTTGTCAACAGACCATACAGCTGTAAAAAGAGATAAACTTGTTATAACAAAATAAATCATATTGCTTTGTTACCTACTTGATAAAAAACAGATCTATATTTGGGTAAAATAACCGAAATGTCGTATCTTTTTTGGGTCATTAGTCTTATTTTCTCTGCATCAAAATTGGTTGATAAGAATTTTTTCAATCCGTTTTGGAAAGAGGTTTCTGATTCAAAGTTACATGAGATTCCATTTATACCTTCAATGATGATTTCATTTATACCACCAGGGCATTGGTTGCTAAAAATGGGGATTCCCAAGGCGTTGGCTTCTAACAAGACATTAGGGAAACCTTCATGTCTAGAACTTAATATGATTCCATCGGATTCTTTTAATATACTATAGGGATTGCTTTGAAACCCCAAAAGCTGTACAGAACTTTCAAGATTTAATAGTTTAATCATCTCAGTTATTTTATTCAATAAAGATCCTCCTCCTAAGATGTAGAGTCGAAAAGGAATCTTTGGATTTAGTTCTGCCATTCGTTTCAAAAGTATATCATATCCTTTCTGATGCTCCAATCTTCCGATAGCAACAAAATTTATTTTTCCTTCTTCTTTATTGAGCTTGTCTTTAGATGCTTCTACACTCTTCGCAATGATTGCATTGATATTTATCGGATTATTAATAAGATTGATCTTTTGTCGATTGATTTTCCATATGTTGATTAAATCATCCTTCATGTCAATAGATTGCGCTATGATACTGTCATATTGATTATAGAAAATCTTGTAAGATAACTTAATGAATGGGTTATGAAAATTATATTGCTGGCTTAATACATTAGTTTCTCTTACGATGAATCTTATTTTCCATAGTTTCATGAAAGGAATAAAAAAAGCAAGCATAATATTCAGTTTGTCCAATCCTACATAACATACGTTAGGACGTATAGAAATAATCTGTTTTATGATGGAGTATATTGAATAACGTATTCTGTTTTTTATATTTAGGTTTATTACTTTTACGTTAGCAGAAACATAACTGAGATAAGTATTTCCTTCTTTTTTTAGTAGCAACAAGATGATTTGTTTATTTTGGTCTTTTGCAAATTCATTAAGCAGATAGGATATGATTCGTTCTGCGCCTCCATTTCCTAAAGTCGTAGAAACAAATAATATTTTTTTCATTCGGATTATTTTTGTAAAAATAGTTGAGAATAATATTCTTTCTTTTGGGATGATGATAATTGTTTTGTTGGATATACGCTATGCTGAACTTTATCAAAATATTCATCAATGCTTTTTAAAACTCTTGCCGGGCTTCCTACGACTACTGAATTATCGGGTATACTTTTTGTCACTACACTTCTTGCCCCAACAACTACATTGTTTCCTATATGTACCCCAGGTAGTATAATACATCCTTCCCCTATATATACGTTGTTTCCAATTTTGATTGGAGCTATTTTGTCCCAATCAGGGTGTTGCTCTCTAAAAACCCATATTCCTCCATCATGAGTTTCAAAATGTGTACGTGTGGCGGAAACATGATTGCCTATTTCTACAAGGTAGGGTTCAGAACTAAATGTGCAATGTATCAGCCTGCATTGATTACCTATTTTGACACCTAAAAAACGTGCAGCTCTTGCTCCATCTACATGATAGAGATATTTATGTATAATCCTTCTGATAAATGTTTTGATGTTCATTGCTTATAATCTCCTCGAATGAAATTTCTTAATAATCGGAGAATTTTTTTTAATGTCCACGTTGGGTACTGTATTTTATAGGCTGTTTGGAAATGCATCTCTTCGCTGTAAAAAACAGACTTTTTATAGTATCTCCACCAATTATCGTATCGATAACAAAAGCCATTCCATGGCTTATTAGTCCCTTCATAATGTATGATACCTTCAGTAAAAGCTTCTTCTACTTCTTTTGGAGAAAAAACACTAAACAAACGTTTCGGGTTTGTGTAATATAATTCATAGCTTTTTTGAGTAAAGCAATATTTTAATGGGAGAAAAGTTAAACGGTTCTTACAGACTATATTTATAATATCTTGATCTTGAAATTGATATTGTTTATTCAAATGCCTTTTGAATTCGTTAAACAAATTATCTTTTCTTTGCAGGGAGGCATTTATTAAAAGAAATCCAGCATTTATATATTTATCGACTTGTAGCCCTAAATTTTTAATATAGTCTTTTATACTTTCTGCTCCTATTGCTTTTATTCCACCTAAATAATTGTTACCTAAATCAATATTTAAAACATCACCTAATCCCGATTGGAAGATAACATCTACATCTGAATAAATAATTCTGTCATATGATGGCAGTAAATCTGGAATCATAAGGCGAAAATATGTAGATTTGGATACTCCTCTTGTTTCAAAAACATTATCAAATCTATCATCCATGGTGATGAATGTAATTTGAGCATGATATACCTGAATTATTTGTTGAAGTAAGTTTTTATCTTCGTTTGTTATATCATTAGCTCCTAAGATATAAATATTATAAAATTCTTCCTCATTGGAACTGTTTAATAGCGATAATATACATACTCCAGCCTGCATAACATAATTATGGTCAATACTGAAAACGATAGGAATTTTTTTCATTTGATTTTTTTTATGAACTTATTAATAGCCAATAACGATTTACTTATGAATGGCTTACGGAATTTTCGTCCATCGATTACGGCAAGATTATTATAGACATTAAAGGTATGCATTCCTTGGTCATAAATTGTGTGTTGAGGATATATGCGTTTTAGCTCCTTCATTTCAAAAGTTCCCTCTGTATAGGATATTTCATAAAACACCAATCCTTTTCCATATGCCCCATTGCAATCTTGTGCAGGTCGTATGATTTTACCATTTAACCTGAATAGGGAACCGGCATTTCTACCCGTATTGGAAGGAAATTCCATGGTTTGAATAGGATGATATTCTCCATCCCATTTTTCTGATTGATAAATGAATAGTTGATTCCCGTTTTGTACGGGAAGTTTGGTTGTAAATAAATGAAAACTGTTAAAGCAAGTTTCTAAAGAGGCATCAGTTAAAGGTTCATTATGCAATATTTTATGCGGTTTGAGATTATTGCTTTTCTCGTCAAATTCATAAACAACTATATGCCCTTCTGCTGAATTTTCTGGGTAAATATATATTTTGTCGTCTTTTCTGAATATTGCAGGAAAAGACAGATGGCTGTTTAACTCTAAAATTACATCTATTTTTTCCTCAATTCTTTTTATTAAATTTTCGCCTCTCAAACCAAACTCTTCTAAAAGCTCACTTCTTTTT
>ENA-UEPQ01000255-UEPQ01000255.1-human-gut-metagenome-genome-assembly--contig:-NODE-255-length-27675-cov-9.514566_pt1 | contig 27675 bp, 23 predicted proteins | sample MGYA00242903_ERZ507922 | MGnify/ENA primary metagenome ERZ507922 (study PRJEB26167, sample SAMN06115483) | human gut metagenome | host: Homo sapiens | place: China:Sichuan | collected 2014-10-16... | reverse complement strand
TTTCCTTTTGTACTCATATGTGTACCGCATAATAATACCCCCTCTACTGGGTGTCCAGTAAAGGGGGTACATATCAGAGAGGGCGGCCTCCGCTTTATTCGCTGCTTTATTTGCTTTCAGCGGAGGGCTTGGGCTTGTTGGGCTCCACCGAGTCAAACACGGCCTTGGCGGAGGCGCACAGGCCCGCCAGGCCCTGGATCTCGGAGGGGATGATGATCTTGGTGGCCTTGCCGTCGGCGGCGGCCTGGAAAGCCTCCAGGGCCTTGATGCGCAGCACCGCCTCCTTGGGATCGGCCTCGTTGAGCAGCTTGATGGCCTCGGCGGTGGCCTGCTGGACCTTGAGGATGGCCTCGGCCTCGCCCTCGGCCTTCTTGATGGCGGCCTGCTTGGCGGCGTCGGCCCGGAGAATCATGGACTCCTTCTCGCCCTCGGCCACCAGGATCTGACTCTGGCGCTGGCCCTCGGCCCGGAGCACCGCCTCGCGCTTCTCCCGCTCGGCCTTCATCTGCTTCTCCATGGCGCTCTGTATGTCCGGAGGGGGCTGAATGTTCTTGACCTCTACCCGGTTGACCTTGATGCCCCAGGGGTCGGTGGCCTCGTCCAGCAGGGCGCGCATCTGGGAGTTGATGGTGTCGCGGCTGGTGAGGGTCTGCTCCAGATCCATGTCGCCGATGATGTTGCGCATGGTGGTGACGCTCAGGTTCTCAATGGCGGACATGGGCCGCTCCACCCCGTAGGCGTAGAGCTTAGGGTCGGTGATCTGAAAGTAGAGCACCGTGTCGATCTGCATGGTGACGTTGTCCTTGGTGATGACGGGCTGGGGCGGGAAGTCCACCACCTGCTCCTTGAGGGAAACCACCTTTGCCACCCGCTCCAGGAACGGAACCTTGAAGTGGATGCCCACGCCCCAGACGGAGTGGAAGGCGCCCAGCCGCTCGATGACGTAGGCCTTGGACTGCTGCACCACCTTCAGGTTTGTGGCCAGCACCAGAATGAGCACGACGACCAGGATAATGATGATAATGGGGATAAACGGCATGCGGGATTCCTCCTTTTTCTCTTCCTCGGTTTGGAATTACCGTCCCGGCGTAGGGACGGGCAGGGGGGACACGATGACCTTGACGCCCTCGATGCGGAGTACCCTGACCCGGGAGCCGGCGGGGATGGCGGGGCAGCCCTCCTCGGTGCGGGCGGTCCAGGGGGCGCCGTTCACGGTGATCTGGCCCTGGGCCTTCAGGTTGTCGATGGCCTGGGTGACCACACCTTCGGCGCCGACGACCCGGTCGGCGTTGGTACTCTCCCGGCGGGGATCGGCGTACTTCCTGGCCAGGGGGCGGATGATGACCAGACACAGGAAGGACACCGCCAGGAATACGGCGAACTGCACCCAGATGTTGCTCACAAAGAAGGATGTGAGCAGGGCGCACAGGGAGCCTACCGCGAACCACAGGGAAACCAGCCCCACAGTGGCGGCCTCCAGCGCCAGGAGGGCGACGAGGGCGGCGAGCCAGCAGATGCTTGGTATGGGCATGGGCACTCCTCCTTTCGAAATACTACTGCTATCCTAGCACAACTCGGAGAAAAAGGGAAGCAAATTCGCTTTCCAGATTTGCCAAGCAGAGAAAAATAAGGTATACTGCTGTCTGAGAACGAGAACGGAGCGAGGCGATGGACATGAGAGAGCTGGAATTGCTGGTCCCCACCCTGTTCGGGCTGGAGGGGCTGTGCGCCGAGGAGCTGCGGCGGCTGAAGCTGCCGGAGGTGGCGGCGGAGAACGGGCGGGTGCGGTGCAAGGCCGCCCCGGCGGATATCCCACGGGTGAACCTGAACCTGCGCACCGGCGAGCGGGTGCTGCTGGTGGTGGGCCGCTACCGGGCCGCCGACTTCGAGGCGCTGTTTGAGGGCTGCCGCGCCCTGCCCTGGGAGGAATTTATCCCCCGGGAGGGGGCCTTCCCGGTGAAGGGGCACTCCCTCAACTCCCAGCTCCACGCGGTGCCCGCCTGCCAGGCCGTGCTGAAAAAGGCGGCCGCTGCCCGGCTGGGGGAGAAGTACGGGCTGGAAACCCTGCCGGAGAGCGGGGCGCTGTATCAGATCCAGTTCTCCATCATGCGGGACGAGGTCACCCTGATGCTGGACACCACCGGGGCCGGGCTCCACAAGCGGGGCTACCGGGCGGTGGGGGTGGCCGCCCCCCTGCGGGAGACGCTGGCCGCCGCCATGGTGCTCCTCTCCCGCTACCGGGGGAGGGACCCCTTCTGCGACCCCTTCTGCGGCTCGGGCACCATCGCCATCGAGGCGGCCCTCATCGCCAAAAACCGGGCGCCGGGCCTCAACCGGGCCTTTTCCGCCCAGAAGTGGCGTTGGCTGGACAGCGGGCTGTGGCTCCAGGCCGCCGACGAGGCCATGGACGGCGAGTACGACGGGGCATACGACATCTGGGGTGGGGACATCGACCCCAAGGCGGTGGCCATCGCCCGGGCCAACGCGGAGAAGGCGGATGTGGAGGACGTGGTCCGCTTCGAGGTGGCGGACGCCGCCGCCTTCCGCCGGGACGCGCCCTATGGCCGGGTGGTCACCAACCCGCCCTATGGGGAGCGCATCCTGGAGAAGCGGGAGGCGGAGGAGCTCTACCGGGCTTTCGGCCGGGCGGTGCGCACGCTGCCGGAGGGGTGGCGGGTGAGCGTGCTCTCCTCCCACACGGAGTTCGAGCGCACCTTTGGCCGTGCCGCAGACAAGAAGCGCAAGCTGTATAACGGAATGCTCAAGTGCGACCTATTCCAGTACGGAAGATAGGAGGAGGGGATTGATATGAGGCGAGGAAAGGGAAAGCGCGCCCTGGCGGGGCTGCTGGCCGCGGCCCTGTGCGCGGGATTGTTTTTCCTCCCGGCCTCCGCCGCGCCGGAGGGGGCCACGGTATGGGGCTACAGCGAGGGGCTGGCCCAGTGCGAGCTGGCCGGAAAGTGGGGCTATGTGGACGCTGGCCGGAATGTGGTCATCCCTCTCCAGTACGACAGCATCGTGTCCTTCCAGCTCGGCATCGCGGCGGTCAACCTCAACGGCAAGCTCGGGGTGATCCGGCAGGATGGGCGGTATCTCATCCAGCCGGAGTACGACACCCTTCTCCCCATTGACTGCGGGCTCTATATCGCCCAAAAGGGGGGCGGCTGGGGCGTGGTCAGTATACTCCCCTTCCCGGACGGGGCGGGGAGCACCACCAATGTGCTCTATGAGCTGAGCTATGACCAGGTGCAGGTGGCCGAGCAGGGCGGAACTCAGGTGCTCACCCTCACCAAAGGGAGCACCGTCACCAAAATCCCGGTCTATGACCTGCCCGGCATCCTGGCGGCCAAGGGGGTGCCCTCCGCCAAGTTCCCCCTCACCCGGGGCAAGTTGCCCTCCTTCTCCGATGTGTCCCCCCGGGACTGGTTCGCCCTCTGGGTGGACATCGCCTACAATGTGGGGCTCACCTCCGGCGTGGGGAAGAACCGTTATGCGCCCAATCAGACCTTGACCGTGGCGGAGGCCCTCAAGCTGGCGGCCACGATTGAGAGCCGCTACCAGGGGGACGACTTTCATCTGAGCACCGAAGGCGGACCGTACTGGTATGTGCCGGCGGTAGATTACTGCCTGGCCAGCGGCATGATTCAAAAGGGGGACTTTACCGAGCGGGATTACGGACGGGCTGTCACCCGGCGGGAGGCGGCGGAGCTCTTTGCCGCCACCAGTCTGGCCAAGGCCATGCCGGAACTCAACTCTCTGGCCCGGGTGAAGGCGTCGGTGCCCGACATCCGCAGCGGCGATGAGGGGGCGGAGGCCATCTACAGCCTCTACGCCAAGGGAATCCTGTCCGGGGTGGACAGCCGGCTGACCTTCCAGCCGGAGGGCACCTTCACCCGGGCGGAGGCGGCAGCCATTGTCTCCCGCATGGCCCGCACCGAGCAGCGCCTGCTCCTGTGGAGCTGACCAACGGATAAGGAGGATGGGCCCTGTGAGGCACCTGTTCTTAATCAACCCCCACGCGGGAAAATACGACCGCACCCAGGAGATGCGGGAGAAGCTCCGCACTGCCTTGGCCGGGCGAGACGAGCCATGGGAGGCGGCGGTCACCCAATACCCCGGCCACGGGGCCGAGCTGGCCCGGGCGGCGGCGGAGAGGGGGGAGCCGGTGCGCATCTATGCCTGCGGCGGCGACGGCACCCTTAACGAGGCTGTTGCCGGAGCCGCAGGCTTCGGCAACGCCGCTGTGACCCACTACCCCATGGGTTCGGGCAACGATTTTCTGCGGATGTTCGGCCCGGATGCCTGCCGCTTTTACGATCTCCGGGCTCTGCTGGACGCGCCCCAGGCGCCGGTGGATCTCATTGAGTGCAACGGGCGGCTGGCCCTCAATGTCTGCTCGGTGGGGTTCGACGCCCGCATCGGTTTTGGTGCGGCAGACTTCAAGAAGCTGCCCCTGGTGAGCGGGCCGCTGGCCTACCAGCTCTCCGCCGTGCGCACCATTGTCCAGGGGATTCACCGGCCTTACCGGGTGACCATCGACGGGGAGCGCCTGCCGGGGGAGGCGTTTACCCTCATTTGCGCCTGCAACGGCCGCTACTATGGCGGGGGCTTTAACCCCTGCCCCGACGCCGTGCCCGACGACGGCCTGCTGGACTTTGTAGTGGTGCCGGCTGTCTCCAGGCTGACCATTCTGACGCTGATCGGCAAGTACGCCAAGGGGGGCGCCGGGGATATCCCGCGGATCCTTCTGCGCCGCGGCCGGGAGATGCACGTCGCCTGTGAGCGGGCCGACCGGATCAATTTGGACGGTGAAGAGCTGGTGGATTCTGAGCTCTCTGTCCGTGTGTCTGCTAAAAAAGTAAACTTTTTCTTTCCCGAAGGAACCCATTGGATTCCGGAGAAACGGGTGCGAAATTAGAAAACAGAAGAGAGCGGGAGAAAAAAGAAGATCTGAACAGGTTTTGAATGTTAAATTGAAATAGGAACCGCGCGGAATGGAAATTTAACAGATTATTTAAAAATTAAGACTTGCGGAATCCATCAAGTGAGGTTATTATTATAAGCAGGTTAGCACTCCGGTAAAATGAGTGCTAACCTGCTGAATTGGTTTACAAGAAAAATGAATGATACATGAAGGAGGAACCCCTTATGAAACTCAAGCCCCTTGCAGACCGTGTGGTTATCAAGCTGGTCGAAGCGGAGGAGAAGACCAAGAGCGGCATCATCCTGACCGGCGCCGCCAAAGAGAAGCCCGAGGTGGCCGAGGTCATCGAGGTCGGCCCCGGCGGCGTGGTGGACGGCAAGGAGATCACCATGACCGTCAAGAAGGGCGACAAGGTCATCACCAGCAAGTACTCCGGCACCGAGGTCAAGGTGGACGGCGAGGAGTACACTATCGTCCGTCAGGGCGACATTCTGGCGATCGTAGAATAACCCAGCGGAACGGCGAGATAAGCCGTCCACCTGGGGCCCCGCCTGGGGCGGGGCGGCGCGATAAGCGCCGGAGGCCGACGGAATTCATTTCCGGCGGCCGCAGATGAAATCCCCGGGGGTCCCCGCGAAATTCTGTTTCGCGGGGCGGACGGCGAGGAGTACACTATCGTCCGTCAGGGCGACATCCTCGCCATTGTGGAGTAATTTTCCGTGTAGGGGCGCACAGTGTGCGCCCGCTCTCTGGAACAAGAAATCTTCCGGGTGAGTTCCACCCGACTCAATTTGGAGGTAATACGTTATGGCTAAAATTATCTGCTACGGCGAGGAAGCCCGTCACGCGCTGGAGCGCGGCGTCAACCAGCTCGCCGATACCGTGAAGATCACCATGGGTCCCAAGGGCCGCAATGTAGTGCTGGACAAGAAGTTCGGCGCCCCCCTGATCACCAACGACGGCGTGACCATCGCCAAGGAGATTGAGCTGGACGACCCGTTTGAGAACATGGGCGCTCAGCTGGTGAAGGAGGTCTCCACCAAGACCAACGATGTGGCCGGTGACGGCACCACCACCGCAACCCTGCTGGCCCAGGCCATCATCCGCGAGGGTCTGAAGAATCTGGCCGCCGGCGCCAACCCCATGGTCATGAAAAAGGGCATCGCCAAGGCCACCACCGCCGCGGTGGAGGCCATTAAGGCCAACTCCAAGAAGGTCAACGGCTCCGCCGACATCGCCCGCGTGGGCACCGTGTCCTCCAGCGACGAGACCGTGGGCAAGCTGATCGCCGAGGCCATGGAGAAGGTTTCCCACGACGGCGTCATCACCGTGGAGGAGTCCAAGACCGCCGAGACCTATTCCGAGGTGGTTGAGGGCATGCAGTTTGACCGGGGCTATATCACCCCCTATATGGTCACCGACACTGAGAAGATGGAGGCCGTTCTGGACGACGCCCTGATTCTCATTACCGACAAGAAGATCTCCAACATTCAGGAGCTGCTGCCCATCCTGGAGCAGGTGGTGCAGTCCGGCAAGAAGCTGCTGGTCATCGCCGAGGACGTGGAGGGCGAGGCCCTGTCCACCCTGATTGTCAACAAGCTGCGCGGCACCCTGAATGTGGTGTGCGTCAAGGCCCCCGGCTTCGGCGACCGCCGCAAGGAGATGCTGGAGGATATCGCCGTGCTGACCGGCGGCACCGTCATCACCTCCGACATGGGCTATGAGCTCAAGGAGGCCACCATGGACATGCTGGGCCGCGCCCGCCAGGTGAAGGTCTCCAAGGAGAACACCATCATCGTGGACGGCGCCGGCTCCGCCGACGCCATCAAGGCCCGCGTCAACCAGATCAAGAGCCAGATCGAGACTACCACCTCCGACTACGACCGCGAGAAGCTCCAGGAGCGCCTGGCCAAGATGGCCGGCGGCGTGGCGATCATCCGTGTGGGCGCCGCCACCGAGGTAGAGATGAAGGAGAAGAAGCTCCGCATCGAGGACGCCCTGAACGCTACCCGCGCCGCTGTGGAAGAGGGCATCGTGGCCGGCGGCGGCACCGCCTATGTCAACGCCATCGCCTCCGTGGAGAAGCTGCTGGCCGAGACCGAGGGCGACGAGAAGACCGGTGTGTCCATCATTGCCAAGGCCCTGACCGAGCCCATGCGCCAGATTGCCACCAACGCCGGCATCGACGGCTCCGTGGTGCTGGAGAATGTGAAGAAGGCCGACAAGGTGGGCTACGGCTTCGATGCCTATAATGAGACCTATGTGGACATGATCTCCGCTGGTATCGTCGATCCCACCAAGGTGACCCGCTCCGCTCTGGAGAATGCGGCCTCCATCGCCGCCACCCTGCTGACCACCGAGTCCCTGGTGGCCGACAAGCCCCAGCCCCCCGCTCCGGCTGCTCCGGCTGCCCCCGATATGGGCGGCATGTACTGAGCCAGAGAGAAAAAAGGCCCGGAACCGATTTGGTTCCGGGCCTTTTTGCAGGGCTGTGGCCTGTCGACGGGGCTAAAAAGAGCTGCTGCTTCCGGCATACGGAAAAGCAAGAAATACGAAGGCACCCCCGGAGCCGTTGGACTCCGGGGGTGCCTGGTGTGTAGGGGGAGATCAATCAGGCCGCGGCCTGGGCGGCAGCGGGGATCAACTGCGCCTGGAAGAAAGCGGCGGTGGCGTCCACCGTCTGATAGAGGGCAGTGAAATCGCCAGAGAACACGTTGTAGGTGTGGTCGCAGTTATCCACCAGCAGCAACTGGCTGTCGGCGTTAGCGGCGGCCTTCACAATCTTCTCGGCGTTATCGGGGGTGACGGTAGTATCGTCCTTGCCGTTGATGGCCAGAATGGGGGCCTTGATGTCAGCAGTTACCTTCAGAATGTTGGTTTCGGCCACCTCCTGGAACCAGCGCTCACCCAGCTCCAAGGGCTCCCGCCAGTCAAAGGTCATCGTATAAAAGCCCTCTTTTTTGGCCTGGGCATAGGCATCCTCAAAGCTGGTACCCGCAAACAGGGAGGCGCCGTTCAGCTCCAGGGCGCCGGACCAGGTGACAACAGCCTGGAAGGTGTCGGGGTGGGCCTCTGCGGCCAGCAGGGCGTCGGTTCCGCCCTGGCTCCAGCCCATGACGCCCAGGTTCCCGCCGTCCACAGTCTCCAGGCCGGCCAGGTAGTCCGCGGCGGCCTTGGCGTCAATGACGGCGGAGGTGTAGTTGTAATCCCGGTAGCTGGCGGTGGAGTCGCCGTTTCCCATGAAGTCGATGCGCAGGGTGGCGATGCCGTCGGCGGCCATACGGGGGGCGGCCAGGGCGTAACCCATGCCGGCTTCGTCCCGGTTGGAGCCGGTGCCGTGGAGCATCACCACGCCGGGGACCTTCGCGTCCTTGGAGGCGGAGACGGGCAGGGTCAGGGTGGCGGGAATCTCATGGGCAGGGATCCCGTCCTGGGCGGCTACAGGGATGGAAACCACGGTCTCCACATAGGTGGGCTTGAGGACGCTGAAGTTCTTGAGCACCTGGGCAAACTCAGCGCGGGTGAGCTGGCCGTTGGGGTTCAGATTGCCCTTCTGGTCACCGGTCATCACCTTGCCATAATAGCAGAAGGTCATGCCCTCCAGATCGGCGGCGGGGATGGAGTCGTAGTCGGGAGCCTCCTTCATAGCCATGCCGGAGGTGTCCACGGTAATACCCTTGTAGGAGGCGTAATCGGCGATAATAGTGGCGATACCGGAACGGGTGATTACGGTGTCGGTGCCGTACTCAGTGCCCTCAAACAGGCCGGCGGAGGCGGCCCAGTTAATGGCGTTGGCGTACCACTCGCCCTCGGTGCCGGTCACAGTGGTCTTTTCAACCGCGGGCTTACCCTCCATGTTATAGAGGGTCTGGTACACGGTGGCGCGGGTGACGGTGCCGGTGGGCTCAAAGCCCTTGTTGGTGCCGTTCATGATGCCATTGTCCAAGGCATACACGGCGGCGTTGTAGTACCAGGAGCCGGTCTCCAGATCGGCGGGATAGTTGGCGGGCTCGTCCACAATGGTGATGCGGCCGGCGGGCTCGCCGTACTGCTCGGCGGTGATGGTGCCGTCCAGCTCCTCAGTGGTGTAGTTGATCAGGGCGTCCTCCAGGGACACGCCCACATCCTTCCAGCCGCCGGCGGTCTTGAACACGCCGTAGGTGTCGCCGCCCTTGGCGGTGAAGTCGTTGGTGGCGATGGTGTAGGTGGCGGCGGGATCAAAGGCCTCGCCGTTCACCGTGGAGATGGTGACGCGGCTGCCGGGATTGGCAGGAGCGTAGTAGGTAGAGTTGGCGTATTGAGTGCCGTTCACATAGGGAACGCCGGTGTTGAGGGTGAACTCAATGCCGGACACCTGGGGGAAGGCGCCGATGGCCTCGGGGGTGGTGCAGGTAGCGGCCTCCAGGGCCTCCAGAAGCTGGGCGCCGGTCACGTCGATGGTGGCCACGGTGTTGCCGAAGGGGAAGACGGCCAGCAGGCTCTTCTTGGAAATGTCGCCCTTGGCCAGAGCCTCGCGGATGCCGCCGCCGTTGGTCAGCGCGGCGTCCACGTTCTCCTCGCCCAGAGTCTGGCGGGCCTGCCACAGGATGGCGTCGGCGGCAAAGTCGCCCAGGTTGGTCTCAGTGGTGCGGACGCCCTCGCCCTCGGGGAAGGTCATCTCGGCCTTGGTAACAGGATCGGTGGCCGCACCGCCGGAGCGGGAGCCGTTCAGATCCACCTCGGTGGTGGCGATCTTCTCGCCGTAGACCTTATCAACGGCGGTGTTGCGGTCGTCCACCAGCTTGGCCACATCGGCGTCGGTCTTGGTGTAGGAGGCGGCGGGAACCAGCTCGTCGGTCAGGGTGCCGGTCTCCTGATCGTAGATCACCACGCCCACGTTGGCCAGAGCGGTGCCGGTGGAGACGATCTTGGCGCCGTTGACCACGTTGGTGTCGCCCACCTTGGCAATGATATCGGCAGTGGTGGAGTGGCTGTGGCCGTCGATGAACAGGTCAATGCCGTTCACGTGCTCACACACGTCGATGGAGCGGTTGCCGATGCTCTCGTCATCGATGCCCAGGTGGCCCAGGCAGACAATCAGATCGGCGCCGGCCTTGTTCAGCTCATCGACCTGAGCCTGGGCGACGGCGTACAGCTTGTCGGTCTGGGGGAAGGTGATGCCGGGCATCTTGGAGGCGTCGGCCTTGGTCAGGGTCTCGGGGGTGGCCAGGCCGAACACGCCCACCTTCACGCCGCCGATCTCAAAGATCTTGTTGGAGTCGAAGACAGTCTTGCCGTCGGCCTCAGTGGTCATGTCGGCGCACAGGATGGGGAAGTCGGCATCCTTGGCCAGGGCCTTGAGGTTGTCGATGCCGAAGTCCAGCTCATGGTTGCCCACGGTCATGGCATCATAACCGGCGGCGTTCATGAACTCGATGGCGCTCTTGCCCTGGTCGGCGCTCACCAGGGGCTTGCCCATGATGGAGTCGCCGGCAGAGACCAGCAGCACATCGGCGCCAGCGGCCTCGAAGTCCTTCTTCAGCTGGGCCACACCGGCCATGCCGAAGGAAGTGCCCTCCTCGTCCAGATCCGCGCCGTGGGTGTCGTTGGTATGGAGAATAACAACCTTACCATCGACATCGGGAATGACATAGGGGGTTGCGGTTTCTTCCTCTGCGGCAAAGGCGGCCCCGAACAGGGAGCACACCATAGCCAGCACGAGGAACAGGGACAGGAATTTGCTTGCGGGTTTTCTCATAGAAAACATTCCACCTTTCCTCATTGCCTTTCCCTATGAAAGGCGTTTTTTGGGGCATCCTAATGGTAACAAACTGGAAACAAAAATACAAGGTGGCGGAGAAAAAAAGTGTGCAAAAAGCACACGAATCTTATGAGCCCGCTGCTCAAAAGATTCGTGTAGGAAATAATTTATTTTTCAGCCCAGTTGCCGGTGGCCTCCGCCTTCAGATAGGCGTTGATGAAGCCGTCCAGCTCGCCGTCCATCACGGCGTTGATGTTGCTGGTCTCATAGCCGGTACGGTTGTCCTTTACCAACTGGTAGGGCATAAACACGTAAGAACGGATCTGGCTGCCCCACTCGATCTTGAGCTGTACACCCTTGATGTCGGAGATCTTCTCCGCGTGGGCCTGCATCTGAAGCTCCACCAGCTTGGAGCGCAGCATCCGCATACAGGTGTCCCGGTTCTGAAACTGGCTGCGCTCGGTCTGACAGGAAACCACAATGCCGGTGGGCTTGTGGATCAGGCGGACAGCGGAAGAGGTCTTGTTGATGTGCTGGCCGCCGGCACCGGAGGAGCGGAACACCTGCATCTCGACATCCTCCGGGCGGATGTCCACCTCTACATCGTCGGGAATCTCCGGCATGACCTCCAGCGCGGCGAAGGAGGTCTGACGCCGGGCGTTGGCGTCAAAGGGGGAGACCCGGACCAGCCGGTGCACGCCGTGCTCACTCTTGAGGTGGCCGTAGGCATTCTCACCCTCGATGGAAATGGTGGCGCTCTTGAGGCCGGCCTCGTCGCCGTCCAGGTAGTCCAGCGTCTTGCACACGTAGCCGTGGCGCTCCGCCCAGCGGGTGTACATGCGGAAGAGCATCTGCGCCCAGTCCTGGGCCTCGGTGCCGCCCGCGCCGGCGTGAAAGGTGAGGATGGCATTGGAGCCGTCATACTCGCCGGTGAGCAGAGTGGACAGCTTGGCCTCCTCTATCTCGGCCTCCAGCTTGGCGAAGCCCTCCTCCACTTCGGGAACCAGAGTCTCGTCCTCGGCCTCGTTGCCCAACTCGCACAGGGTCATCAGGTCGTCCCACTGGGTCTTGCGCCTTTGCTGGCCCTCAATCTTGTCCCGTAGCTGCTTGACCCGCTGCTGCACCTTTTGGGCCTTCTCCAGGTTGTCCCAAAAGCCGTCGGAAGCGCTCTCCGACTCCAGCATCTCCACCTCCCGGATGGCCGTCTCCAGGCCCAAGGCCTGGTCCAGCTCGTCCAGCTCTGGGCGCAGATTGTTGAGCTTTACCTTGTATTCATCAAACTGAAGCATGTAAAACCACACTCATTTCCATAAAATAGCCCTCATATTATATCCAAAAGAGTGGAAATTGTAAAGAGAGTGGCAGGAAAAAACCGCCCGAGGGCGGGCGGTTTTATCGCTCACTGACCATCCAGCCGGGATCGGCGCGGAAAATCAGGTCATCTATGTCTTCCTTTGGCTCGGTGCGCAGAATGGTTTCGTCCTGCTGCGTGTGTTGCATGGGGATACCTCCTTCGTAAGTCGTGTACATATCAGTATATGCCGGAGGGAGGGAAAGATGTATACGATTCCTGTCGGGCGGCTTTTTAAAAATAGGGGTTGACAAGAGGCTTTGACTGTGGTATTCTAATTGAGCACTCAAAAGCAAGAGACTGGAGCCCTCCACGCCGGAGTGGCGGAATTGGCAGACGCCCGGGACTTAAAATCCCGTGGGAGGAATCCCGTGCCGGTTCGACCCCGGTCTCCGGCACCATATCGCGGGGTAGAGCAGCTTGGTAGCTCGTCGGGCTCATAACCCGAGTAGCTACCAGCACTTCCGGGGCAGTACCGGAAGCCGCGGAAAAGTGAACATCGCGGGGTAGAGCAGCTGGTAGCTCGTCGGGCTCATAACCCGGAGGTCGGAGGTTCAAATCCTCCCCCCGCAACCATAAAACGCCTGATTTCTTTTGAAATCAGGCGTTTTTCTATCCAAAAAGTTATGCACTTTTTCTCCTGATGCAGAAGTGATGCTTATCTGATGCTTATTCCCGGACCGATGATGCTAAAAACCCATCACAGGGCCAACGGATGGCTCCCGCGCAGGTGCGTACAGAGCGCCCATCAGCTCCATTCCCGCCCGTTTCTGGGACTCAAAGGAGTGCCCGTACTTGTCCAGGGTAATGGAGGCGTTGGCGTGGCCCAGCAGCTTGGAGAGGGTCACAGGGTCCATCCCCTGCTCTAGGGCTCTGGTGGCAAAGGTGTGGCGTAGAGAATGAAAGTTGGCACCGGGGATGCCTGCCCGGGATACGCACCGTTTAAAGAGGTCCTGATACGTCCTGGGCTCATAGGGCTCCCCGTTCTCCTGACAGAAAACATATCTCCCGGCATTGTAGCCAGGATACTGCCCCATGATGGAGAACTGGATCTCCTGGTACCGGGACAGCTCCTGGTAAAGTTCATCACAGAGATAGACAATGCGTCTGGAGTGGTCGGTCTTTGTGGTTGAAACGGTGCAGACGCTGGTGGAGGCCTCGATGGAATCGTCGTGGTTGGGCAGCCGATTCCTGGTCTCGCAGACCAGGAACTGTCGCCGTTCCATGTCGACGTTATCCCAGCGCAGGCCGCACACCTCTCCCATCCGCAGACCCGTAAAGAGGGTGAATATCACCCCGAAGGAGGCGGGTTCCGGCATGGCCCGGCACGCCAGCATCAGACGCCGCTGCTCCTCCCTGCTCAGTACCCGCATCTCCCGTTTCTGCTCCTTGGGGAGCCGTACCCCCTCCACCAGATTTGTCTGAATCAAGCCGTTCTTTCTGGCCTGTTCCAAGGCCAAGTGGAACAGGTTGCGTAGATTCCGCAGGGTCTTGGCAGACAGGCCGCCCTCTCCCGTGGTTTTCCCGTTGCTGTACTTCTGGTTAAAGAATTCCTGAAGGGTCACCGGGTCAAGCTTTACCAACAAGATGTCCCCCAGCGACGGCTTGACATGGACACGGGTCATCATCTCATAGCTGCAATAGGTAGAGAGCTTTACCGTTGGCCTTGCGTAGGTCTCCAGCCACTGATCCATCCAACTTCCAACCGTATTGCCGTGATTGACGGCCTGCCCGGGAAGGCGCGTATCAGTTTGGGGCGAAGCCGTCTGATGCAGGTTGTCCAGAAAGTCCCGGCCGTCTGCCTTCCGCTGGAACCGCTTTGTGCGGCGCTTACCGTCTGCATCATAGTATTGGCAGACCCAGGTCTTATCCTTTGTCTGGTAGAGGGAGCCCTCTCCCTTCATTCGCCTGGCCATAGGGCACAAGCCTCCTCGTATAATAAATTTACGGTTTGGATGTGGTGGTAAACCGCATGAAACCCACTTGTTGTTCCACAAGCCATGTGGGATAATAAGGCCAGCAGACAGAGGGCGCAGGATCACTCCTTGAAGTACAGCTTCCACGGAAAGAATTGCGCCTCTGTCTTTGCGGGTCGACACGAATGAGCTGGATAGCGAAACTGCGCTGAATATCTAACGAGGTTGTGTTCCGCAAAGAAGCGTGAGGGGACTCTGTCTGGAATTTTGAAACAGGAGGTTTCGCCATGTTCTACTGCGGGATCGACATCGCCAAATACAAGCACGAAGCCACGGTCATCGACCAGGCCGGTGCGGCTGTGCTGGAGAGCATTTCATTTGCCAACAGCAAAGAGGGCTGCGGGAAACTGCTGGCGCTGTTCCAGCGGCTGAACATCGCCAAAGAGGACCTGCTCATCGGCATGGAGGCCACCGGCCACTACTGGCTGAGCGTGTACGGGTATCTGCTGGATCAGGGCTTTGAGGTAAAGGTCATCAACCCCATCCAGTCCGAGGCGTTCCGGAAGATGTACATCCGTCAGACAAAGAATGACCGGAAGGACAGCTTCATCATCGCCCAGATCATGCGCTTCGGGCAGTTTTCCGCCACGAACCTCGCGGAGGAGACCATCGTGGCGCTGCGGCAGCTGAGCCGGTACCGGCTGGCGCTGGTGGATGCCTGCGGGGACTGCAAGCGCCGGGTCATCGCGCTGCTGGATCAGGTGTTTCCGGAGTACGACACACTGTTCTCAGACACCTTCGGAGTCACCTCCAAAGAGGTCCTCTCCCAATACCCTACCCCAGAGGATTTGCTGTCTGTTTCCACCAGAAAGCTCTCCAATCTTTTGGAAAAGGCCAGCCATGGCCGGTTTGGAAAAGAGAAAGCGGAGCAGCTGAAGGCTGCGGCAGCCAGTTCCTTCGGGGTGAGCTTTGCCAAAGACGCCTTTGCCTTTCAGATCCGGCAGCTCATCGAGCAGCTGGAGTTCCTGGAGGGGCAGATCGCGGAGCCGGAGGAGCAGATTTCCTCGCTGCTGAAGCAGACCGGCAGCTATATCACCACCATCCCCGGCATCGGGGACACCCTGGGCGCCATTATCCTGAGTGAGATTGGAGACATACACCGCTTCGACGCGCCCAACAAACTGGTCGCCTTTGCTGGGCTGGATGTCCGGGTCACACAGTCCGGCGAATTTACCGGAACAAGACAGAAAATCTCCAAACGGGGCTCGCCCTATCTACGGCGAGCCATCTGGCTGGCCGCCTCCAGGGCGGCCTTTTGTGACCCCATCCTCTCGGAGTATTACCAAGGTCTAAAGGCCAGAGGCAAACACCATCTCACTGCCATCGGCGCTGTTTCCCGCAAGCTCTGCAACACCATCTACACCATCCTCAAAGAGAACCGTCCCTGGCAGCCTATTCCGCCAAAAGGGAAATAATGGACACTTTGTCGGCTTAAGTCGCCCATCGTCGATTTTTCACTGCTCCCTTTATCATGGAATCATCTTTTGGAAAAAGGTGGTTCTCTATGACAAAGACAGAAGCTGTGATCCGCTCGATCCTTGGCGCTGCCAGCTCTGATGTCCGCCCCCTGGCGTATGCTGTGGATGCTGCCATAAGCCTCATGTTTGTTCAGAAGATCCCCATGGACGATATCTATGTGACTGACGATATCTATCCTGATGTGGCCAAGCTGGTAAAAAACAGGCGTGGAAAACCATCATCTCCCAAAACTGTCGCCAGGCGCATTGAACGCTTAGCGAATCTCTGCTGGGATACCCTGGTCTCCAGAAACCTCGTCCTGGAATACCTGGGCGCTCCGCTTGAAAACATTCGAGCTCCAAGAGATATGATCTTCTATCTCGCCTTCTACATCTATTTGGACACCCCGTTTTTCATAGCGATCCAGAAACAGCCTGCCCTGCTCTTTTGATCAGGGCTATTTCTCATGTCTTCACTTATCCGCCCTCCTACCCAATATTTTTTGCCCTATCCCCTTGACTTTTTATAGCTGGTCTTCTTGCAAAGATTCTCTTCCACCCACTGTTCCAGGTGGCTGCGTGAAAGAACAAATCGCTTCCCAACTCTCAGGCTGGGGATCTCCCCCCGTCTGAGAGCCCGATACATGGTTGATCTGGAAACTGGGAACACAGCGGCCAGCTTGTCCGGCGCAAAAAACTCCGGCAGCGTGCTGAGCTGTGTTGTGCTCTTAACGTCCATATGCGTGCACCCCCTGTGCGTGAAAATGTGTGATAGAAAATGAAGCCGCTTTGCTGCCTGTTTATGGATACAAAGCGGCTTCCTGTTCTCCTGAATTTTGGTTTTGATTGCACCTGTATTCGACACTACTCCCCCAGGCGGCAGGGCGGCAGCAGACGGACTGCGCTGGCGCGCATCACGGGAATCTCACCCCTCCGAGGATCTCTCCGAGCTGCCCCCATTGCTTGCTCCCGGTATCACCCGGGGCTGTGGCTGGGCAGGAGTATCATTATCAGATTGCTGACGAGGGTCGGACTGGTTCAAAACCAGCCGCAATGCGAAACAGCCCGCCACAGGCTGCTTTATGGACGGATGGGCACCGCTCTGCACCTTCCTTAGCCATTTTTGATGCGGTTTCCCGCACAGGTGGTCTTGGCGCATCCTCCAGCGTCGCTTCAACCCTCCTCCCGGAGGGTCTCTCGTCAGCGGACGTATCCCGCTGCCGGATATTCACTTTTCAAGGAAAGGTGGGAAGCAACCGATTACCGATACTCCCAATACAGGGCAAACTGGGCCAGGATGCTGTTCATGACTTGGAGATCATCACCAGCCAGGGTCTCCCGAATCTTTATCAATAGTGCTTGCTGCTCGGGTGACAGTGTACGGCTCTCCATACGAAACCACTCCGGCAGATAGATTCCCCCGCCAAACCGTCCCCGTACAGTCTCGATTGGATAACAACAGGAGAGAATCACCAGGTCTGTGCGGATCGTCCGCTCTGAGACGCCGAACTCCGCTGCGAGATTGATGGTCGTTTCGTGCCTCTGCTCACACAGCAGATGCAGAATCTCGCTTCTCCGTTCTGATGGGCTCATCCCTTTCACCGCCTCTTCCTGCCCTGTGATGGGAAGTGTAACAGTTAAAGCGGAAGATTCATTTCCGCTTAACAAAAGTTTTTTGCCTCACCCTGTATTTTCGGCGTTATGCCATATCCGATGATACTAAAGCTGCCTCCCCACTGTGTAGGCAGCAAGGAGGCAGTTTTTATAACCTATTTCAGAACATCCATCAGAAATTTTTTGATTCTGAGAAAATGATTTGATATGGAGCTTTGGGAGCAGTGCCACTTCTGCGCCAGCTCTTCCTGGGTATGCTCCTCCAGGACAAGGAACCGCAGGAGCTCCAGATCTTTCTTGGAGAGCTTTCTCAGGCGCTTCAGCAAAGCTGGATTCTCAATGGTATCCAGCCATGCGGTTTCACCGAGGAAGTCGGCTTCATCAAATGTTGTGGAAAGCCGCTTATAATTCTTCCGCAGAAGTGGCGTTCCCACATGATCTTCTGCAGGGTATCCGTCAGGCATAGGCTGTGTCCAGGTTTCATACCTCCTGCGCGAGCGGAAGCCGTCCAAGTCGAAATCGTAAAGAGCGTCTATGGCATCCGGTGCCATCCCCGCTTGTCCGTACTCCCGGCGGAGCTTCCGCCATTCCGCTTCGAACTTCCTGCGTTCTTTTGCATAGTTAAAACCCATGCTGTTTCCTCCGTTCTTCTGAATTTGGAAGTCCAAAATTCAGAAGCGGAGGGCCGCGGCACCCTACCGTGTGCCGACGGGAAAGACAAAGGCCGCCGGTTTTGTGACGACGCGCAAAGCCGACAGCCTGATTTGCGGCATTAAGAAGCCTATAGCAGATCCAGATTCTTTTTGCTGCATAGGTAAAGATAGTGCTGTGCGCCGGTAGGCGCAGGCACTTCTTAACGCCACAGTGAACCCAGGTAGATTATACTGTTCCCTTTCCTCTCACAAGCATCTCATGCTGCCTTTACCGGCTGTCCTTATTCACTTAAAAATAACGGAGGCATCCATCCTTCTATGTGGACTGGATGCCTCCGCACTTTGTTGTAGGTTTAGTTACCGGTTGCTCTTTCTCCAGATGCCCATCTTCTCTGCCTGGGCAATCAGCTTCTCCCGGAAGTCGGGGTAGGCGATGGAGATGATCTTCTCGGCCCGCTCCCAGGTGGAGGCGCCCTTCAGGTTCACCATGCCGTACTCGGTGACCAGATAGTGGATGGAGGAGCGGGGGTCGGTGACGATGGAGCCGCCGGCCAGGGTGGGGACGATGCGGCTCCTGAGCTGGCCGTCCTTCTCCTTCATGGTGGAGGACAGGCAGATGAAGCTCTTGCCCCCCTTGGACAGGTAGGCCCCCAGGACGAAGTCCAGCTGGCCGCCGGTGCCGGAGATGTGCTTGAGCCCGGCGCTCTCCGCGTTCACCTGACCGAACAGGTCCACGTCCACCGCGTTGTTGATGGAGATGAAGTTGTCCAGCTGGGCGATGACATGGACGTCGTTGGTGTAGTCCACCGGGGCTCCCATGACGTCGGGGTTGTGATCCACGTAGTCGTAGAGCTTCTGCGTGCCCGCACCGAAGGCGAACACCTGCCGGCCCTTGTCCAGGTTCTTGTACTTTCCGGTGATCTTGCCCGCCCGGGCGATGTCCACGAAGGCGTCCACATACATCTCGGTGTGGACCCCCAGGTCCCTCAGGTCGGACTGGGCGATCATGGAGCCGATGGTGTTGGGCATACCGCCGATGCCCAGCTGGAGGCAGGCCCCGTTGGGGATCTGGGGTACCACCAGGCTGGCCACGGCCCGGTCCACGTCGGTGGGCTCCCCGCCGGCCCCCAGCTGGGCCACCGCCGGGTCGTCCCCCTCCACCACGCAGTCCACGTCCCGGATGTTGATCTCACAGCCGTTGAGGCCGTTGACCCAGGGCAGGCTGCGGTTGACCTCCAGGACGATGTGCCTGGCCTTCTCCAGCATGTCCGCCAGGTGGGAGGAGGCCAGGCCGAAGTTGAAGTTGCCGTGGCTGTCCATGGCGGTGACCTGGAGCATGGCCACGTCCACCTCCACCTCCTCCCGGTAGAACCGGGGGAGCTCGGAGTAGCGCATGGGGATGAAGTACCCCATGCCCTTGGCGGCGATCTGGCGGTCGATGCCGCTCATGTGCCAGGCGTGCCAGGTAAAGTGCTCCCCGGCGTCCTCCGCCTTGGCGATCTCCGGCATCCACATAGTGACGCCGCCCTGCACCTTCACGTCGTGCAGCTCGTCCTTCCGGGCGGCCAGGGCCCGGTCCAGGGCCACCGGGTGGTTGGTGCACCAGCCGTAGTCCACCCAGTCCCCGGACTTCACCAGCTTCACCGCATTCTCCGGGGTGGTTCGTTTTTCCTGATAAAGCGCTTGGTAGTCCATGGTCTCTCCTTCCCTTTTGTCTGCATGCCGCCGCCTATGGGCAGGGCGGGTCACTTGCGATAGTCGTAAAACCCAATCCCGGTCTTGCGGCCCAGCTTGCCGGCGCGGACCATCTTCCGCAGCAGCAGGGAGCACTTGTACTTGCTGTCGTGGGTCTCGGCAAAGAGCACGTCCATGATGGCGACCACCACGTCCAGGCCCACCAGATCGCCCAGGGCCAGGGGGCCCATGGGGTGGTTGGCGCCCAGCTTCATGGCGGTGTCAATGCCCTCAGCGGAGGCCACGCCGGTGTACAGCAGGTCGGCGGCCTCGTTGATCATGGGGATCAGGATCTTGTTCACCACAAAGCCGGGGGCCTCGTTCACCTCAACGGGCTCCTTGCCGATGGCCTTGGACAGCTCCACGATGGCGGCGCAGGTCTCGTCGGAGGTGTTGACGCCCCGGATGACCTCCACCAGCTTCATCACGGTGGCGGGGTTGAAGAAGTGCATGCCGATGAACTTGTCCTGCCGCTGGGTGGCCGCGGCAATGGCGGTGATGGAGATGGAAGAGGTGTTGGAGGCCAGGATGGTCGACCGCTTGCAGATCTTGTCCAGCTCCGCGAAGATGCTCTTCTTGATGTCCAGGTTCTCGATGGCGGCCTCCACCACCAGGTCGGCGTCGGCGGCCAGGTTCAGGTCGGTGGTAAAGGTCATCTTGTCGGTGATGGCCTTCTTGCCCGCCTCGTCCATCTTGCCCTTGGCCACCAGCTTGTCCAGCCCCTTGTTCAGCCGGGCCTCGCTGGCCTGGATGATGGCGTCGCTGATGTCGCGCACCACCACGTCGTGACCGCTGCGGGCAAAGACCTGCGCGATGTCCAGGCCCATGGTGCCGCCGCCGATGACTGCGATTTTCTTCATAGCATATTCCTCCAAAATTTTTAAAATAAGTATGTCCGGGAAGATGTTGTGCTGCATGTTCCCGGCAGGGGCGGTGTGATATTACGATTACGTGCGGGCAAACTGTGCCGCGTTCTGTGGGCGATTTTCCGTCTTTTTTGCAGCCCGCAAGGATGTGTCTTCATCTGCACGCGAGAAAGGCTCTGGAGAGAAAACCGTACACAAACCGCTTGGCAGGACAATATCACATCTACTCAGCACTTTTCGAAGATGGTTGCAACACCCATGCCGCCGCCGATGCACAGGGTGGCCAGGCCCTTCTTGGCCTCGGGGCGCTTGGCCATCTCGTGGAGCAGGGTGACGATGATCCGCGCGCCGGAGGCGCCCACCGGGTGGCCGATGGAGATGGCGCCGCCGTTGACGTTCACCTTGCTCATGTCGAAGCCCAGCTCCCGGGCCACGGCGATGGACTGGGCGGCAAAGGCCTCGTTGGCCTCCACCAGGTCGATGTCCTCGATCTTCAGGCTGGCCTTGGCCATGGCCTGACGGCTGGCGGGCACCGGGCCCACGCCCATGATCTTCGGGTCCACGCCGCCCTGGCCCCAGCTCACCAGCCTGGCCATGGGCTTCAGCCCGTACTTCTCCACCGCCTCGCCGCTGGCCAGCACGATGGCGGCCGCGCCGTCGTTGATGCCGCTGGCGTTGCCGGCGGTCACCCGCTGCACGTGCTTGTGGGCGTCGGCCTCGTGGACCTGGGTGGGCTCAAAGGTATGGACGATCTCGTTCTCCACGCCCTCGGGGCCCACGGGGAAGGCCCCCTTCAGCTTGGCCAGGCCCTCCATGGTGGTGCCGGCCCGGGGGAACTCGTCCACCTTGAACTCCACCATTTCCTTCTTTTTCTTCACCATCACGGGCACGATCTCGTCATCGAACCGGCCGGACTTGATGGCCGCCTCGGTCTTCTGCTGGGAGGAGGCGCCGAACTGGTCCAGCTCCTCCCGGGTGATGCCCCACACGTCGCAGATGTTCTCCGCGGTGGTGCCCATGTGGTAGTTGTTGTAGGCGTCCCACAGACCGTCCCGGATCATGGTGTCGACGACCTTCTTGTCCCCCATCCGGGCGCCCCAGCGCTCATTGGGCAGGGCGAAGGGGGCGGCGGACATGTTCTCGGTGCCGCCGGCCACAATGATATCGGCGTCCCCGGCCAGGATGGCCCGGGCGCCCTCGATGACGCTCTTCATGCCGGAGCCGCACACCATGCCCACGGTGTAGGCGGGCACGGAGTAGGGCAGGCCGGCCTTCACGCCCACCTGACGGGCGGGGTTCTGACCCTGGGCCGCGGTGAGGATGCAGCCGAACATCAGCTCGTCCACCTGCTCCGGCTTCACGCCGGCCCGGTTCAGAGCTTCCTTCACCACCACGGCCCCCAGGTCGGCGGCAGGCGTATCTTTCAGGCTGCCGCCGAAAGAGCCCACTGCCGTCCGGCAGCAGTTGACAACATAGACTTCTTCCATCCTATCATTTCCTTTCAAACCATATCAATTTCGATAAATCGGGCACTGCCCCTTCCGTGCCAGTACCGTATGGCAGCTATGCATACCATCAACAGTTTTCTATGACCATGGCGATGCCCTGTCCGCCACCGATACAGAGGCTTGCCAGGCCATATTGCACATTCTGACGCTTCATCTCGTAAATCAACGTGGTCAAAATACGCGTACCACTGTTCCCAAGTGCATGTCCGTGTGCAATGGCGCCTCCATTTACATTAATTCTTTGATACATTTCCGTTCCAGGAAGCATCCCCAACTCTGTCAAAACCCCCAGCGCCTGTGCCGCAAACGCCTCGTTGAGTTCAAATAATCCGATGTCCTTTAAAGTCAGGCCCGCCTGTCTGACCGCTTTCTGAATCGCAGGTGCCGGCCCCAATCCCATTACCCGCGGGTCGACCCCGGCTATTGCATAGCTTACTATTTTCACCATTGGGGCGCAGCCCAGTGCTAATGCCTTCTCTGCGCTCATCACAACCACCGCCGACGCACCGTCGTTCCGTCCTGATGAGTTTCCAGCTGTCACTGTGCCATCCTTTCGAAATACGGGGCGAAGCTTCGCGAGGGCCTCCGGCGTCGTCTGCGGCCGCGGGTGTTCATCCGCATCGAACACAACAGGCTGATTTTGAACTGTAAATTTCAAGGGGAGTATCTCTTCCTGAAAAAGTCCACACGCTTGGGCGCGTTTTGTTTTCATCTGACTGTCGTAAGCAAACGCATCCTGCTCTTCACGAGATATCTGATAGCGTTCCGCCACATTCTCTGCCGTAATTCCCATGTTCAAATCAGGAAACAGCTCAGGAGGCTGCACTGCAACGGATGTAATGTATTCGAACATGTCGTAAATCTTTACAGAACCGGCTCGGAAGCTCTCATACCTGCATTCAGGCGGCAAAATATAAAACATACGCGACATAGATTCTGCGCCGCCAGAAATTATGATATCTCCATTTCCAGAATTGATTTCCTGTACGGCATTCACAACCGCCTGTAAAGACGACCCACATTGTCTGTCAACCGTGTATCCGGGAGTAGTGACTGGAAACCCGGCTTTGAGCAACGCGGATCTTCCGAGGTTTCCCACTCCGGTAACCTCTCCAAGAATGACCTGATCCACCTGGCTCGGTGTCAGATTCGACCTCCGTACCGCCTCCAGAAGGATTGGGACGACCAAATCGATAGAGCGAAGTGTCCTCAGGCTTCCAAGATAAGTGCCCACAGCTGTGCGGACAGCGCTTGTAATGACACATTGTTTCATACTGCTCCCTCCTATCTGCTTTTTCATGCAAGGTGTATTTTTCTCTCGAAACAATCATTTTGCGGCCAGCTGGAATGGGAGGAAAGCGCTGCTTCCTATAAAAGCAAATAGTTAATGGAGCGGGCTGCTACTCCTGAATGTGCGCAATGGATTTTGCCAGCTCCTTCTTATGATCCAAATTGCCCTGACGGGCAATCATAATGCGCTGAGCCTGAGGAGAGCCAGCACCGTGCATAGACTCGGTGCGATAACCCACCGCCGCAGTGCCCAAGCATAGATTCTTGATAAGCCGGAAAACCCGCAAGCGGTTCTCCGCAGTGGCACCAGCAGCAGCTTTCAAATATTTCTTGATTACGGGGCCCAGCTTGGGATCCCGGAAATCGGCCTCGGATGGAGCGGTAACCATCAGGCCGCCGGCGATATCCTCGGCCAGCCGGACGATTTCATAGGGGAAGCGAGTGACATTCTGCTTGCACACATTGGCTAGCAGCAGGTCAATCATGTAGCTGCCGCTGGCGGTAGGCGATCCTTCGGCTGAGCAGGCAATGCCGCAGCAATACAAAGTCTCATTCAAATGGGTCATCTCAATGAGTTTATCCTTGATGTGGCTCGCTCCAGCACAGCCGTTGTACTCGGCCGCCAGGGCGGCAGCGCCGATGAGCACATCGCCCACACCGACCTTACAGCCGCCATAACTCTGCCGGTGATAGCCAGCGAATCGTTCCACGATCACGCCAGCAAACTCAGTCTCTCCATTCAGAAAAATGCGGTCGTTGGGAACAAATACGTCGTCAAAAATGGTCATCGCTTCCACTCCGCCAAACTCAGCGTTGCCCACGTCCAGCTTGGAACCCTCCAGCTTCCGGGTGTCGCAGCTCTGCCGACCTACGATCATGTAGACACCTTTTGTGTTCACTGGTATGGCAAAGGACACGGCGTAGTCCTTGTCCTCGGGGCCCATGGAGATGGTGGGCATGACAATGACCTCATGGGAGTTGAGGATACCGGTCTGGTGCAGCTTGGCTCCCCGAACCACTATGCCATCAGCTCGGCGCTCCACAATGTGAAGGAATAAGTCGGGGTCGTCCTGTTCGTGCGGGGTCCTGGAGCGGTCGCCCTTGGGGTCAGTCATGGCCCCATCCACCGTCAGGTCTTGGTTCTCCACCTTTTTTAGGAAGGAGAGGAAATTCCGGTGATAGGAGGTGCCGTACTTCCGGTCCACCTCGTAGGTTGTGGAGAACACCGCATTCATGGCATCCATACCTACGCACCTTTGGAAGCAGGAGGCTGTCTTTTGCCCCAGCAGGCGTTGCATCTTTACTTTTTTCACCAAATCGTCCGCGGACTGGTGAATATGAGTAAATCGATTGATCCTCTCCCCGGTATAGGGAGAGATTGCTGTCATCAGGTCTTGATACTCTGGCATCTGGGCCAGGTCGTAAGTCATACGCACCGAGTTGAGGGCGGGACGGAGGACAGGGTCATCCACCGGATTTTCCACCTTCTTGCCAAACATGTAAACAGGCAGCTCCAGCGCGCGGATGCTTTCAATGTACTGTTCCCCAGTCATGAGCGACATAAAATGAATTCCTCCTTCAGTGTAAAAATGTAAACCATATTCTCCTTATCTCACGCCCATCCAGCCCGAGATAACCATTCGCTGGACCTCGCTGGTGCCCTCATAGATTTCAGTGATCTTGGCATCCCGCATGAACCGCTCAAAGGGATACTCCCGGGTATAACCATAACCGCCCACCAGTTGCAGACACCGCCGGGTCACATCACTGGCCGTCTCGGAAGCATATAGCTTGCCCATGGCTGCCAAGTGGCTGTATGGCTCATGGTCCTGCTTGGCTTGCGCCGCACGATAAATCAATAGGCGCGCGGCATCTACCTTCGCTTGCATGTCAGCGAGCTGAAACTGGGTATTTTGGAACTGACTGATGCGTTTGCCGAACTGGATTCGGTGCGTAGTGTATTTAACGCACTCGTCGATAGCCGCTTGGGCAATCCCAAGGGCTTGCGCGCCAATGCCAATGCGCCCCCCATCCAAAGTCATCATGGCAATTTTGAAACCTTTGTTCACCTCTCCCAGCAGATTTTCTTTCGGCACGACGCAGTCTTCAAAAACCAGTTCACAGGTCGAGGAGCCGCGGATCCCCATCTTTTTTTCGTGCGCACCTACCATGAAGCCGGGAAACCCTTTTTCCACAATAAAAGCCGAAATACCCTTATTTCCCATCTTCTTATCCGTCATGGCAAAAATTACGAAGACACTTGCAAAACCGGTGTTGGTGATAAAAATCTTGGAGCCATTGAGCACCCAGTGATCCCCTCTGCCCTCTGCCGTGGTCTTTTGCATGGCATAGTCCGTGCCAGCGCCAGGTTCTGTTAGACCGAACGCGCCCAGTTTCTCTCCACTGGTCAAAGAAGGAAGATATTTCTGCTTTTGTGTCTCGGTGCCGAACTCGTTGATTGGCCACGAGCACAGGGAGCCATGAGTTGATACCATAACCGAAGTGGTAGCGCAGTGTTTAGCAAGTTCTTCGCAAGCTCCGATGTAGGTCAAATAGGAGCAGCCAGCCCCACCGTATTGTTCAGGAAATGGTATGCCCATCATACCCATGGAGGCCAGCTTGTGCCAGGTTTCTTCCGGGAACCGTTCATTCTCATCGATTTCAGCAGCGATAGGCGCCACCTCTTTTTTGCAAAAGTTATGGAGCACATCTAAAATCCGCTGTTCTTCCTCATTAAAATGAAAATTCATATGTATCCTCCTTTTTCACATGTTAATTTGCCAACTTTTTCACAATGTCTCTATATAGCTTTGAGCTGCCCGGAAAAGGCAGCTCAAAGCTAGGTCAGGTAAATCTCTGTTTTAGGTGCGCTGTGATGGACTCAGTCGTTCTCTCGCTTCACTCGCCGTTGCAGGCTCCATGCCATACTCCCGCAACTCGCAGGGATCCCGTCCCACAAATCGTTTGAACAGGCGTGGCCCGCCTTTTGACGGCACCGCTCTCGGCCTGCTGCCGGAGAGGCTGTCAGGTGTTGTCCCCGGCCAGTTTCGCTCTGGGCTCCTGGAACTTTTCCGACATAAAGAAGACACATACCAGCGCAATTGCGGTGCAGATAAACCAGAACAGGTAAACGTTGTGGTAACTTCCAAGAACGGCAACGACCTGCGCGATTGCAAGATAGCAGAAGGCGCGCAGCGTATTCGCCATGGTATACAAGATTTTCCACGCCTTGTCATATCCATTCCGACCGAATCTGGAAATCAAAATCGATCCGACCAAATTGGCAAACGCGCCTCCGCCAAACATGTGAACTGCAAATCCAACAACGCCGATCATCGGGCTTTGGGCAATCGTCATAAGCAAAAAGCCAACAAGATAGCTGGCCACACAGATATAAGTTGCCTTCTTGGGCCCCATCTTCTCATCTATAATGCCAAGCACCACAGAACCTACGATACCAGCAATGTTGCAGATGCCCTGGTAAGAAAGCGCGACACTGTTGTCCACGCCAAACTCCATGAAATAGGGCACGCTGGCCACAGCGCCGCCCGTAGTGGCCATGTTCAGAATACCGAACCCAAGCACATAGAAGATGGACGCCCGGGAAAAAAGGATTTCGCGGGTCGTATACGGGCATTCCTTAACGGGAGCCAGCGCAGAACGCTCAGCCTCTGTAATAGGTGTGTTGTCAGGCAGAAGGCCAACGGATTCCGGGTTCTCTTTGATCCAAACAATGTGGATAAGCGCGTATACCAGAAATACAAGAGCCATGATCCGCATCGTTGCCGGAAATCCGTGCGCCGCTGAATAGTTGGACATAAACATCACGGTAGTCAACGGCGCAAATACCAGCCCCGTTGTGGTAATCCCAAGCACCGTCCCCTTTTTGCGCGGCCACCAGGCGGCAATCAGAGAGTTGCCGGGGCCAAAACAGAATGCCTGAGAGGCAAATTGAATCACACAGCAGGCAAGGATCCATGCGCCCAGAGAATGTCCGACGGAGAGTATAAAACAGGAAGCGGAGGCCAGGAGACACCCAAACGTCAGCGTGAACCGTTTCCCCAGTTTACGTACAAGCTCCATGCAGACAAAGGTCGCGGCAACGCCGACGAAGCCGGCCATTGTGTTTGTAGAGAACAAGCTCCCGGTCGCAACCCCTGTTTCAGAGGAGTAGTAATTGACCATTGTGGAGAGGCCTCCGGAGATCAGCGTTCCGTACATCAGCCAACCGATCCAGGATTCAAGAATATAGGAGTAACCCAGGGCAAAGCTCTTTTTCTTCATAACAATCCTCCCAAGTTTTAGATGTGAGTATCTGCCGCTCTTTGATCAGGGCCGCCGTTCAGACACTTCTGTGCGGGCCGGGAATAACTCGGCTGTATACCTCCTCTCTTTGATTGGCCCGTCCGCTCTGCCCTGGTTAATTGCAAACGAAATGCCAACTTTGGCAACCAGCGGATATCCCTTGATATACAAGGGATATCACAGGCTGTCGAAAAAGTCCAGCATAAGCTGGGCTTTTTCGTTCATAAGAGGTAAAATAAGTAGCAGGTGGTGAGAAA
>ENA-UEPQ01000244-UEPQ01000244.1-human-gut-metagenome-genome-assembly--contig:-NODE-244-length-27987-cov-7.485632_pt1 | contig 27987 bp, 30 predicted proteins | sample MGYA00242903_ERZ507922 | MGnify/ENA primary metagenome ERZ507922 (study PRJEB26167, sample SAMN06115483) | human gut metagenome | host: Homo sapiens | place: China:Sichuan | collected 2014-10-16... | reverse complement strand
GGCACTTTTGGCAGTACCGAATATCTTGATCACGGACGTCCCCGATCCGATCAGTTTCGGGGGTAAGGGGGAACTGCGCCCATTGCTCAAGGATGTTTGATCTACATCAATAAAGTGAGCGTCGGGCTACCATCAAACAAAAGCCTTCGAGGGAATTGAGGCTCTCTTGAAGGCTTATTAAAAATTCAGGCTAATGCCCGGAAAACCCAGCTGATTGAATGTCGTCAGTTGTCCAACATCGGCCTTTGCACCTTTCAAAGATTCGTTGAGGCCCAGAATATTTCGGGCTTTATCTCTAACCTTGTCCTCAGTGATCATGATTCGAAACGGGTTGGGAAGGTTTCAGAACAACCTCAAGATTCAAAGCCTTGAGGACCGCATAAAGCGTAGATAGACGGGGATTCCCTGTCGGTCCGAGAGCATTGTAGAGAGCCGGTCTAGCGAGACCTGTCTTCGCCGCTACCTCGCTCATGCAGTTACGTGCGCGGCAGACTCGACCTATAGCCTCGGCGAATTCCGAGTGGGAGCCTTTGTGGTACGCCTGGGTCAAATATTCCGCGGCGTAGACGTCGTCTGTCAGAACGCTTTCGTCTATGGATTTCTTCTGCATAGCATTTCCAAAATGACAGACTCGATTGTAATTTATAAATGACAACAAGACAACTCGAGGCCTTACCATTTCTCAAGAGGTCAATCTCTTTGACCTTATACGGAGAAGTACTCGCCTCAGTTCCCGATGGGAAACCAACATTCGTCGATACTACGAGAACGGATCCTCTGCACATGCCGCCTTACGTAAAGTGGTGGCCCACGCAGGCGATCCGTTCAAATGTTTTTACGGCTATTACTCTTTTGAGGTTGGATTTGAATTGTCAAGTCCAACCTTGATTTTTTTGCCCCCTGAAAATCGTGCTGTCGATTTGAATCCGAAAAGTCAATTTGGGTTGGAAGTGGCCAAGAAGTCAGGTCGTCATGCCTCAGTAACCACGCTGATCGATCCTACGGACTTCCAGCTGTGCGCGATAACCGTCAAAACTCATTTTGGGTTGGATTCTCGTTCTGGAGCCAGTGCCTCAAGCCCGTATTTCGCGCAATGGTCTGCTTTCCCCGAACCGCCATTGCCAACGCCTTCTTCTGACCGACGAGGATCACCAGCATCTTCCCGCGCGTCACGCCCGTATAAATGAGGTTGCGCTTGAGCATCACGTAGTGTTGCATTGTGATCGGCAACACTACGATCGGATATTCGCTCCCCTGGGACTTATGAATGGTCGTGGCATAGCAGAGCACAAGCTCGTCCAGCTCTCCGTAGGGGTACACAACTTCACGCCCGTCGAAATCAACTGTTAGCTCTTCTTCCTCAGCGTCAAGCCGCGTCACAAAGCCGATGTCGCCGTTGAACACGTCGCGGTCGTAGTTGTTCTCGATCTGCATGACCTTATCGCCAACAGAGAATTTCGTGCCGAACTTGAGAACGGACGCTTCTGTGGGAGGGTTGAGCGCAAGCTGGAGCACTTCGTTGAGCGTGCGGGCACCGGCACTTCCACGATTCATCGGGCAAAGGATTTGGATGTCCTTGATGGGATTCACGCCGTATGCCTTCGGCAGGCGTGTCCTCACCAGGGTCGTGAGAATTTCAGGCATCTGCTCGTTGTCTTCAACCGAGAGGAAGTAGCAATCGCCCTTCTCTTCCTTGCTCGGGAAGACCGGCATTCTGCCAGCGTTGATTTGATGTGCGGCCTTGATGATCCACGAGGTCGCAGCCTGTCGGAAGACTTCTGTGAGTCGAATGACCGGGACGGCGTTCGACTCGATCAAGTCGGAAAGAAAAGCACCAGGGCCGACGGACGGCAACTGATCGACGTCGCCCACGAAAATGACTGCCGTCTTTGACGAGATTGCCTTTACGAGATTGTTCGCCAGTGGAATGTCGATCATCGAGCACTCGTCAGCCACGAGGAGATCGCAGTCCAACGGGTTGTCCTCGTTGCGCTTGAATTCCATCGTGGCAGGATCAATCTCAAGGAGTCGGTGAATAGTCTTGGCTTCCATGCAGGACGACTCGGAAAGTCGCTTCGCGGCGCGTCCGGTAGGCGCACAAAGCATCATGTTGACGCCCTTGGCACGAAGAATAGTGAGGATGGCTCTCACGATCGTCGTCTTGCCGACGCCAGGACCGCCTGTAATGACCATCACCTTTGACTTCAGAGCCGCTGCCACAGCTTCCCGCTGACTTGCGGCAAGGGTGAGGTTGAGCTTCTTCTCCACCCATGGAATGGCTTTTTCGGGGTCGATGTTCGGCCACGGCGGCGTACCTTTGACCAACTCCCTCAAGTTGCGTCCGACAGACTTTTCCGACAGATAGAGCGAAGCCAGATAGATGCTCCCCTGCACAGGGAAATCGGCCTCGATCAATTCGCCCTCGTCAATTTCGTGAGCAATGGCGTTAGAGATAACGCTTTCAGGGATGTTCAGAAGCTCAGATGCTTGGCTGATGAGCAAGGGCCGTGGCAGGCAGCAGTGGCCTTGATTGCCGGAGGCTTCCGACAAGGCAAAGGCTACGCCCGCTTGAGCGCGAATAGGAGAGGTTGGTTCAATGCCGATATTTTGCGCAATGGTGTCGGCAGACTTGAAGCCGATGCCTCTGATGTCCTTGGCCAAGCGATACGGATTTTCCTTGACGGTCTTGACAGCATCCTTCCCGTACTTCTTGTAGATGCGAACCGACTTCGACGTGCTCACACCATGGCTGTGCAGAAATACCATGATTTCCCGAATGACCTTCTGGTCTGCCCATCCGGATGTGATCTTCTGAATGCGCTTCGGTCCAATGCCTCGCAATCCCTTCAGGCGTTCAGGCTGTTCTTCAATGACGGTGAAGACATCGGTCCCGAAGGCCGAGACAAGCGTCTTAGCGCAGAAGGGGCCGATGCCTTTCACCATGCCGGAGCCGAGGTACTTTTCGATTCCGTGAAGCGTCGTAGGCGCATGGATGCGTAGGAACTGAGCGCGGAATTGTCGTCCGTACTCTTTGTCCATCACCCAGATACCCGACGCAGATGCGTACTCTCCTGGCGTTACGGAGGGTGTATGGCCAAGCACCGTGATAAGGTCGCGTTCGCCTTTCACCTTCAGACGAAGGACGCAGTAGCCGTTCGTCTCGTTGTGAAAAGTGACGCGCTCTACGAGGCCGCTGAGCTTGTCCAGAGGCTGCTTGTCTGTGTGGGAGTCTGTGACAGTCATGTACGGGAAGCCTTTGATATTAATTCGGGTTTTGCTCTTTTTGGTTTGGATCCCTGTGAATATCCAGCCCGAAAAGAGCAGCTCATACGGCGAACGCTCGCGTCAAGACTTCCATTGCTACATGCCAGGTGCCAGGCATTTCATCCCACCTGAGTCCTGGTTTGGCATGGCGCCACAGGAGGATTTCGTCCATCTTCGGACACTCCGCATTCGTCTCGAGAAGCTCGCCTCGTTCATCGACGACAACGACAAGAACCCCTTCCGGGAACTTGTCCGCAATACTTCTGTCCACCGTGACAGCTTGTGCGGCAATCGGATGTGTCATGAATCCTAGGGAGGAATTCATAAAGCGGGCATCGACCTTGAGCTTGGCGTTGCCGACCATCCTGAGGACTTCGGTCTGCACGTCGAACTTTGAGAAGTTGATCTTGCGGGTTCTGGACGGCGCCAGATCCCAACAGCGCTGCTCGAGGGCGTAGCGTATCGACCACAGCACGGGGAATGCGCCGAGGCCATCAAGTGCGACTGCCCGCCATTTCTTTACACGTTTATGGGAATCCGCAAAGACAAGAATGCCTTTTGGTAAAGAATTGTTCCAATAACGGAGATTGTCCCAAGGCTTGTCGATCGTATAGTACGGATATTTAATTTTCTCAAATTCAAATGGATATTCGCCCTTCAGGATTTCTGCTTGATAAGGATTGACATTCTTTACGGGGTTTAATTCCACCTCTCCCGCGTTTTCTCTAAAAGCAGCCAGTGCTTTTTTGAGATATGCCTTTTCATCAGGCTTTAACCAAAACAGAATGCGCTTGAAACCTTCGGCCTCCCTGCGCTTGGTGAAGTTAAGCTGGCGAAGTCTGTTTTTTTCGGACATAACGAGTGTGTAAGGCGTTAGTAATAACGCCATTCTACTCGATCCAAGGCTGTAACAGTGCAAAACTCGTGCTTTTCCGAACCTACGGAATTCCGTTGGATCGCCTGTCGCACAGCCCTAAAGGCGTTATCACTAACGCTCACAGGCGCAAACCAAGGCCCTCTTTCTCTGGCGTTTGAGCATCTGACCTATCCCATCGCCCTCAATCTCATCATCGGGTCCCCTCTGGTGAGGAGGGTCTCCTCCCCTCTGCCGTTATCACTAACGCCTGCCCTCCTCTTCGAGGCACGCAAGGGTTCTGGAAGTGTGCGAAAATATCTGATGGAAATTGCCCTTTCCATCTAATATTGTATTCCGTCTATGAGTTATCCGATTCCTGATGTTGTTGTCTATGATGCGCCCGATCCTCACCACAACGAGGGCAATGCCTTCGCGCTCGATGCGCGTCGAACGCAAGACACCTTCAATCCGGCACAAGCCTATGTCCTCACCCTCGGCGCCGGACAGTCCCGCAACAAGATCCTCCGTGTTCTCAACGCTATTGCCAAAGAGTTCGGCCACCCTTCACTCAACGAGTGCCCGTGGGAAAAAATGAACTACGACGCCGTACTCGCCTTCCGTGTTCGGCAAATGGAAAAGGGGCTCTCGCCTTCAACGGTGAACCTTCAGATCTGCACGCTTCGCATGGTGGCCAAGCAAGCCTGGTTGAAAGGCATGATGTCCATCGAAACGTACTCGGCCATTCGCGAAGTGAAGTCAGTGCGCGGTAGCCGCGTCTCGAAAGGACGGGCGCTCAATACACGTGAAACGGGGAAGCTCATTGCGCAATCCGAACTCAAGGGCACCGCCATCGGGGTGCGCGACGCGGCAATCATTGCGCTCGCCGTCGGCTGCGGCATGCGTCGTGCGGAGATCGCAACCTTGAAATTACAGAACATCAATCACCAGACGCGGGTCATTACGATCCTCGGCAAGGGAAATAAGGAGCGCAAGGTGGCACCGTCCGACGACGTGTGGTGTCGGCTCGAAGACTGGCTCAAAGTTCGAGGAGAAGAGGGGTGTGAAAACGTTTTCGTGGCTGTCAAGAAGGGCGACAACATTCAACCCTACTGGGCTATCACGGCCAGTGCGATCTATCAACTTTTGAAGAGCCGGGCAGGCGATTCACAAGTTTCGGCCTTCACGCCGCATGATCTGCGACGTACCTTTGCGACAAGACTGCTTGAGTCCGGGGCGGACATTAACACCGTTCGTCAAGCCATGGGGCACGCTTCGATCATTACGACGCAACGCTATGACAAGCGCGATGAGCACCGGGTGGAAGAGGCGACGAGGAGGGTGCCGCTTTGAGCCGAATGAGCAGGGGACGCGTTCTCGCATCAAGAGTGATATCGTTTGAAGGCAACCACCCCTTCAAGGCCAACTCTCATGCACTTCAGGAAACGCTCCAACAACCATTCTTGGCTCATTTTCGATATTCATGACGACAATACCAAACGCAAGCTCGCGCTCGTTCACGATGACGGCGGCTTGGAGCCTCGAATCGAATGGTGCCATGCAACAGAGGATGAGAAACCGACCGTTCAGAAGCTTGCTGAGAAGATCTGGACGACGCGACGCAAAAGCATTATCCCTGTTGAACAGAACAAAGATCCTCAGACTGTTGAAGAGGCGTCCGTCCCTGAAACGCAGAAATTCGCTGTGGCAGACACCTCGGAAATCCCACCCCAGGCGGATACCGAACAGCCGGTTGGCGTTTCCAACGCTCCTGACGCCGCCACCGATCACGAGGCGCCTAGCGAAGAACGGATGGACGGTGTTCCGGTTTCGGCGACTGGTGTTGAGGAACAGCCATCAGACATCAATCTTGAGTCTGCGGTCGAGGCTGAGCCTGTGAAAATCGACGTGGAGTCCGTAGCGCATGAGGCCTACGCCGATACGCTGACGTTGCAAGAACCGGAATCTGCTTCTCCACTCAAGGTCGGCATTTTCTGCGAAGGTGAAACAGAGCAGCGCTACATCCGATATCTCGCAAAATTCTTGGAAGTCCAAGATAAGGTTGACGTTCAAGTCACGACGAACAAGGATCCCGGTTTGGTCTTCAAGTCCCTCGCATCGCAGTTCCTTTGGGACCGCCAAGTTGGGGAGGAGAAGTATTCGGAAATCTGGCTCGTCTATGATCGAGACAGTCATTCTCAATTTGACTACGCGGTGGAGATGGCATCGAAGTTCCCATTCATGCACCTGGCGTTCACCAACCCGTCAATCGAGTATTGGTTTCTCCTGCACTTCGAAACGTTCAATGGCGTATTGCCACTCGATCATGAGATCGTCATCTCCAGAGAGCGCCGGGAGGAAATGATCGGAGCGCGGACGAAGCGAGTCTTCATCGATGAAGTCATCGAAATGACTACCTCGAACGAAACTTGTCTCAACCTGCTCAAGCAGCATTGTCATGGCTATGAGAAGAATTCGGATAAATGCTTTCCGTTGCTCCGGCTGAATACTTTGACGGCGTGTCGTCGTGCTCGTCAACTTGAAAATCCTGCTGTCGGACAAGGAAGTGGCATGCCTGATCTAATCGATCGACTCTGTCGCCTAACAGGCTTGCCGCTCGAAGAGGCTCGCAACCGCTTGGTCCAAAAAGAGCTTACTCCCGAACAAGCCGATCTTGAACTCGGCTATTTCAGACGATCCCTCAACCGCCTCGGTCAAACCGCCCTTGCCATGACGACCTTGGGAAAGCAACAGAAAAAGCTTGAGAATGCGATGGCGGGGAACATTGAAAAGCCCTTCGCATTTTGCAAGAGGTGGCTCGCTGCCCAGATCCCGGAGACAGAGTTGCCGGCACTTCCCGGCAACAGGGATGCCCAGTTGGCGACTCTTCCGTACATCCAAGCCATTGGCGGGCATTTCAGCGGAAAGTCTGGTCGACCGAAAGATCCGAAAGTGCTGGCGCGCCTTTATCTTGCGATCGCTTCGCTTGAGGCGCAGGTCTTGCATCTGGCTCAAGAGAACGGCAACAACAAACAGTTGGACCCGATGGGTGAATGACGAAAAACAGGCGGGGCCTCGAATGGAGGCCCCGCCTGCGTTTTGAGGTCTACTTTCTGCGAGAGGACATGCTGTTGCAAGCATTCCAGTACAATCCTCTCGATCTCTGTTGGGTCGCTTCGTCGGAAGGCCCAAGCCTCCGCAGTCAGCTCCGGCTAGGCGGGGTTCAAAAATGGGTAACGGCCCTACGTGGAACTAGGGCCGCTGCACGACAGAGGAGACTAGCGATGAAACGCTTTACACCATCGCTCGCCTGCTTCCTCATAGTGTTGGGACAATTATGCCTCAAGAGCGAGGTCGAAATCAACCTCTCGGTTGACTTTTCGTTCGAGTTGAGCGCCGTCCTGACGCTTGCAGGAGCAGTGGTTTTCGCCAATCGAAAGTAATCTGCGACTAGATTTGAAAGCCTTTAGGCCGCCCCTCTTTCACGGAAGGGCGGCCTTTTTCTTGAACCCCATCTGACGACAGGTAGTACATTCAAACCGGGCATGGGAGCAGTCACTTGTCAACGATTTGTTGACAACTGCCTCAGATGACAAGAGCTACGCTGAAGGGGAACTCGACGAGGCTACAACCTGTTCCAACTTGGAACAAGTTCGACAGGAAGGTGAATTGCAACCGAACAACTGGGAGCTCTTTCGTCAAAGGCCAAATTGTTTTCGAACAGGAAAGTTTGTTTGCCTATCCTTATCTATAACCGTATATAGTCATGTATACCAATGTATAAAGAACTTGTTTATACTATCCTATATATGGTGATACACCCTAAAGGAGGCTGTCATGGACCCGTTCTACAATCCTTTTGCGCCTAGCGCTGGCCAGCGCCCACCGGAGTTGGCTGGAAGAACCAAGCTCATTGAGGAAAGCGTTCTTGCACTGCGTCGAGCACTTGCTGGGCGAAATTTCCGTTCGATCATGTACTTGGGCTTGCGTGGGACAGGCAAAACTGTTCTTCTGAACGAAGTTGGGAAGAAGGCCAAGGAGCTGGGGTACCTCGTCAGCCGCCTCGAAGCCCCGGAAGATGCCAGTCTAGCAAAGCTTCTCTACCCCGAGATGAAGAAAGTCATGCGTTCACTCTCAACAATGGAACGCACCAAGGAGCTTTCGCTTCGTACCCTCGGCATTCTTCGAAACTTTGCCTCGATTTTCAAAATTGAAGTCGCCGGAGTGGATATAGGGATCGAACCTACTCCAGGCGTTGCAGATACGGGCTACCTCGAAACGGATCTTCCGGATTTGTTCGAGAACATTGGAGAGGCCGCACAAACGGCGGGGAAAGGATGGGCCATTTTCCTTGATGAAGTTCAATATTTAACGCAGCAGGATCTTTCGGCGCTGATTGTTTCGATGCATCGCATCTCCCAACTCGGCTACCCCGTCATCTTTGTCGGTGCAGGCCTGCCATTGTTGACAGGGCTGGCTGGCCAAGCAAAGTCCTATGCAGAAAGACTTTTCAGGTTCTATGACGTTGGCGCTCTTGACCCGAAGTCAACGGCAGAGGCGATAGAAAAGCCATTGAATGATGCCGACGTTGAAATTCTTCCCGATGCATTGACAAAAGTTGTAGAAGGAACGCAAGGGTATCCGTTCTACTTGCAACAATGGGCATCCTGTACGTGGGATGTCGCCCCTTGTTCGCCAATAACCACAACGGATGTGACCAATGCCTCAGTGGAAGCGACTCGAATTTTGGATGAGGGATTTTTCAGAGTTCGCTTAAACCGCATGACGAAGTGCGAATTGGAATATTGCTGCGCAATGGCCTCGCTCGGTGAAAAAGGACCGTATAAAACCTCGGAGATCGCACGCGTGTTGGGGAAAAAATTATCCACTCTTGGTGTGCTTCGCTCTAGCCTGATCGCAAAAGGCATGATTTATTCACCGGCACGCGGTGATGTTGATTTCACGGTTCCGCTGTTCGCCACATTTCTGTTGCGCTTCAAGCAACAACATCTGGAAAGTGATTAACCGAACCCCGTTCTAACGCCAGTACGGATTGGAATACCCTATTGCATTGAAATTCAACATAGACATCCTTATGTTGAATATGCCGACATATGACGAACTTGTTGGCGGTCAGACGCTTGAGCACTACTGCGCTGGTGTGCTACTGGCCTTGCCATGGGTGTTTTGTTTCTTTGTCTTAGATATTTGACTGGGGTTGTTTCCTCGCTTCGAGGCGAATTGAGGCGATGCCCTCGATTCGGGTCGATGCGAGAACGGCCCTCTCAAATTGCCTCAATTGAGGCGGATAGTCGTCGCCGGCTTTGGATTTTGAGGTTCCCCCGTTTCGACCAGGTACTCGAACCAGCGCCGCATGGTGAATCGCTCCCCATCCTGGAAGAACACCGCCACGAGTTCCTGCGCCTCCTCCAACTCTCCCTTGCCAGGGAAAAAAGTCCATTGGCTGCTGTATTCCGCCCACCAGGCTAGTATGTCGTCATTAAGCTCTACGACTTCGCCGGTCGGGCTAACCAGCGGCTTTTGGTACAGCGCCTGGACGATCTGCACGCCTCGTAATTGTTCCTCTGTGACGGACGTTACCGGTTCCTTAGCCAGGTGGTATTGCTTGGAATCCTCATCAAAGCCTGTCACGGGAAGCATGGCCTCCCACTGCTCGCGGGCCCTGCGCTTGCATTCCTTATGAATCCACTCCGGGATGACAGGGAGAAAGTCGAGCTCGATGTTCTCCTGCTCCTCGGAATCGGGAGAAAAAACAGGTAGATCCCAGTTGTCGTCGGATTCGCTCATGGCACAGCTGCAGGGAAAAGTTGATCGTCCTCCGAATAATAGCCTCTCGCCCGCCAGATAAGCAAAAAGCCTCGGAGCAACCCTATAAGGATTGCTGACCGAGGCTTTTTGCGTTGACAAAGACGATGTCAATGGTAGTTGACATAGTCAAGGTTGATCACCTTCCGTGCGTTGCCGTCCCATTGGAACAGCAACCGCCATTGCGGAGAAACGCGAATGACCCACACGGAGTTGGGCGCTGCATTTCGAAATGAGTGAAAGCGGTGAAGCCCTAGCCCATTCGAGAGCTCGCCCAGGTGTCGAGCCTGCTGAAGCGTTCTCAAGAGTTTGCGCAGCTTCTTGGCATGAGACGGGTTGATGCCCGTTGTCGTACCGTGGCTGGCGAATGCCTTGAGCCCCTTGTGCTTGATTGATTGAATCATGGCTTCCTCAAAGGGAGTGAAACCATGCCCTCTTCCCGGAACATGGTTTCCGTTGAAAAGAGTCAAGCAAGCGCAGAGGCTTCTCGGCATTCGTTGGCCATCTTGGCAATGGAGGTCATTGCCTTCACGATTTCGACCACGTCGGGGTCGTCCATGCTCAATTCCGAAGGAAGTCGCATGAAGGACTGACGGAGCGAGACGTGGGCGTCGTGAAGCTGATTGCTCCAAGCTTGAAGTTCTGCCTTGTTCTTGCGAGCGATCACGTCGGCGTGATGGCTCTTGAGTTGAAGGAAGCACTTTTTGACAGCGGCAGAAAATGCGCGGATGTCGTTGAGGATAGTCGTTTGCATGATGAGTCTCCTATAGAGATAAAAAAAAGGGAGACTCATCCCCGTGCAGGGAGTGAGTCTCCCTACGCGGGCGGCTTTGCTTTAGACCGAGAAGGTCTTCGGCTAGGCCGATGCTTGGTACTTACGCTTTTCTAAGAGGAAAAGCATCAGCACCAAAAGATTGAAACAGATGACTCCAGGCGAGTGTTGTCTCTCCTGAAGGAATCGGTCGATTGATGTGAACCACGGCAGAATACTTGCCTTCGGTCTTGAGACGACGGGTTAATGTCTGACCACGTTGACTCTTCTCACTTCGATGCTTGTTTTCGAAAACAAACACCGTCGTGATCTCTTCCGGTACGGCTATATCCGCCATACCTTCGAGCGAGTACGAAGTCCAACACGGCCACCCCGTTGCAGCATGGATGGCTAAAGCGTCAACCACGGATTCAGCAATACAGAGCGTCCCGTCATCAGGATCGAATTCGCCAAAGCGAATTGAAGATCCTTTCAGAGCCTTCTCATCTCGAATGTCGAACACGTCGGCATGTTGGATGACGCCCCATTTGTCCAATTGAACAAAATAGGTAGTCACCAGTTCGCCTTCGATGCTTCGCACCGGGAAGAGTGCAGCCGGTTGAGGTTTTCCTGTTGCTTCATCAGGAACGCGTTCGGTGAAGCGAATGCAATTGCTGTCGATCACCTTGATGAAGTTCGGCAGCAACTTGAGGTTGCGCAGCCATTCTTCTGCAGGCGTCGGCGTGCAGGTCGTTGGGTTGAAGATGCTTTGACCTCCTTCCCAATATGCGCACCCAAGGGCGGCATAATCAACCTGCTCGCATTGCGATTCTTGAACCTCGACAATAGGGGTTGGCTTTCGCACATCCCAAATGGTCTGAGTTACAAGACGCCCATCAGGTCGAGCGACCTGATGCGTGCCCAAACGCTCAACTTCAACCATATCGCCTATGGTCACTCCATTTTCCGTCACAGCGCGGAAGAGATCCGAGCCAAAGAACGTCTGTTCACCGTCCTGGGTCTTCAACTGAAGCCCAAACGCACGAGCAGTACGGCCATCGGGCAGGACAACTTCTCGGTTGCCCAAGCCAATGATCAATCCACTGTGAATGAATTGATTGCCAACCTCCTCGATTCCGAGAAATTGGCGAGCCTTGCTGCGAACAGCATCCTTGATGGAAGTTGGAATCAAAGACATGATGTCCTCCTTTGAAAAGGAAAGGGACACCATGCCCCTAGGGACACAGTGTCCCTAGAGGGATCCGATTGCTGTCATGAGCTCATGACGCTAATCGGGCACTAAACGCGGACGTTCAAGCCTTTCGTACTGGAAAGGCTCCAACACCCTTCGCACGCAGAATGTCGTTCCAATCGAGCCCTTTCGAGCCTTCAGGAATAGCATCTGCGATTTGGATGATGACTGCGAGCTTGCCTTCAAGAGCTAGTCTTGCACGCAATTTTTCAGCAGCCATCGCACCCGTTTCGGTACGATCCTTGTCAGCAAAAATCAGGACGGTCTTGACCTTTTGAGGGATCAGGACTTCCGTCATTCCGTTGGCAGAGATCGCAGCCCAACACGGATACCCGGTACCAAGCAGAACGGAAAGAGCTGTCTCCACGCCCTCTGCAATACAGAGAACGTCTTCAGGCTCGCCGAACTGAATGGCCGCACCCGAAATGGTTGAACCTTCGGGCAACGCCATGAGGCGCTTGGGCGTCGTTACCGGTGCCTTCCAACCGTCTTCGGTTAGAAAGGTTCGGTGCACCGTGACCAGGCGACCGCTAAGATCGCGAACGGCAGTCAGCATAGCCGGATAGGACTCGGTTTTTCCTGTTTCTTCGTTCCTGTAGAACGCCGAAGGGATAAACCGAATGGTGTCCGGCATTGAAGGCAAAGACAGAACGTCAATGCTTCTGTTCAAAAGGTACTGCTCCACCGGCGTGCTCTGAGTATCTTCAGGTGCCAGAAGCGGACGAGCCGCATCCCAAAGATGATCAATTGCCGTCTGGCGCTTGTCATGCTTTTGGGGTTCAACAGGAGCAGATAAAACATGCTTCGGCACGTCGGCTTTTTCAAGCCGCTCAATGTTCCACAATGTTTTATTGACCTTTTGACCATTGGGAAGGGTGACTTCACGCACGCCCAGACGGGTGATGCGAGCCGCATGCCCTTTCCTGAGCTTGACTTCGGTCGATGCACGATTCAAGTCAGTTCCCATGCACGTGGAGACGCGCCCTGTTTCGTCCTTCACCTTGATGGTGAATACGGTAGCCGGCGTGCCGTTCGAGCGGCGCAGGTTCTTCTTGCCAATGAAGATCACTTCACCTTCGTACACATCCGTTGGGGCCTCTTCGTGTCGTGTCGATTCGGTGGAAATCGGCGTGATCTGAGAAGCCTCCGGCTGCAGTCCTAGATAGCGGCCTACCTTTTCGATGGTTTCCGGGAATGACCACTCATGTATCCACATGAGCATCTGAAAGCCATCGGACTTGGCACCGCAGGTATTGCAAATGCCATTACCCCTCTCTTCATATCCGGGGAACAGACGAAATCCGTCGGTTCCACCGTGTACGGGACAGGGGCAATGCTTGCCGGGATGCGCTTGAGCAAGCTTGAGCTGAGGAGCAAGAGCAGAAAAGATTTCGGCCCAGCGTCCGGCGGCTGCCTGCTTGACGGTGTGTTTGTCAAAATTCATGACGATCATGATAAGTCCTTTAGGAAAAAAATTCCCAAAGGACTTCCCCATCCCAAAACGGGACTTGAGGAAGTCCCGCTTGGGATCTGGGGGTTAAACAAAAAGTTCTCGCGCTACCTGGAAGAACTTCGTCTGAAGTTCCTCCACTTGGTCAATCGAGATGTAATGCTTGAAGAGCTGATCGACACACTGATACTTCCCAATTCCGATTCCGATCACAATCACTCCACTTTTCTGGAGCTTTTCGATCAACGAAATCGTCGGCGGGATGTCATCAGGTATGCCGTCAGTCACGACGATCATTACCTTGCGCTCTTCGCGTGTCTGGCTTAGAGCGATGGTGCCCGAGAGCACCGCCTCGGCCAGCGGCGTTCCACCAAATGCCTTTAAACGGGCAATCGTATCCTCCGCTTTGCGAAGAAGACGCTGTCCATGGGGCAAAACGGTGTGAACACTTTTTGTGCCGCCAAACACGCTTAACGCCGGGTTCACGTGCTTAAACGTCGTGAGACACATCGTGAGCGCCAGTGCTGCCCTGATGGCCGTTTCCTGCGCAAGACTCATGGAGCCAGACATGTCCAGCAGAATGTTCACCGCAGTGTTGACGGCCTTTCGTTCCGTGCGTTTTTCAAAAACGCGCAGATTCCAGGTCGCCAGACGAGCCATGTTCGGCACCGACAGCTTCGCGCCGGACGTTGCCGTTCGGGTGGAAGCGCGGGTACGCGTCTGAATCAAGCCTTGAAGCGCTCGACGGGCATACGTTGAATCGGCTTTCGCCTGTTCAATTCGCCCTTCTTTGCGACAGGTGCTCAGATTCGGACAACGATCCGACGGCGCAGGAACCATGACGGCCTCTGAAGTGTTGGGATCAGCAGGGGCATGCTTGCGCATGGCCTGATTGATCTGCTTCTTGACAGAGGACGAAATGTCGAACCGATTCAGATCCTTCAAGTCCTTCTCTGTGGCTTGGAGTACCTTTTGGGCAGCATCCGAACCATTCTTCTTTTTCCCTGCTTGGGAAGAGGAAGAGCCGGCTTGGGACTGAGACTCAGACTGCGACTGGGACGCAGATTGTGCATCGTCAGAATCTTTGGAAGACGAGTCGTTTTGACTTCTCGCTTCGTCCGATCCATCGGAACCGGAGGGCTTTCCGCCGGCTTTTGCTTCCGATTGCTCGGAAGGCTTATTGCTGGAAGAAGACTTGTCGGCTTGACTCTTGGAAGAATCAGAACCGGCATCGGATTTCGAAGATTGTGAAGCCTTGGAGTTCTGCTGCTTTTGCTGCTGACCCTGCTTCTTGTCTTCGTTTTTACCCGATTGCCCATCCGGTTGTTTAGCCAGATCCTCAAGGAGCTTGAGGATCCGCTTCACAATCTGTTTGGCATCGTCCGTGCACTTCATTGATGGTACTGCCTTGAGGCAGTCGTCAATTTGGTTCACGAGAGCATTGCCGAACTCCTTCTCAAGACGATCTCGGAAGGCTTGCGTATCATCGGGAAGGCTGTAGTTGCCCATGAGTTCCGCCCCTGCGCTGCAGAGGTAGAGCCCTAGGCACGCAGGAAGCGGTTGCTCTTTCACATTGGCCGATAACGAGGCCAGGAGGGGCTTGTGCAGATCAAATAGAAGTGCGCGTGCTCCGCCGTAGACGTTGGCCATCTCGTGTTCAATGCGCACGTCTTCGAGCGCATTGACAAGCGAACGCTCCAGAGGCGTATCCCCTGTGGAAGACATATTCGTAAAACGGATATGGCCGCATTCGTGCACGAGGTAGCCCAGGATCTCATTCCTGCCTATCGTCTCGATGCCTTCGACATCGGGAAGCCGAATCGAACGTCCGTCAGTGCAGGCTGTCTGGCCGCCCACATAAACTGGAACCCCGAATTTGCTGCCCAACGCCGCAGCGGTAATGGTCAGACTTTTGAGAAAGTTGGTTGATGTCATGGTTTATCTCCTAAAAAAAGAAAACCCAACATCAGGACGAAACACGACCCCGAAGGGCATGCACGTCCCTTCGTTGGGTCGATTGTCAGAATATCTGACGGTTAATGACGCTTCTCACGAAGCGGGTAAGTCGTTATGGCGGCGAAGTCCTCCTCCCGATACTTGATGTCTGGAAATTCCGCCATGGCCGTAGCCAAAGCTCCTTCCTGATCCAAGAAACCGGGAAAACAGATACAGCCATCATCCGTTTCAGCGCGGGCCTCATAGACCCAGCCGTTTAGATTCGCGGTCACGCGCTCGTTGAACGCTTCGCAAAGCTTTTGATGGACAAAGCGCTGGCGTAGGTTTTTCGAGGCATGGCTTCGAGCCAGGCGTCATGCGGCACGACGATGATTCCAGAGAATCCGGAGTCGAAGTTCCAGGCAGGACGTACAAGGCGGAGCTTGAACCAATCACTGCTATGCGAGCCGAATTCGATGAAGAAAACATGCTCGCCAGTGTTGATGGCTTCAAGCTGCGCGGAGCGCAGGACGTTTTCATCGGCCTCAACGTCGACGCCGAAGATGTCGGCAACTGCATGGTTGCAGGTTAGAACACGAAGACCGAAAGCCTTTGCCGTTTCCTCAACCGTGTCATCGCGGTGATCTTGATAGTCCACGACGATGCGTTGACGATGGTTAGCGTCAGTTGATGTCGAACATAGCGTTCTCCTTTGTAATAAAAAGGGGGAACGCCTGCCCCTTGGGGAAGAAGTTCCCCAAGGGGTGAAAAAAACGAAATCAGCGGCGGGATCGACTCGAAGAACGACGAAGCAAGCGGCGGAACCTGTCGGCTAGCCGACCAAATGCCTCATCAGCTCGCATGATCTCGTCAACGATTTCATCGAAATTGAGCTTGTGATCATCGAGATGACGATAGAGCTCGGCCTCGGGATTGAAAGCCTCGGCCTTTTCAATGACCTGTTTGACGAACGACTGGAAAGTGGACGCTTCGATATTTACTTCATAGTCATAAACGTTACCATCGTTGAGCGCGAAGCAGAAGATCCGCATATCACTTCCGTCATAGTTTGACGCAACACAGACGCTGCTCCATTGACCGAGCCCGTCGACGGTGTTGACGATTGTTTCAATTTCTTTATTTTTAAGCAAGGTGTTCTCCTTAGTTGAAATAAAAAGGGGAACGCCTGCCCCTTGGGGAAGATGTTCCCCATAGGGTTGAAAGATGATGGAAAGACGATTCACTCTTTCCAGAAAGGATCGGTTCTCACTCGGTCTCACTCTTGTCTTCAAGCTGTTTTCTCAAATGGAGAAGGTACAGACTGAAGCAAAAGACAATGATTCCGAAAAGGGCATACCCGATAAGGTGGGTCATTTGATCCTCCATAGTTCGATGCAGCATCCAGCCGTAAAGAACATGAAACCGAGTAGCGAGAGCCCAATCGTAGCGTCATCAAAAACACTGGCGATGATCCCTCCTACCCCAACCAAATGCATTGCATCGGCAGTACGCCTCAACAACACATCGATCTGGTCTTCGTTTAATTTCATTTTACCTCACGAAGAAAATCGCAAGGCTTCCCCCGCAAGGGAGAAGCCCCTGCAGGGTTGAAAGAAAGAAAAGAATCAGAACTCTGTCACAAACGGACGGAAGGCGTCAGCCAGTTCGTTGTACGCACTTTGGACGGCATCCATGTCATCCAGGATGTCGCGGATGTGATACGGGGCACCGTTGGCACCATGACCATCCGGCCCGATCCAGAGGCTGGCCTCGTAGTCGGGGTCGAATCCATCGGCCAGCGCGACAACCTCCTTGGCGAAGGCGTTGAAGCTGGTGACGGACACGATGATCTTGGCGTCGTAGAACGAAACGCTTGGCGTCAGCTCGAATTGGAGCTCGTCATCGTCCGTTGCGGACGGCATGACGATTTCCCAATGATCAAGCTTGTCGACGGCGGCCTTGATCAGGTCGAGTTCTTGAAGTTGGAACATGATGTTCTCCTTTGAAAAAAAGGGGAACATCGACCCCATGGGGAAGACATTCCCCTGGGGGTTGAAAGATGATTTTGGCGATTACCTATTTGGTTTTTTTATCATCCCGCCCAACGAACAGCAGGACAAAACCGAAGGCAGCAACGACCAATCCAAAAATGGCATAACAGGCGACGCCAGACATGGCTACCTCCACCAATCCAAAAAACTAGCCAAGACGAAGAAGAGCAATGCCCATGCCAACAGAATCGGATCCGCTTTGTCGAAGAGGCAGGCAATGGCGCCGCCGACACCGATTAAATGCAGATCCTCGACCAACTAAACAACTCCCCTCTAAAGAGGGAAGGTTTCGATCTGGCCGAGGCTTTTCTCCTCGGGGGTAGTCCCCGATTTGGGTTAGAAGAACAAAGAGTCGGACTGCTCAATGGCAGGCGGTGCCGGCGGAACGTTGTAGAGCTCCGGAGGAACAATCGTCGCATCGAACCCTTCAGGTTCAGGAGCAACATTCACCACGCCAAAGGGAGCGTTAAAAGCAAGATGATCTTCTTCCTGCTTCGGGGCTTCTTGAGTAGCGGACTCATTGGATTCGCCGAACAACGAGCTCTGCGCATCTGCTTCGAATCGCTTCTTGAGATTTTCGAGCATTTGAGCTGCGGGATTCTCAGGAACGCTTTCCAAAGCCGGTGCGACTGCCGGTTCGGGCGTCTGTACCGGTTGTGCTTCCATAACGGGAGCAACCTCTGCACAGAGTGTGAACGCTTCATCCTTGACTGCGTCCGGCGAAAGATTCGCCGTCCACTGATCAAGCGTCAGAGCTCCACCGGCAATGGCTTTCATTCTGTCGATGTCGGAGAGAATGCTTACGCATCCCTGCATCAACCAGAAAGCCGGCCCGATGATCTTTCCGCTCTTGGGAATGCGGCGAATCGTCTCGTCAATCATGTTGACTAGAGGCGTAATGCCGTCATTCAAGAACTGAAGACCAATGAGCTTTTCACGCATCTTGCGAAGCGTGCCAACCGGGCGCTGGGTAACGCCGTCGTTCTGCTTGCCGGACAGAGATTCGATCAGAAGCCTGTTTGCGGCCTGTGCAATCGACTTAAGGAGTCGATCACCCAAACTGCCCACTTCGGCTTCCAGACCGTCGTTGTCGCACACGGGGGCGACGCGAACAGCCGTGAATCTCGCATAAATGCGGGAGTCCACTTCGAATGCCGTCTTGACAGCACTTCTGAGTTGAGTTTCGAAGTCCGGATTTTGAGAAATCCATTCTTCGACCTTCTTGTCGTAATTCTTCAGAAACTCGGCTTTTTCAGACTCATATTCGTCTGCGTGGGCTTTGAGTTCCTTCAGAATCTCTTCTGCACGGTCAAGGGGAATGCCCCAACCGCCCATGAAGGGAACACCGTTCTGCTCCAGGAGAGCACGGGCGCGCTGCTTGATCGTGTTGAAACGCTCAAGGGATTTCGGGTCAATGATGTTCTTCGAACCGAGTTCGCGAATAATCGCTTTCGGCGGAAGGCGACCATTGTCACCGATCTGGAAATCCGATTCCTTGAAAACCGTTGTGCCGGTCCACTGACGAAAGTCAAGATGGACGACCACGAGCTTTTCGGTCAAAGGGATTTCATTGGCTTCAGGAGCCGTAGAGAGAAGGTTCGTTTGCATGCTTGCACCTTTTCTTGATGAGAAAAGGCGCACATGCGCCCGGAATGGACGTTGCGCCCATTCTCGGGTTACAGATAAATGAACTGAGGGGAATCGCGAGGATTGCTACCGTCAGGTTCATAAGCGGGCTCGTTGTTTCTCTTTCCGAGCTGGAAAGTCCTCTGTTTTACGCTCTGAAGACAAGCGCCAACTCATGTTTGACTTGCTGTAGTTGGCTGGCAAGGCATCCGAAGATGCGGAAATCCTGGGACGCCTCAATGGCGTCACAATCAATTCTAGCCCTTCTCAAGAAAGAATTTGCCCAACCTTTCCCTGCCCAGGGACTTCCGGGCGAAAAGGCTCTGCAGATTCCGAAGAAGGGCCGTACCATCTCGAACCGCACGAGGCGGTTCGAAATGGATGTCGGCGCTAGAAGAAGAGATCCGGCGTGTTTGCGACAAGAGGATCCGAAATGAATATATCCGTCGAAGACAGATAGACTCTCTTGAACTTCTTCTTGTCACATTCAGGGAACGTCGAGCAAAGAACGTCCATGACGGCTGCGATCCGATCACTTTGAAAGTCATCGGGCCGGGCCAAGCGGGATTCGTAAACATTCAACGCAAACCGAAGTAGATCCCCCGGCATCAGCTGGTGGATGAAATCTTGATAAGCGTGCATGCGTTGGCAATCCCAGCCCTCCCACGCTTTCATGAAGCGAAGCGTTTCGGCATCGTCGGCCCCGTGGAAATAGATTTCCTTGAGGCCGCAGACCAACTCTCGAATTGACTTCGGAAGATCGAAGGCAAGCCAAGCGGCAGTTCGTTTTGTGACTTCCTGCCAGAGCAGGTTGTCATCGGACGCTAAGAATGTCGGCCAACTGCAAAGGGCACTTTGAAGATGCTTCTCATACTGATCTTTGCTGAAACCAATGGTTCCCACGATCGGCTTGAGAGAAATCGTTCTAAAGGCTTCCTGCAGATAACGACTGAGCACGATAAATTCCTGACTGCCATCGTCATGCGTAGCCATGGCGTGAGCGGCGTTGGTGCGCAACTCATCGGCGAGCCTGATGCAAACCTTCACGTAGACATCGTATGCCTTCGAGAACGCTTGATCCGATTCGCTTCCTGAAAGCACGATGTAGCCATTGTCACGTTGCCGATCAACGACGTGTTCTTCGAACTCGAACGCATAGGTGTTCACGAAGGCACACAGGTCGTCAAGCTGGCGAGACGTTCTGATGACGCTCGAATAGACCGCTACGCGCAGTTTTGGAAGAAGCTTTCGCATCTTCGTTGTGCCGCGCTGCAATTGAACCCAGGCTGACGCTTGTTCGAAACAACGTGCATACAATCGTTCCACCTCATCCGGTCGAGTCGACGGAAAAATGATTGAATTGCAAAGGATTTCGCAATTCGGGTTGTTAACAGTCATGTTTTTCTCCAAAAAATGAATGAAAACATCCCGAAGGAAGCGAAAATGCGCCCCATCCGGGATGTTGGTAATCCCGGTAGGGAAAAAGAGAATCACCAGTACAGCGATTCGCCTACGTCGCACTCATTGAGCGACTTTTCAAGGTCGTCATCGACGGCATCTTTTGGAAGATCACGATCCACACGCTTGACGTACCACCTTTCGGTAGGCTTGCTGCGCACAGATTCGATTTCCTCCGCAGTGGGCTCCCGACCAACCACCTTTTCAAGGAGTTTGGCGTAGTCCACGCGTCCCTTTACCGCAGAACGGGTCAGGGAGACACCGGCGAAGTCCGCCAAGGCATTGTTGCCCATCATGCTGATCAACTTTTCCTTGGCTTCGTCTCTAGAGACGGTCAATTGGTTGATGCGAGCCTGAAGGGCTTCAATTTCGCGATCTGCCTGAGCAAAATCGCGAGCTGCCGCAATCCACCGCATGCGCTCCTCACCCTCGGCAGGGAGAAAAGCATCACGTAGCGGATCCTTCGGCGGTTCGATTTTCTTTGTGACGGACTCATAAAACTTACGTCCCTCAGCAAGAAGGCGTTTGATGATTGTTTCGTCACGTTGAATTTCGAACTCTATGAGTTCCTTGGTTGTGCTGTCATAAAACACAAGCCACCCACGATTCGATCCGGATACGAGCATTTGATGCTGCACCTGGACTGAATACATCTGGACGGTTTTGGCTTTAAGACCTTCGGTTCTAACTTCCATGAGAACCTTTTCGCCAGGACACTTGAACTCAACGGGTTCGTTCAGCGGCGTCAAGCCGTCAAACGATGCTCTGAAGATGGAATCGACATCGCATTCAGCGCAAGCCGGCATGACACAGGTCAAGTGCTTGTTTTGAAATAGAAGTCGAGCTTCATCTTCGAGCGCAACGCCGCGCTGGACGTTCGGATTCTTGGACAGATCCGGCGGCAATATCTTGCCGACCTTCTCAGCCCAGAGACGCCACGGCGTCTTGTATGGGCTTGCGCCCAAGATGACGGTGGAATCCGTTGCCGTAATACCCTGGTTGCGCCAGGCTTTCCAAGCGTCGGTGCGCTGGTCAAGATTGATGATATGCATGAGTCATGCTCCTTAAAAGAAAAAAGGGAGCATGAGCCCCCACGGGAGTCACACTCCCTGCGAAGGGATTTGACAAAAGCGACTCCGAAGAGTCGCTTTCGTCACAACGAACAGAATCGTCAGAACGTCGATTCGAGCATTTCCGCAGGCGGTGCCGGCGGAATGTCGTCATCGACATCCTGGGGAATCGGCGCGACTTCAGTGTATTGAGAAGCTTGATTCTGCTTGGCAGTAGCGATGTACTGTCTTGCATATTCAAGTTCCTCTCCACTGAAGGATTCAGATACCCATTTGTCCGCAACAGACCAATTGCTGTGCGCAATGGCCATGTTGACGCAACTGTCGAGCAGCTTGTTCATTTCATCACGAGATGAAACGGCAAGCGACTTTTTCGGTTGCGCGGCAGGCAAAGTCTTTTCAGACCTCGATGCGGCCTTTGCCGGTGTAGCATTGAGGTCTTCAGCATCAATGATGTTTTGACCTTCGTCTTCATCATAAATGCCGGAGAGCCCGAATGCCACGCGGGCGCACTGGATGATGGCCTTGTGGCGCAACATCCGGCGTGGGTAACTTCCCCAGACCATCGTCTTCTGATAGCACTCGCGTGCGTATTCAGGGATCGTGATGGGCTGGCTCATTCCCTTGCGGCGAATACTGCATTCGCAGTATTCAGGGATCTTTACCCCGCCGATTTCGATCTCTTTTTCAGAGAATCGAATGGTCAGACCGTCATAGTCCGGCTGACGATTGATGATCGCCAACCAGCCGTCGATGGAAACGATTGGCACAACCTTTCCCCCCTTTGCGAAGGCATAGACCTGTCGCGTAAAGGGGTTCAGTTTGTACTGATCGCAGATGACCAGAAGGGTCATCATCTCTTCAGGGGTCGGAGGGATGATTTGATTCCCTTCCTTTTGCCCGAAAATCGTCGTGGACAGCGTCTTGGCGAGTTTGTCCTTGTCGACGCCATATTCGGCGGCCATGCGGGCCATGAGGTTGAGGCTGGTGTTTGACATGATGTGTCTCCTAGAAAAGAAAAAGGGGACACATCACCCTTGTTGGGGAGCGGTGTCCCCGTAAGGGTTGAAAGAAAAAAGAGCTTTAACGGTGCTTTCTCTGCTTCTGCAGCTTAGAGAATGCCCACAAGCCCACGAGCGACATCAGGAAGCACGGAACAATGGCACCTCCCGCAAGGAGCAGTGCCGTTTTTTCCACAGGTTCCAAATCACCCAAGAACCAGAAGCCGACTCCAACCATGATCACAGAGAAAAATATCCCCGATCCCACAGCCAGAAATTTGGTTTCATAAGTCATGACTGATCCTCAAAGAAGGACGAAAATCGACGAGCTAGAACAGCAACGAGCGGCATACCTACAGCCATACTGATCAGGAAGGTGGAAGAACCACCATTAACGACCTGATTCAATAATAGCGCAACAGATATTCCTGCTCCTACCATTACCAACCATTCGGCCAATACACTGAAAAATAGGGCCATTGCACGAATCGTCTCTGAGAAGAGTCTGCTTGACAGCTTGACCGGTCGCTTGACAACAGGTGACCGATGACTCGAACGTTTGCGCGTTTTCATGAACAGTGTTCTCAGAAGTCGTAATCCCCATCCTGAAGCTCCGCAGGCGCAGTCTGCGCTTGACGAGGAGCTGCCGGACGCTGTGCCGGAGCACTGCGTTCAGACTTGGACGAGGAAGCGTCGGCTAGAAGCTGCACGTCGTCAACGTTGATGTCGACATAGCGCTGCTTGGAGCCGTCCTTGGCGGTTCCTTCACGGTAGCTGATGCTGCCCGTGACGATAACCGTCGTGCCCTTCTTGAGATGCGAAGCGAGCGTTTCCGCACGTTTGCCCCACATGACACAGGAGTGCCAGGTCGTCGGATGATCCCACGTGCCATCCTGCTTCTTGAGAAGCGTTTGAGTGGCGACGGAGAACGTGGCGAACGAAGCACCGGACTGCGTTTGCTTGAGCGCGGCATCCTGACCAATGCGGCCAACGAGCGTGATCTGATTGAGCGAACGATAATTAAGCGACATGATTAGTCTCCAAAGAAAAAACAGGAAAAGAAGTCATGTCGCATCCCCTCCCGTAATGAGATGCGACATCCCATTGACGGGGGGTTAATTTGCTTTGCTCCAAGCAGGGCCGAAAATCGTCGTCGCCATCATGTTGACGGCATCACGATCTGTCTTTTCAGCTCTGTAGAGCAGTGCTCGATCCAAGGCACCGGAAAGCTTCCTGGGATCACTTCTGAAATCCTGCGCCAACATGGCCCAGCGAACCAAAGTTCGAGTGGACATCGTGAGCGCGAGGGTTCCGCCTTCACCATCTTCACCCATGAAAGCCTTGCGGACTTCATTGGCGAGCTGGATCATGGCGTTTCGGATTTCCTCAGTGATCAAGGGGGCTTTCTTCGCAAGAATCGCCTTCTCAACAGCCGGGGATGAATACCCAACGGTGAGGAAGCGATAGCGATCAAGCGCAGCAATGTTCTGCTGCTGGATGCCCTGGTACATCCCCGACATGTCGCCAGACCCAAAGCTGTTGCCGGTGACGACGCACCGGAACATGGGATGAGGCTTGATGATCTCACCGCCGTTTTCGGCAATGACAAGGGGACGGCCTTCGAGCACGTCATTGAGACCCGCGAGTTCTGCCGGATCCATCAAGTCAACTTCGTTGAGCAAAAGGATCTGACCAAACCGCATGGCTGATGCCAGCGGGCCGTATTGAAAGCGCATTTGGGGCGCTTCACCGGGCCGTGCAGACCCGATGACGAACTGCCCCTTCAAGTGGCTGAACTCCATTCGACCGTTGCAGGTAACCTGCTGGACAGGCCAATTGAGTCTCGCCGCCGTTTCAGTGATGACACTCGTTTTGCCGGAACCCGTAGGGCCGGACAAGTAGAGAGCATCGCCGTTGGGCTTTTGAAGGAATGCGAGTACGTCGCGGAGCACATCACGTCTAAACACGTAATCATCGTGCTTGGCGGGAATGGCCGGATTCGTCTCGTCAGTGAATGCCAATGCAGTCCTTTCGGGCGGCATTTGAAATTCACGGTCTTCGTCGTAGATGACGAATTGCGAGGCGATGGAAATGCGCTGGTAAGCGCTAGTGGAGGAAGTGGATGCGTTTTGCATGCTTGCACCTTTTCTTAAAGAGAAAAGGCGCACATGCGCCCGGAATGGACGTTGCGCCCATTCTCGGGTTACAGATAAATGAACTGAGGGGAATCGCGAGGATTGCTACCGTCAGGTTCATAAGCGGGCTCGTTGTTTCTCTTTCCGAGCTGGAAAGTCCTCTGTTTTACGCTCTGAAGATAAGCGCCAACTCAAGTTTGACTTGCTGTAGTTGGCTGGCAAGGCATCCGAAGATGCAGAATTTGGGCGGCTCCCACGAAGTGCAAGCATGCAAAAACTCAACCCGAACGGGGAACCGCACTCTGGATGCTACGCGTCCCGATGCGCGTTCGCAGGATGCCGTTCGGTACTTTTCACCTACACAAAATGCCTTTTCTTCCCTGCCGGGGCTACTTTGAGATTTCGCATTCTCTCAAGGAATGCATTACCCTCAGCAAGGAAAAAGCTCATGTCCGATGACACTCTTAAAACGCTAGGGCTTTCAGAAGACGCCTTAACCCCCGCGACCAACGCAAACGGCGAAACCTTTTCTCCGCTTGCCGCCGTCATGGATGAAGTCAATGAAGAAGCTCAAGCCGATGCTGTTCCGCGTGTGTCGACACAGCGACGCAGGCCGAACGATTATGCCCGCTCCTTCATTCAACAGAAATTCGCCCTCCAAACAAACCGAGCTCAGGTGGTTTTTGAACGTGTCTACGGTCGCACCGACAACTACCTGACGTTCCTGACAGTCTCCATCGCAGATCGCGGCATGCTCAAGCTTGCAGAACGCCTCGAAGGCGAACTCGACAAGCGCTTCGAGAAGATCGAATCCGAAATCGAAGCTGCCTGCACGGAATGCGACCGTCTTTTTGACGAACGCCGCGTGCCGGTTGCCAATCGCCGCGCCTTGAGCGACAAGACGCGCATTTACGATGTCCCGCTGCGCACCAACTTCTCCGCACGCTTCCTTCAGCTCTTCTCCCGTTTCGACGAGCTTCTTTGCCGCGTCGAAGCGCTTTGGATCAACGGCATCATCCGCGCCTCAGGACGCTCTCAGATGATTGAGAAGTGGGATCGACAGGTGCGCAGCTTCACCGGCAGCATTCGCAGCCTTCGCGACCGCACCCTTCAGGAACTTCGTCGCCTGCAGTCAGAAAATCAGGCTCGCGCAGCCGCATCCAATGCGTCTGAAGCCAAGCCGAAGGATGAGCAGGACGCCATTGCCCCCGAGCATGACGACGAACATGTCGAAGCGCTCTCCTTCCAGGAAACTACGCCCGAAGGCGCAAGCCTTCAAGCCGACGGAAAGGACATCGGTCAAGCAGACGAATAGTCCTCAGTTTCATGCTTCATCCCGGCCCGATCTCGTTGAGTTCGGGCCTTTTTCTTGATCGCGACCCGCCCTCCTCCTCCCCTTTTGCGACCTTCCAACGCCTTCGTTTCGACGGCGTCCAATCCAAAATTGCCCTCCCGAATGACGCCCTCAATTCGCCTCGATGCGAGCAAATTGGCTTCTTTGAGGCATCTCAACAAAGGGGCAAAAAATTCGGCATGCCGAACTTTTTTTCGATGAGTTCCGGTGGAAAAAGTGGTAAGGTACCTTCCAACGTCAATTCCAAAACTTCTACACAAATCCTCATGTCTATGTCATTAAAGAATCTTTTCGCCCTTTCCTTAACCACTTTGGCATGTGCGGCTCTAGTCGGTTGCGCATCCACCCGGCACCCAAACGGCGTGCCCAAACGTCTCGACGATGCGAGTGAAGCCAGCCGCTTTGCATATTTCATGGGATTGCAAGTCGAAGATCAACGGGCGCCTGAAGGATTTGACCCTGAGAAAAGCAGCCAGCTTGCCACGGATGTCGCCGTTTCTGCAACGGCTCATGGCTTGAACGCTTTGACCGGTGCGCGAGATATCGGAAGCTTCGGCGTCGAGTTTGGCCTTTCGCTTGGCAAGGCCATTTTCTCCGTACCGCCGGAAGCCAAATATTCTCAAGTGATGATGTTCTTGCCCGGTGCCGACTATTCGAACGCCAGCGATGCTGCAATTGCGGCTGTCGAAACGGTTCAAGCCAAAATCAAGGAAAGCGCAAAAGCCATAGGCGTTGATGTATTTGGCGGGGGCGTGTATCACGCGAACGGCATTCGTTTCGCTTCTGTTCGTGTTGCTGATTCCAAACTTGGTTGCCAGAAAACAGAAGACCAGGACAAGCTTTGCTATTTTTCGGTGTACGCACAGGAACGTAAGTTTCCCAAAAAAGCAGAGCCTGCTGCTCAATGGTTAATACCCAATTCAACCGAGCCTTACTGGCAAATATGTCATATGCGCATTGAGGCAAACGGCCCGGAAACCGCCAAGCTGTCAGAAGCCCTGCCTGAGCTGTTAGCACGTCTTTCCAGCAACCTCCCTCCCAATACCTGGCTCTACGTCGCCCCCATGAAGATCGACGAAAAGTGGACGCTCCCCTACGTGAGCGACGGCAAGAAAGTCCATTTTTTCATCGAACCCAAATAAGTTAAGGAGCCAGTGTCATGTTCTCCCGCAAATTTGTTTTGACCAGTTGTCTAGCCATCGCCACCTCCATGCTTGCAGGTTGTGCGTCCTACAAAAACGAAAGCGGCCTGCCCAAATGGCTCGACGATGCGAGCGAGGCCAATCGGCTTGGCTACTTCATGGGCATCTCTCTCAAGGACAGCCCTGCACCGGAAGGATTCGACCCGAGCAAAAACACGCTCGTGTCCGACGTGACATTCTCAGCAGCCGCCCATGGTCTCAACGCGGCGACCGGAGCTATGGACATTGGAAGCTTCGGCGTTGAACTCGGGCTTTCGCTCGCGACAAATATCCTTAAGCGAGAAGAGGAAGAATATTCGCAGGCCAACGTCTACTTCCCCGCCGAGCAATTCGCTACGCATGAGGAAGCATACAAGGCCGCCCTCGCCGCCATGGGAGAAAAATTGGCGAACGCGCTCAAGGCCAATGGGTATTCCATCTACAAGACCATGGAGCTTTCGACTTTTGGCAACAGGTATCTTCAACTGCGAGTCGAGAAGGAATCTGTCGGTTGCCGACAAACAAAATCGATTCTGGACGGTTGCGCATTCAACGTGAAATTCGACCCCGACGACGGCGCTGATGAGCCCGTGGAAGTCCCGAGCTACCTCGGCTTTGGATTTGAACGCGGTTGGGACATCCCTCGAATCAAGTTTCCCTTTCACGCCAAATCCGGAATCAATCTGGAGAAGGAAATTCAACCGATCCTGCAGCATTTGTCCAAGGATCTTCCGCCCAATACCTTTTTCTAGCGCGCGCCAATGAAGCAGGACGGACATT
>ENA-UEPQ01000230-UEPQ01000230.1-human-gut-metagenome-genome-assembly--contig:-NODE-230-length-28993-cov-34.320791_pt1 | contig 28993 bp, 20 predicted proteins | sample MGYA00242903_ERZ507922 | MGnify/ENA primary metagenome ERZ507922 (study PRJEB26167, sample SAMN06115483) | human gut metagenome | host: Homo sapiens | place: China:Sichuan | collected 2014-10-16... | reverse complement strand
TAATGAGATAATTAACTGAATTACAAACTTTTAAATCAAGAATCAGAAGATGTTTTCAACTGCTGATTCGCATTATTAACTAAAAAGAGAAAAACCTGCGAGCTTGGGAATAATCCCTCGCAAGCAGGTTTCTCTCTTTTAGAAACTAATCTATCATTTTCAACCTTAACCTTTCATTGTTATTGTTGTTGGGTTGCATCATCTTTCAGTTTACTCAATTTTTACAGGAGTTTCTAATTCTTCGAATGTGCTGAGATTAGTTGTACATTCAAGTCCTTTTGCACAATCTGTAATGTAACCACCAGCCAGTGCATCAGTACCGTTCAGCTTGAAGTAAAGTTCCAATCCCGGAGATTTTGGATCTACTGTCAACATATTCTGTTTCAACTGTGTTTCTGTACGTGCTACACTCCATACGCGTACTTCGGACATGTAACCATAAAGAGGACGTTCTCCCCACTGGAATCCCGGAATTTTACCGATATTGAAACCAACATCTGCATTCGGATCAAATCCTGGGATGGCCCATCCTGTTTCAGCCCATTTAGAGCCATTTACATAGATTGCAGATTTACCAGAGGGCTGGTCGTAAGTCAACGCAATGTGATACCATTTGCCTGTTTGTACAGGATCTGAAACTTTGTATGTCTGTTGTCCTGCTACTTCAATGATATCTTTCGGTGTTACACCACCTCCGGCATCACCAATACGGAGAATCATGATACCTTCTGTTCCCATAATCGTATTGTTACTTCCAAATCTACTAATGTATACTAATGCTTCGTAAGTAAATGAGTTGAAATAAGTTCCTGCGGGGAACGGTACTTTGATATAGTTACTGTTGAATTTAGCTACAGTTGTAATCTTCACTGGTTTTGAGATGAAGAAGAAAACCATATCAGTACCAGGTAATGTAGGAACAGAATTAGATTGTACTTTAACAGGTAAAATAAATGATTTACCTTCTTCTACAGTACTCAAATTGCTGAGTTCGACGGAGATGATTTCTGAATAAATATCTCCACTAGCAATAGTAGATGAAGTACTACTTAAACTGGCATGAGAGGCATCAAACATTTCGTATGATGTACCGTATTTTGCATTGTATTCGTCTACTACGCTCTTGTCTGCAATGGCATAAGTCACTTCTACTGGTGAATCCGACATAGTGGTCAGTCTTGCAGACAATTCTACGTTCATTGTTTCGCCTTCTATTGAGAGCATTTGTGTTTTGTTCTCAAAATATACTTTGGGCTCAAGCAAGTCACTCTCACTCTCATTGTTACATGCATGTGTGAGCAATGCAACCGCACCCAACATTAAATATTTGAATATGTGTTTCATAATCATTTCTTTTTTGTAGAATTAGATTTCTTTCTATTATTCTTCACTGCCTGATTGGCTTTGGTTGGCCTTCCATTCATTAAACACTTGCTGGTTTATCTGAATACCTTGGCGCATCCATTTATAATCAGGAGTATTGTTGTAATCGTTGTCGAAGCGGTAAGCACCGAAACCTCCTTTGTATCCTTGAGATGGCATGAGAGCTGCATGACGTAAAAGATTTCCTCCTGTTGTCGCATATTGTTCAAAATTTTCTGTTACAATGTATCTTTCAGGGTGACCGTCTGGAGAACTGATAGAAGGATTGGGTCTTCCATAATTTTGACCAATCCAATAGTCTACATATCCATCCAATTCTCCAAGCCCGTACATATTACCATCTATACAAATTAATTTATGTCCTTTGCCTTCTGGGTCACTCTTTGGACCAATGTATTTGTTCATTTCTTTTACAAGGAAGATTAGATGTTGGTTGGTACTTAATGTTTTATCCATATCGAATACACCACTACCGATTTCCCAGTCAATGTCATAACCATCCCATTCGCTGGTGTATAATGAGTCGCAAAGAGCTTTAGCAAAGCGAGCCAATGATTCGTAATGATTTTTACTTTCAAATTCTCCTTCGAATCCCCAGAATTTCCAACGAGCCAATTTCTTTTGCAATTCAACTTCGCTTTCACTCCATCCTTCTTCTTCTCCTTTTTTCTCAACTTCTTCATACACCCAGTCTGGTGTTCTTCCTTTTCCCATATAAGAAAGAAGACTTACTTCCAAAAGTTTTGTACCTTTTACTTTTTGTACAAACTCTTTGTCTGCTTTCTGTTCCGGAGTAATTTTGAATCGGTTGGGAGCTCCACTCCACATGGATACGATATCCATACTATCAGGCATTGAAGTCAGATATCCTTTTCGGTAAGCTCCTGCCGGAGACCAGTTAGAGAACCATCCGAAAGCCACTGGACGTCCATAGTTATTAGCTGTAGCCTTATATGCACGTAGGTTTTGGTAATACTCACAGTCACCTATTGTGTTATATCCACCAATATGTTCCACTTCTATTTTTTCTACATCTGTACACGAAGCGAACAGAAGTCCTGTAAAAGGAACGATATAGAGTAATTTTTTTAATGTATTCATAGTTATTGTATCCTTTTAATGATTGGTTAATTTCTAGCATCCCACCAAAGTCTGGAAGTAGCTTTATCCACTTTGTCTTTCAGTTTACTTACAGCATCGTCATAATTAGCTTTGTCTTCTGCAGACTGTGAGAAACTGATAGGGTATACCATACGGCGAATACCTTTTTCTTTAGTGATGCCTTGACCTGCTCCTCTGTTTTCTTTGACCTGATTCAGTTTAGGATAACCGGTTCTTCTCCATTCTGTCCATGCTTCTTGTCCGTTCGGATAAAGAGCGATCCATTTTTGAATCATGATCTTTTCTAATTTTTCTTCGTTACTTCCAGAAAACTCTGTTGTAGCTTGAGTAGGAGCTGAAGCCGAATAACCGTTGATTGTTACAGCTACCGGTTTCTTTCCGTTTGCAAGGTATGTATCAACTTCAGAAGCGCTGAGTCCATTCTCTTCGAATGACATCTGTACACCTTGTTTGTACAAAGATTCAGCATCTCCAAATTCAGACCATTCCAATGCTGCTTCTGCACGCAGGAAGTATACTTCTGAAGCACGCATCCAATAAGTTGGAGTAGCACTGGTCATATTAGGCTGAGAATATTCTTTATATGTATTATTACCTTGTACATGTCCAGGAGGTACTGGTGCGTATGTTTTTCCATCGAATGCAGAAAGGGCTCCGCTTGTTTCAGAAGGTAAGAAATAAACGCTCAAACGTGGATCTTCATAACCTGCCAAATAAGCGTACATGCTGGTACACATACGAGCTTCGTTATAGTTTGATGCCAAATAACTGATGTTATTTACAAAAGTATATCCAGCACCTGTACTCATTTGGGCTGCATCGTCTTTCACTGTCATTACACCTACACTATGATTTAATGCAGTCTGTGCCCATTGTTTAGCTTTGGCAGGAGCAACGAACTTCAGTCGCATAGCCATACGAAGCATCAGTGAGTTAGCATATTTGACCCATTTATTTGCACTACCACCATAAACAGCATCGAAGTCTGCTACTACAGTACCTCCCTGTTCTGCCAGCGGAGTCAGAGTAGTAATGGCATTTTGCAAATCTTGGAACATTGCATCGTATACTTCTTCTTCGCTATCGAATGGGATAACTAATGCCATTTCTCCAGCGTGAGTATATGGGATAGGACCAAATGTTTCCAATGTTTTCACCCATGCGGAAATTTTTAAAATCTGGGCCAATGCAAAACCATCTACGTCACCACTTTTTTCAGATTCCATCTTGGCGTTTTTCCAAGGTGAATAGAGATTAGTATACGAGTTACTATATGTAGAAGAAACCCATGCATCTACCAGATAATAAGTCATGTGGTTATTTCCACTATACCAGTTGTTGTTTTCACTGAAGTATCCACTCCAAAGATCGGCAGACAAGTGATAAGCAATCTGGTATTGGTTGATTGCATCAGTACCATCTGCCTGAGTACCTACAGGTACTACTTGTCTTTCCATTGTCAGGATTGGACCTCCCATAGAAATACCATCCATTTTACCCATCTCATCGGTCATTTCATAGGGATTGGTATTGATGTCTTCGTAATCGCAGGATGACAAGAATGACAATGCACAAATTCCTGCTAACAATTTATATTGATTCATTTTTTTCATAGTTGTATTATAATTTAACTTTGATGCCGAAACCAAAACTTCTTACGCTAGGCTGCATGAAGTAGTCATTACCCTGTCCATAAGTACTGGTACTAGGAGTTAATTCTGGGTCGAATGGAGCTTCGCAGTAAATCATCCATGGGTTGTTGGCAATAAATGATACAGTTACATCTTTCAATACATTATTGAACCAAGAATTTGGGAATGTATAGCTCAATGTCAGTTCTTGTAAACGGATATTAGTTGCACTATATACATAGTATCCAGATGTTTCATAGCTACCGGTACCGATCATCTTGTAGTAAGTTTCAGCGTCTACTCTACCTTGTCCAGGCAATAATGCACCACCCAGGTCACGAGCTTCTGCAGATGCTTTTGATACACCGAATCGGTCAAGAATAGCTTCTGTTGAAGAGGTTACTACACCACCAAAGCGGCCGTTCAACAAGAAACTTAATCCAAAACCTTTATATGATAAGGTGTTGTTCCATCCCATGTTGAAATCAGGAGTGGTTTTGCCCAAATATACAGGTTCTACTGTTTCCAAACTATAGTTACCAGAACCGTCAACAGCAACGAATCCCTGACTGTCTTTCTTGAAGAATTGAGTAGCATAAATGTCATGAATTGTTCCACCTTCTTTCAAGATAGTACGTCCGTTGTCTTTCAATACTTCTGGAATATTGATTGGTTCCAAACTTAAGTCAGTGTAGAAATCATGAACCATTTCCTTGATCTCATTTACGTTGCGTGAGAATGTCAATGTAGAAGAGAATCCGAAGTCTTTAAAGTTGTCACTGTAACCCAAAGATGCTTCCCAACCACGGTTTTCTACGTTACCAGCCTGCAAATAAATCTGTTTGTAACCTGAGTATTCTGGAAGATCTCCAAGGAATGTCTGGTTATAAGTATTAGACTTATAGTAAGTAACTTCCGCAGTTAATTTCTTCCACAAACGTAAACTCAGACCAAATTCATAAGAACGAGTACGTTCTGCCTTAAAATCAGTAAACGGATAGATGTAAGTATTTCCTGGAACACCTCCGACGATAGGACTAGTAATAGTTCCCGGAGTCAAACCTGAACGTGAGATAGGAGCACCTACTTCTGTATATGAACCGCGCACCTTCATGTATGAGATAAACTTTGGTAATTTAACCATTTCAGAAATAATACCAGACAAACCTACTGAAGGATAGAAGAATGATTCATTGCCAGTGTTAACCAAGCGTGAGTTCCAGTCATTACGTCCTGTCAAGGTCAAATACAACATGCTCTTCCAACCTAATTCAACGTTGGCAAAAATAGCGTTGTTACGTACACGGCTGAATCCACCGTCTTCGATAGGACGAGCTTTAGTTGCATCAATATTGCTAACTGCAAACAAGTTCGGTACTAACTGCAATGGACCTCTATATCCTTTAGTTTCTGACCAGTAGTTAGAGTAACTGTAACCTAAGTTGGCAGAAAGACTGAAGTCCTTGAAGTTCTTATTGATGTTGACCATGAAGTCTGCGTATTCCTGACGGTCTTTGTAGTCATTATATTCGTACAAACCTTTTGTAGAACCTTCTGTAAAGACATCGTATGAACTTGCATAGATTTTTCTTTCAAATCGGATGTATGAATCATCCATACGATAACGTCCAGATACATTCAGCCAGTCAAAAATCTTATAGGTCAAACCTACATTGAACATATAACGGCTCTTTTCACTTGGACTCAAGTTGCGATAAGCGGTCCAATATGGGTTCTGGTTACCGTAAGTTGCATCACTAACTGGCCAATATTGTACTGGAATATTACGGCTGTCGCTATAACGTTCGAAAGTTTTGATATCTTCCCAATTTTCTCCACGTGGGAACAGATAAGCTGCCATTACAGGGTTCCAATACTGTCCTTGTGATACCATGTTCTGGTCTTTCTGTTTTACATATGATGCTCCCAAATCCAATTGTAATTTGTCATTCAGGAAAGTGGAGGTATTTCTAATAGTAAAGTTCAAACGATCGTAAGTGTTGTTTGGAACAATACCTTTAGAGTTGGTAGATGATACAGAAGCAAAAGTCTGATTAGTCTTGTTACCAGTAGTTAATGTCAATGAGTTAATGAAGTTAGTACCAGTCTGGAAGAAATCATCTTTCGGATCATAATCGTTAGGAGTAGCTAGTTTGTTACCCCAGCTTTCGAATACACCTTCTTTGTTTCCGTAAGTGTTTTGGAATTCAGGAGTCATATAGGCTTTACTGAATTCGGATGAAGAAGAGAATGAAATCTGAAGTTTTCCTTCTTTACCTTTTTTGGTGTTAATCAAAATTACACCGTTGGCAGCACTACTACCATAAAGCGCTGCTGCAGAAGGGCCACTCAATACAGAGATACTTTCAATATCTTCAGGGTTGAAGTCGGCAATACCTTCAGTAGTTGCTCTTCCATCCCCCAAGACGTCACTACCAGTACCTAATGTGGTATTAAACAAAGGAATACCGTCTACTACATATAAAGCGTTGTTGTCACCTTCAATAGATTTTGCACCACGCATTACAACACGTGTAGAACCACCGGCACCACTGGCACTTTTATTAATTGTAACACCTGCGATTTTACCATTCAAAGAGTTAACAAAGTTGGCGTCTTTAGCACGGATCAATTCGTCTGATTTAACCTGTTGCACATTGTAGCTCAATGCCTTTTCAGCACGTTTGATACCCAATGCTGTTACAACTACTTCATCCAATACTTCGGTATCTTCTTTCATTGTAATTTTGCCAAAGTCTGGTTTCGCAGTCAAACTTAATGTCTTATAACCAATGTAGGAGATTTCAAGTGTAGCACCTTTACTTACAGATAAAGTAAAATTACCATCAAAATCTGTAATAGTACCATTAGTTGTACCTTTTTCAAGAATACTTACACCAATTAATGGCTCTCCTTTTGCATCTACTACAGAACCTTGAACTGTAATTTTGTTGGCTTGTTGGGACACGGGTAAACCATTGAAACCTAATGAGCTATTGGCATTTGCATAAACTGCACCACTACCGGAAGTCATCAGCAAAAGCAATAGCAATTGTGAAAATCTGCTTCTTTTCATAGATTTGGTTTGATTTAAAATTATTTGATAATTGAATGTTGATATCCTGTTTTTTACAGGTCCATGAAGGATGTACGTTCTCTTTACCCAGAGAACTGGATTGTAAAATGTGTTTTCATTTTAGTTGCGGTTAAGGTTCTTTTTATTTGTATTTATTAAGGCTTTTTTTGATGTCGTTGCAAATATATGTAATATTTTAAATATTGAAAACGATTGTGTGTTTTTTTTATAAAGGATATTGTATTTATTTAAGGGGAATATATGGGAAAAAGAATTTGTAAAAATAAATGCAGTTGGAATTCATATGATTAAGATGAAAATCCAGCTGCATTTAGGAGTGGTATTAATGATGGAATAATCGGATACCTGTGAAGGCCATTGCGATGTGATATTTGTCGCAGGTTGCAATTACATGGTCATCACGAACAGATCCTCCAGCTTGGGCTATGTATTCAACTCCGCTTTTATGAGCTCTTTCGATGTTATCTCCAAAGGGGAAAAATGCATCAGAACCTAAGGATACGCCTTTCAATGTATCCAGCCAGGCGCGTTTTTCTTCTCTGGTCAGGACTTCCGGCCGGTGAGTGAAGAACTGCTGCCATGTTCCTTCTGCCAGCACATCATCATGGTCGTCGCTGATATAGATATCAATAGTATTATCGCGGTCTGCACGTCGGATTTTTTCTATCCAGGGAAGATTCAATACTTTGGGATGTTGGCGAAGATACCAGATATCAGCTTTATTTCCTGCCAATCTTGTACAATGAATGCGGCTTTGTTGTCCTGCACCGATACCAATTGCCTGTCCGTCTTTTACGTAGCATACAGAGTTGGACTGTGTGTATTTTAAGGTGATAAGAGCAATCATCAAATCACGTTTTGCCGCTTCGGGAAATTCCTTGTTTTGAGTCGGAATGTTGCTGAACAGTTCGTCGCTGTTGAGCTTGATTTCATTTCGTCCCTGTTCGAAAGTGATACCATATACATCTTTGCGTTCGATGGGAGCAGGCTGGTAGTTCGGATCGATTTTTATTACATTGTAAGTTCCTTTACGTTTGTTTTTTAGAATTTCCAGTGCTTCATCTGTATATCCGGGAGCAATTACTCCGTCGGAAACTTCACGATTGATGAAACGGGCTGTTGCTTCGTCACAGATGTCGCTAAGTGCAATAAAGTCGCCGTAAGAAGACATGCGGTCTGCGCCACGGGCACGTACGTAAGCACAAGCCAGAGGAGACAAAGGAAGATTGTCTACGAAATAAATTTGTTTCATCGTATCATCCAATTCCAGGCCGATAGCTGCTCCTGCCGGGCTGACATGTTTGAATGAAGTTGCGGCAGGCATACCAGTGGCTTCTTTCAGTTCTTTCACTAATTGCCATCCGTTTAAAGCATCTAAAAAGTTGATGTAACCGGGACGTCCATTCAGTACTTCAATAGGAAGTTCTCCCTCTTTCATGAAAATACGTGCCGGTTTTTGGTTGGGGTTACAACCATACTTTAATTCTAGTTCCTTCATCATAGTTTGATATATTTAAGATTGATTTTCTTACAAAAATATGGAATTTTTTCTGCTTATTGAAAAACTTTCTTACCTTTGCTACATATGGTTTGAGTTTCGTATTTCTTTTCGAAACCAATTAAAAGGGAATCAGGTGAGAGTCCTGAACAGTCCCGCTGCTGTAAGTTCTATATAATAAGGTTAGCAGACATTTTTGCCACTGAATTCGTTTGGGAAGGCGTTTGCTGATTGGAACAAGTCAGAAGACCTGCCATATATTTTTCGCAGCTTTCGAGGAAAAAGCGTAGAATGAATTTTTCGTTTTTATATCTTCATTCATTCATTCGTATATTAGGGGAAGAAAGCTGTTTTTGTTTGTAGTGAATTGAAAAACAGCATGAAGCGTATTGTTAAAATCATATGGCTTGCAGGATTGGGGATAAGTAGTGTAACGGGGGCTTCGTTTGCACAAACTGTATTGGATACAGCTCGAGTATACACTATTCCTGAAGTAACAGTAACCGACCGTTATCAGATAAGGGAAGTTCGTGCAACTGCCCCTGTTCAGATACTCTCTGCTGAAGAGTTAAAAGCTTTAAATGTAATGCAGGTATCAGATGCGGTAAAACATTTCTCTGGAGTTACTGTAAAAGATTATGGAGGTATTGGTGGATTAAAGACTGTTTCGGTACGCAGTTTAGGTGCTCAGCATACTGCTGTTTCTTATGATGGAATTGCAGTGACTGATTGTCAGACAGGACAGATTGACCTTGGGCGATTTTCATTGGAGAATGTAGATAAATTAGTATTGAATAATGGACAGGGAGAGCAAATCTTCCAGCCAGCCCGTTTGTTTGCTTCAGCTGGGACATTGAGTATTCAAACCTTAACTCCTCATTTTGAGGACGGGAAGAATTCTTTGTTGAAAGGTACTCTGAAGACGGGCTCTTGGGGACTTGTTAATCCTTCATTGTATTGGGAGCGGCAATTAGCGGACAAATGGAGTCTGACAGCTCAAGGAGAATGGATGTCGTCTGATGGTCGTTATCCGTATACTTTATATTATGGGGATAAAGATGATCAGCATAGCAGGGAAAAACGAAAGAATACCGAAGTACAGAATTTGCGGACTGAGGTTAATGTCTTTGGGAATTTTTCGGATAAAGAACAACTTCGCCTCAAGGCATATTATTATCAGTCGTCGCGAGGCTTGCCTAATGCTACTACCTATTATTATGATTATGCCTCCCAGCATTTATGGGATAAGAATGTTTTTGTACAGGGACATTATAAAAAGGAATTGAACCATCGATGGGCGGTTCAGGCCTCAGCTAAATGGAACTGGAGTTACCAGCGTTATTTAGATCCGGATTATAAGGGGAGTACCGGACAATCGGAAAATAATTATTACCAGCAGGAGTATTATGTCTCGGCTTCAGCTCTGTATCGGGCATTCGATAATCTTTCTTTTTCACTTTCAACCGACGGAAGTATCAACCGGATGAATGCTGATTTACATAATTTTGCTAAGCCGGTACGTTATTCATGGCTGACTGCCCTGGCTGGAAAATACGTAAATGAATGGATGACAGTTTCGGCTTCAGTATTGGCAACTGTTATCAACGAGGATGTGTCGGTCGGAAGCAGTGCGGGAGGACACCGGAAGTGGAGCCCTTATTTCAGTGCATCTTTCAAGCCTTTTCCTAGAGAAGAATTTAGAATACGTTTCTTTTATAAGGATATATTCCGTTTGCCCAGTTTCAATGATTTGTATTACGGGCAGACTGGAAACATTCGCTTGAAACCGGAGCAGGCGCAGCAATATAATATCGGTCTGACTTATGGTAAACAATTTGAGGGATTGGTTTCTTCTTTGTCGGCTACCGTTGATGCTTATGCCAATCGGGTAACTGATAAGATAGTAGCTACTCCTACCAAAAACCTGTTTATATGGAGTATGGTGAACTTAGGCAAGGTTGATATTAAAGGCATAGATGTCACTGCTAATATTTGTCTGACGCCATTTGAGGGATATTTGTTGACTCTTTCCGGAAATTATACATATCAGCGGGCTCTCGATGTCACCAGTTCCGATCCTGATTCTCCCGAGAGTATGACTTATAAACATCAGATTGCTTATACCCCACGTGTATCGGGTTCGGGGCAGGCTGTACTGGAAACACCCTATGTGAACTTGTCGTATGCAATGCTTTTCTCTGGAAAACGTTATGTCCTGGGACAGAATATTGCCAAGAATCGACTTGATGGATATACAGATCATAGTGTTTCTGCATACCGTGACTTCCGTTTTCGAAAAATGACTACTTCTTTACGGATAGAGGTGCTTAATCTTTTGAACAAAAATTATGAGATTGTGAAGAACTTTCCTATGCCGGGACGTTCGTTTCGGGTAACTGTAGGCATAAAATATTGAAGAAAGAAAAAATGAGGAGAAAAAGAACAACTATAATATTACTTCTTTCCTGTGTATTGTTTCTGTGTATGTCGTGTGATGACATGGAAGATAAACCCTATGCAGATGGTGGTTCTATACAGGAAACCGGAACGGCCGAAATGTATGTATTGTGCGAAGGTCTGTTTAATCTGAATAACAGCTCATTATACCGTTACTCGTTTAACAGTTCTTCTTATGTACGCGATTATTTTCTTGCAATGAATAATCGGGGTTTGGGAGATACGGCCAATGATATGGCAGTGTATAATGACAGGCTTTACATTGTGGTTAATGTTTCAAGCACAGTAGAGGTGATAGACTTGTATACCGGATTGTCTGTCAAGCAGATTCCTGTATTATGTGAAAATGGTAGTTCTCGTCAGCCTCGTGCCATAGCGTTTCAAGGAGGGAAAGCTTATGTCTGTTCGTTCGACGGAACAGTGAGTCGTATTGATTTGAATACTCTGGAAGTAGATGGAGTGATAGAAGTGGGACGTAATGCCGATGACCTTTGTGTGCAGAATGGGAAACTGTATGTGTCCAATTCCGGTGGACTGGATACAGAAGGAATAGGGGTAGACCGTACGGTATCCGTTGTAGATTTGGCTTCGTTTACTGAATTGAAAAAGATAGAAGTGGGACCTAATCCGGGAAAGATTCTTGCCGGACCAGAAGATAAAGTGTATGTAGTAACGCGGGGAGAACATATCGAAACAGGAAACTATCAGTTTGTGCAAATTGATGCAGAAACGGATTGTGTTACGAATACTTTCAATGAAAAAGTACTGAATTTTGCCATAAACAATGATGTCGCTTATCTGTATGACTATAATTATCAGACTCAGGAAACCGGATTTAAGATGTTCAGTCTGACGGAAGGCAGAGTCTTGAGAGAGGAATTTATTACCGATGATACCCGGATAGAAACTCCTTATGCCATCGAAGTCAATCCGTATAGTGGCAATGTGTATATATCCGAAGCTTATAGTTATACATTAGAAGGAGATGTACTTTGTTTTTCTCCAGAAGGGAAATTGCTTTCCCGATTGAAACAAGTAGGATTGAATCCGAATACGATTATATTCCGGGATGTGTCATCTGATAATCCGAATCCGGAAGAGCCGGAAGATCCCGATGCACCTACTCCGTATGCCAATAAAGTATTTCAATATCGTCCGGCACCCGGACAGTTTGTAAATACTACAACTACAGCCTATAAAGATGGGTTTACGACAGAGGCACAAGTCTTGGAGTATGCCACAGAACGTTTACAGAAACATTCATTACTCTCGTTGGGAGGTTTTGGGGGATATATTGTCGTTGGATTCCAGCAACCTATTCCTAATATAGAGGGGGCATACGATTTTAAGATTCATGGTAACGCCTATTATAACCCCAATGCATGGCAGGACCGGCCGGGAGGAAGTGCGGAACCGGGTATTGTGATGGTAGCAAAAGATGTAAACGGAAACGGAATTCCCGATGATACATGGTACGAACTGGCCGGTAGCGAGTACGGCAAGGATTCTGAAATCCGCAATTATCAGATTACGTATTATCGGCCCAATCCGGCTGATTCGGATGTGCGCTGGACCGATAATCAGGGTAATGAAGGTTATGTATTACGCAATTTTGCCCATGTACAGGAGTCGTATTATCCGTTGTGGATAGAGGAGGATGAAATGACCTTTACCGGAGTTCGTCTGAAAGATAATGCAGTAAAGGAAAACGGAATGTGGATAGAATATGCATACGATTGGGGGTATGCCGATAATCATCCGAATGATACAGATATGGCAAAATTCAAGATTGATTGGGCGGTAGATGCATACGGAAAGCCGGTACTACTTGATGAAATTGATTTTGTGAAAATCTATACAGCAGTGAATCTGGATGCCGGACAGTTGGGAGAGGCTTCTACGGAAATTACTACAGTAGAAAATCTTCATTTCGAACCATAGTAAATAATAAACAGATTAAAATAAATAAAGACATGAAAAAATTAGCTTATGTATGTGTAGTGCTGCTAAGTGTAGCACTGTTTAGTTGTAGTAATGATGACACACCAAAGATGGAGAAAGTAATCAGCTTTGAAACTGCATTACAAGCCGGACAAAGCGAATTTATTGCCGATGGGACTCCTAATGCTCAAGGATTCCAGAAAACCACATTCTCCGACCCCGAGGGATTGGCTACGTTTACCCATGAATATGCCGACTGGGGTAGTGGCTACAGTTTTGCGGCATTTACTTATATGAATAAGACCGACAGTGAAGCAGCAATCAATCCGACTCCTATTTGTGGAACAGGAAAATTGGGTAAAGTATATATGGCGGTATATGATACAGGAGGAGAATGGGGAAATCCTGCGATTATGACTATCAATAATCCTGATTATACTATTAAAGGTGCATGGATTACGAATAGTACGGTAACTTATTATGATATGGTAAATGGTGGTGTTTCTGCTACAGCCTTTACTGCTGGAAGTTGGTATAAAGTAACAGCATATGGTCTGGACGACTCAGGTAATACGGTGGCTCAGACAGAGATTTATCTGGCCAATTACACATCGGATTCAGATAAACCAGTAGACAATTGGATTTGGTTTGATTTGACTCCGCTTGCTGGGGCAACAAAAATACAGTTCCTTCCTTCTTCTTCGGATATCGGAGAGTATGGAATGAATACTTCGGCTTATTTCTGTCTGGACGGTATCACTTTGATAGAAAAATAAAACACGATTTTATACTATCTGCCTTTGGGTCTGCCAAAAGAAGTCGGGTGCTTCTTGAGGCGGACCTTTTTATTGGAATAAATGTTGTAAGAGCAAAGGTCTTTATTATTGTGTTTCATTCGGCGACGCCGGCTATACAGTCAACGACGCCGGCTATGCAGACTGCATCGTCGGTTGTACAGGCGTCGTCGTCGATTAAACAAGAAGGATGTTATCGTTTTATGATGATATTTGTCTTGTGACAGGGTAAGGATAGAATCGTAAGAAGGATAAACAATATGCTGAAATATTTTGAAATATAATTTTTCGTACATTTGTGTGTCAAACATAAAACAGGAAAGGGTATGATAGACGAATTACTTGAATTTAACCGTGCTTTTGTAGGCGGTAAAGGGTACGAAAAGTATCTGACCAATAAATATCCGGATAAGAAGATTGCCATTGTTACCTGTATGGATACTCGTCTGGTAGAACTGATACCGGCTTCGTTGGGACTGAAAAACGGGGATGTCAAGATGATTAAGAATGCAGGAGGAACCATCACACATCCGTTTGGTAGTGCGATGCGAAGTCTGCTGGTTGGTATTTATGAATTGGGAGTAAAAGAGGTAATGATTATCGGGCATACCGACTGTGGGGCACAGCATATGGACAGTCAGGTGATGTTACGCCATATGAAAGAGAGAGGCATTTCTACCGAACATATTGAGATGATGCAATATTGTAACATCGACTTGCATCATTGGTTGAGTGGTTTCGATAATGTAGAACAGTCTGTACGCGGAAGTGTACATCTGGTGAAACATCATCCGCTGGTACCTCAGGATGTGGTAGTACGAGGATTCATAATCAACTCGGTTACAGGAGAGCTGACAGAATTTGAAAATTGTGACTGAATATAAAATCAGCAAGGAAAGTTGCGTTATGCAATCTTTTCCTTGCCGGTTCTTTATGTTTAGAATTCCAATGTAGTTACTTGAGGATTGTGGTCGGACAGAATCTTGCCGGCTTCTTTTCCTTCTTCAGGAATATAGTTCTTCAATACATTGATCTGTGGGGTAACGAAGATAAAGTCAATTTTTTCGCGTTCTGCCTGAGGTACCCGTCCAAAATCGTGGAAAGTATATTTTACACCATCGGTCTCTTTGGCAATTTTCATTGCATCTTTTAATACAAATTCGTTGCTGGTAATAGTCTGATAGGCTTCCGATTCTTCCGATACATTAAAGTCACCGGTCAGAACAGCAGGCTGGTCGCCTACAATTTCCTTGATTTTATCGATAATGAGTAATGCTCCTTTTCTGCGGGCTTCTACTCCTACATGGTCAAAGTGTGTGTTGACAGCCATGAAGATTTTTCCGCTTTTCTTATCTTTCAGCTTGGCCCATGTAGCAATGCGGCAGCATGCTCCGTCCCAGCCTATAAAGCCTACACTGTCCGGATATTGTGAAAGCCAGAAGGTATTGCTGTCAAGAACTTCGAAGCGGTCTTTTTTATAGAACAGAGGAGAGTATTCTCCCTTGGTTTTTCCGTCTTCACGTCCTACACCAACTTCTGCATATTCCGGCAGACGTGCTTTCAGGTCTTCAAGCTGATTATATAATACTTCCTGCATACCTACGATGTCGAGGTTTTGTGCTTTGATGAAAGCAGCTACAGTATCTTTGCGGTATTGCCAGTTGTTGAGGCTGTCTTCCGGGTTATCATAACGGATGTTGAATGTTCCCCAGTTAAGTTGTGTGGTTTGAGGTTGTTGGGCACAAGAAGCAGCCATGAAGCAGGCCACTCCGGCAGTCAATGATAAAATCAGATTTTTCATATAAGGTTGTATTTATAGTTAATGTTTCTCATGAAAACAAAAATGCTCTATGTATTGGCATGCAAATTAAATGAAAATTCTTGTTATCTTTACGGCAAAATAAGAAAATATGAGTCATATACAGTTAGGAAAGTATAATCAGTTGGAGGTGGTAAAGGAAGTCGACTTCGGGATGTATCTTGATGGCGGCGAAGACGGTGAAATCCTTTTACCCAAACGTTATGTGCCCGAAGGCTGCAAGCCGGGCGATATGCTGAATGTATTTATTTACCTGGATATGGATGAACGTTTGGTTGCTACTACACTTCATCCGTATGTACAGGTAGGCGAATTTGCTTGCCTCGAAGTGGCATGGGTAAACCAGTTTGGTGCTTTTCTGGATTGGGGACTGATGAAAGATTTGTTTGTACCGTTCCGCGAACAAAAGATGAAGATGGTGAAAGGTAACCGTTATATTGTTCATGTGCATCTGGATGAGGAAAGTTACCGTATTGTCGCTTCGGCCAAGGTAGAGCGTTATCTGTCGAAAGAACGTCCGGTTTATCGTGCCGGAGAAGAAGTGGAAGTCTTGGTATGGCAGAAAACTGACTTGGGATTTAAGGTAATAGCCGACAATCGCTTTAGCGGAATGTTATTCCACAACGAGATATTCCAGACGGTAGAAGTGGGAATGAAGCTGAAAGCCTATGTGAAGCATGTGAGAGAAGATGGTAAGATTGATTTGCAGCTTCAGCCGGGAGGAACTCGTAAGGTTGATGATTTTACAGAAGTCTTGTTGCAGTATCTGAAGGATCATGACGGTTATTCTTCCATTCATGATAAAACAGATGCCGAAACCATTTATAATACATTTGGAGTCAGTAAGAAAACATTCAAGAAGGCTGTCGGCGATTTGTATAAGAAACGCCTGATAGTGTTGGAGGAGGAAGGTATTCGTCTGCTGGGCGAGTAACGGGGGCTTCCTTGGTATGATTGATAGAATAAATAATCCCTTCTGCTGAAAAGCTGTCAGTAGAAGGGATTATTTTATTGTATAATATATGGTCTGATGATACGAGTGTACATCGCTTATTCCAAGGTCAGCGGTACTCCTTTATAGAAGTCTAAAATCTTGGTACGGAACAGATAATCGTATTTAGCCTGAATACGGTCGGATACAGCTTTTAGCCAGTTTGTACGAGCCTCATTGAATTCGGTTGAAGTCGCTTTGCCGTTGGCATATTTCTCTTTCATCAAATTGAATGAAGCCTTTGCTGCTTCATCAGCGGTACGACTGCTTTCGAATTTACTTTCTGCATTGACTGCATTGTAATATGCCTGTTGTATTTCTTTGTACAAAGCTTTCTTGGCATCTTCCAGTTGCCAGTTGAGAGTCGTTTGCTGTATGCGGGCTTTTCTCACCTGATTGCGTGTAGAGAAGCGATTGAAGATCGGGATATTGAGTGATAATCCGATGTATTGGCTGAAATTATCTCTCAATTGTGCCCCAAAGTTGCCGTTCTCTCTTCCTGAAACATTGTAATAGCTGGTGGCTATACCGGCTCCCAGACTGAGTTGGGGATAATATCCGCTTTGAGCAATACGTATGCTTTTTTGAGCTCCTTCCACACGATATTGCGCAGCTTTGATGCTGGGCTTAATCAGTAAGGCCTCGCTGTAAATGTCGACAGGAGAAGTCAGTATGCTGAAATCTTTATCCTCGTCGATGGATGGAGAAACGATGCCGAAGCCTTCTGGAGTTGGTAATTCCAGCAATTGGCTCAAGTCCAGAAGGGCCAGACGGTATTCGTTGTCGGCTTGTACGGCAGACAACTGATCTTGTGCTGCTCTCGACTTGGCTTCGTAGAGTTCCGCTTCGGAAGCTTTTCCCACCTTGAAGAAAGCGGTCTTTTGTTTGAGCATTTCTTCACTGAGGGCCACTTGTTCGTGAGCTACTTTTGCTAACTCCTCATTGAATAATACCTGCAGGTAAGCAGAGGTGACCTGAATACTGATGTCTTCCTTGGCTTTGTTTAAATCTTCTACAGCCGCTTTCAGATTCAGTTTGCTTAGGGCAATCTGGTTAGGGATTTGCATACCTGTGAATAAAGGAATACTGGTGCTGAGGTTTAAACCGGTATTCTGTGTATTCAGCTGTTGGTAGGTATTGTCCATTTGCAGGCTTCGTCCGAAGTTGAACGAATGCGATGCGCTACCATTCAAGTCGGGTAACCGACTCCATTTAGCTGTATTTAGGTCTACTGCACTCTCGTCTTTGGCTGCTTCCTGCTGCTTGATGGTCAGATTATGCTCGATGGCATACTCTATACATTGCTTCAGATTCCATTGTTTTTGTGCCATGGCAGAGCCGGCAGACAGAACTGCTATCGTTACAAAGGTGATATATTGCTTTTTCATATGGCTTCTTTTTTCATTCCGCGTACCACTTCATTGGCTTTCAGTCCTTCTTTAATTTCCACTTTTATGCCATCGCTGATTCCGGTTTTGACCAGTCTGCGTTCAAATACTTGTGTAGTGGTACTGTCTTTCAGTATATATACAAAGGCAGAGTCGTTGCTGAATTCTACAGCACTCTCCGGAATAGCCAGTACATTCTCGGCACGTTGCAGTTCTATTTCGGCATTGGCACTGTATCCGGAGCGGATAGTTACACTGTCCGGAACGGTAATGGCTGCCTTGATTTCGAATTGGTTGGCACCATTATTTTCTACACTCTTAGGAGATATATACTCCAGTACTGCATCGAACTTCATGTCTTGCAAAGCTCCTAAGGTAATCTTTACAGGAATACCTTCATGGATGCGTCCCACTTCTGTTTCATCTATATTTCCTCGGAAGATAAGGTCGCTCATATCGGCTACAGTCGCAATGGTTGTTCCGTCGTTGAATGTATTACTCATGATTACAGAGTTACCCACTTTGATGGGAACGTCCAGAATTAATCCGTTGATAGTAGAACGAATCAGTGTGCTGCTGAATGAAGCGCTGTTTTTGGTGATTCCTTCTTTTACGATTTCCAGATTGTCTTTAGCGGCCTGTATTTCTTCGCGAGCCTGACGGGCTGCAAGCAGTGTCTGTTCGTATTCTTCGTTGCTTACCAGTTTGCTTTCGTAGAGTTTCTCCATACGTTGCAAATCTGTTTCTGCCTGTTTCCCATTCATCTCTGCCAGGCGGACACGACTTTCGGCTGCATTCAGTGTTCCCAATTCGGGAATTACCTTTACTTTGGCTATTACTTCGTTTTTCTTTACAGTCTGACCAGCCTCTTTATAGACTTCAGAAATGATACCCGAAATCTGAGGTTTGATTTGTACCTCATCGCGCGGTTCTATCTTTCCCGTCGCAACGGTAGTTTGCACCAGATTGGTCTTTTCTGCTTTCATGGTGTGATACATGGTTTCCTCTGGTTGTGATTTTTGGTAAAGGAAAACAAACGTTCCGATAATGATGATTCCTATCAGAACCAGTACGGCAATTTTGATGTACTTTTTCATATTTAAGATTGTTTTGATTTTCGGATTAGTTGAATTATAATTATTCGTCTCTGATGGCTTCTATCGGTTTGATAGCCATGGCACGGTAGGCAGGAGCCAGTCCAGCCAGTACACCCAATATCATCAATAAGATACAGGAACCAATGGCCGTCCAAAAGCTGATTTGAAAATGAACGGGATCTATAGGAGTACTTGTTGCTTCTTCTACAATGTTAAGTATGAATACGGCACAAGAGATACCAATCATACCCGCCAGAATAGTTAATACAATACTCTCCGATAGAATCTGTTGCAGAATATCATTGGGGCGTGCACCAATGGCACGACGGATACCGATTTCGGTAGTACGCTCTTTTACTGTCACCATCATGATATTACTTACACCGATGGCTCCGGCGAGCAGAGTTCCCAGTCCTACCATCCACCCTAAGATACGTATACCCTCGAATACATTGTCCATCATACTGAACATGGCTTCTGCATTGACCTGGATAATAGCTTGCTGGTCGTCCGGGTGAATCATGTGGGCTTGTTTTACTATTTGTTCCACTTCTTTTTCCACTTCGCTGATTCGATATCCTTTACGGGCCGTGTAGCAGAGCAACTGTACCTTTTTTCCGAAGTTATAATTTTGTTGCATGGTCGTAAAAGGGATAACTACCGATGTTTCCGACTGTCCGTTGATAGACATGTTGCCCGATGCAGCATTCACCCCAATTACGCGATAATAAATACTATCTATTTGAATGTATTTTCCACAAGGATCACTCTTGTCGGGAAACAGACTTTCATAAATACGCTGTCCGATTACACATACCTTTCTTCTATCTCTGATATCCATATCATTCAAGTAACGTCCGAACACTATTTGAGGCGTTTCTATCTTTTCATAAACAGGATATAAACCTTTTAAAGTACCGGATATGTTGTTCTCCTTGTGTATTATATTGATTCCCCAGCGAGTCAGGTTAGGAGTGATGACATCAATACCAATTACATTGCGTCTGATTCGCTCCACGTCCTTATTTTCCAAATCCCAATACCGTCCTTGCTGAAAACCTTTGTATGCCTTGCTGGTTTGGTTGGAGGCCAGAAAGCCGGAATTGGTAGCAAATCCTTTGAACTGTCTTGACAATAAATCCCGTGTACCTTGTGCACCCCCCATTAAGCATACCAGCATAAAGATACCCCAGAAAATACCAAATGCAGTCAGCAGGCTTCGTGTTTTATTGCGGGTGATGGTGACAAGTATTTCCTCCCATGTGTCTAAATCGAACTTTCTCATACTTAATCTGCTCTAAGTGCCTCTATCGGGCGTATTTTTACTGCTTTTCTTGCCGGGAATAACCCTGCCAGCGTACCGGCAATGATAAGTGTCAGTGTGGCTTGAATAGCGATGCTGATATCCACAGTCGGATTTTCGAATACCGTAATAGAAGCCACTCCGATATCCATTGTCTGCTTGCCTGCAATGACATTCATATATTCGGTTGTGGCAATGCCGGCTACCATACCAATGTATCCGAAGAAAGTAGTGATTACCACACTTTCTGATATAATCAACCAAAGAATGGAGGAAGGTTTGGCACCTAGTGCTTTGCGGATACCGAATTCGTGTGTGCGTTCTCGTACGGTAATCAACATAATATTGCTGACCCCTACGATACCGCTTAGTAGAGTAAAGATTCCGATTACCCAAATCACGGTATGAAGTATGCCATTGGCTTGCTGCTGTTGGAGATATTGGGTAAAGCGATTCCATATCCAGATGGCTCCGTCATCTTCTGCATCGAAGAATTTTTGTTCTCCAAGTGCTTTCCGATAGTCTTTTTCGAATTGCTCGTTGGTCGGCTCATCGGTCAGCCCTTTGGTTGTAAATGTGATGTTGTCTATGCTGTCACCCTTCTGATAGATGGTTTGCAGGGTAGTGAACGGTACGAGAGCAGAAGGAGAAAAACTGTTCTGGTCGGTATAGATACCTACCACCTGATAGGGTACTCCTTGTGCGTTCAGGTATTTCCCGATGGGAGAAGTGTGAGGAAAAAGGTTCTTTACCGTTTTTTCATGCAGTACGATAATTTTTCGCCGCTCCTCCATGTCGCGTGCGTTGACGAAGCGTCCTTCTTTAATCTTGATGGCTTCAAGTGAAGGATAGCTTGGGAAAACTCCATCCGTATTGATGGTAAGGAATTCTTTTTCGTAAGTAAGAACGACATCACTTTTGCTGACTGTAGCTCCGGTACTGATTACATGATCGGAGAAAGATCTTTCAGTCAGTTTGCGGTCTTTTTCGTTGAGGGAAATTTTTCTTCCTTCTTTTAATCCTTTATATGGTTTGGAAGTCCATCCGGGATAAATTTTGACAGAGTTCATTTTCATGTCTTTCGAACTGTTTTCAAATGCATGAATCAGTCCGTTGCCGGCGCCCAGAAGCACAATAAGCATAAAGATTCCCCATGCTACGGAAAAACCGGTCAGTGCCGTGCGCAATTTGTTGCGCATAATGGTCGCATATATTTCTTGAATCAGGTCGAGCATAATGTTATTTCATGTATCCGTTTTGTCCGAATGGAGAAGCGTTGTGGTCAATATTGTCTTCGATGCGTTCGATTATTCCATCTTTTATGTGGATAATCTTATTGGTCTGGTTGGCTACACCACTTTCATGAGTTACCACCACAATGGTAAGTCCTTCTTTTTCGTGAAGTTCTTTCAGAATGTTCATAACTTCTACCGACGTTTTGCTGTCCAATGCTCCGGTTGGTTCGTCTGCCAAAATAATCTGCGGTTTGGAAATCAAGGCACGGGCAATAGCTACACGCTGCTTCTGTCCGCCCGATAACTCGTTGGGCATATGATGGGCCCATTCTTTCAGTCCGAGTTTTTCAAGATATTCCATCGCCAACTCATTCCGTTTCTTTCTGTTTACCCCTTGATAGAATAAAGGTAATGCCACATTTTCCATGGCATTTTTAAATGAAATCAAATTAAACGATTGGAATATGAAACCAATCATTCGGTTACGGTATTCGGCTGCCTTGTTTTCGCTTAGGTCTTTGATTAATACTCCGTTCAGTCTGTATTCTCCCGAATCATAGTTGTCCAAAATACCTAAAATGTTAAGTAAAGTAGATTTTCCTGAGCCGGATGCTCCCATAATTGATACAAACTCTCCTTTTTCAATATCCAGGTTTATACCTTTAAGAACATGCAACGGTGCTCCGTTATGATAGGTTTTGTTGATTTCGTGTAAATGTATCATACTTCTGTCTTCTGTTCGTTTTATACCTCATTAGACGTTGCTAAGGTAGGAAAAGTTACAAGAGTCTGTCATAAAATGAATAAAAAATTTGCGCGTTTTTTACGTATTCGTTACATTTGTCGCAATAAATTAACCCTAAAATAATATATCGTCATGACAATAAACATGGAAAAACCCTACGTGGTAGGTATGGATATCGGCGGTACAAACACAGTGTTCGGTATCGTAGATTCTCGTGGAAATGTATTGGTTTCTGATTCTGTAAAGACTCAGGAGTACGACAAAGTAGAAGATTATGTAGATGCTGTCTGCAAAAAACTTCTTCCTCTGTTGCAGCAAGTAGGTGGTGCTGAAAAAATCAAAGGTATGGGTGTAGGTGCTCCGAACGGTAACTATTACAATGGTACAATTGAGTTTGCTCCAAACCTTCCATGGAAAGGAATTATTCCATTGGCTGCCATGTTCGAAGAAAAGTTAGGTGTTCCTACAGCTTTGACAAACGATGCAAACGCAGCTGCTATCGGTGAAATGACTTATGGTGCAGCACGTGGCTTGAAAGATTTTATCATGATTACATTGGGTACTGGTGTAGGTAGTGGTATTGTAATCAACGGTCAGTTGGTTTACGGTCACGATGGTTTTGCCGGTGAATTGGGACATGTAATTGTGAATCCGGAAGGACGTCAGTGCGGTTGCGGTCGTAAAGGCTGTCTTGAAACTTACTGCTCGGCTACCGGTGTAGCACGTACAGCACGTGAATTCCTGGTACAGCGTACTGAACCAAGTTTGCTGAGAAACATTCCGGTAGAAGATATCGTATCAAAAGACGTATACGATGCTGCTGTAAAAGGTGATAAACTGGCTTTGGATATCTTCGAATATACAGGTACTATCCTGGGTGAAGCTTTGGTAAACTTCATCGCATTCTCAAGCCCTGAAGCTATTATCCTGTTCGGTGGTTTGGCTAAGTCTGGAGATTATCTGATGAAACCGATCCAGAGAGCTATCGATAAGAATGTACTTAAGATTTACGAAGGTAAGACTAAGTTGTTGCTTTCTCAATTGAAAGATGCGGATGCTGCTGTATTGGGTGCTTCTGCATTGGGATGGGAAGTTAAAGAATAATATTTCCACATTATAGAGAAACGGCTGTCTGTAAAAGGCAGCCGTTTTTTTGTTTATAGATGAATGTTACATTGATAGCGGAAACGCAATTTATGTGTCATTATTCTGATTATTCTTGGTTTTAGCTAACCTGTATTTTGAAGAAAAATGCGACTCTTGTATTTAAAAGAGGGCTTTTCCTGTTTTATAACACGCTTGAAATATGCTGTATGGCATGTTTTGGGACTGGAAATAAACGAATTTGTGACTTGAATCGATGCCTGACGATACAAGTATCGGTGGCTTACGCGACTAATCGCGCAGGCTTATGTGATTAGTCACGTCGACTTCTTCCTCTGAAATGTTCGTTTTTTCTATGAATTCCTGATTTTCTATTTTGATAAGGCCGTTTTTTGATGTTTTTTGCCGATAAATCAGGTGATTTTTATCATGATAATCTGTACTTGATATTTGTGCATTTTGTGGCATTTATGAGGAAAGTGGCCATGTGCTCTGTACATTTGCTGCGTGAGTTCGATTTCCGCTTAATTTATGGAAAATCGTATCTGTTAAAAAACGGCCTTCGTTTTCACAAACTCTGTATGTAGCTCCAGATTTGCTTGCCTATGGGGCTCTGATTTGACATTTTGTCATTCATTATAATCGCACCAGCGGAATAAATTGGATATTTACATTTTGTCAGTAAGATATCAAGGAGATGCATAAAGAGAAAACCCTGCAAAAGCTTTACAACTTTTACAGGGTTTCTCTTTTTAGGGATATTGTGTGTTTATTCTGTGGCGGCAAGATGAGGCATTTCCTGTGGTACATAGTCCAGCTGGAAGAAGCGGCTTGCACGCAACAAATGACGCCAGATGCTTACCAACTCTTGTGATTCCTGCAAGATATTCAAGTATACCATCAGTGCTTTCAGATTGGTCGTGTCTGCTTCCTGCATACGGTTCATTTGTTGCTTGCGGAGAGCTGAAATTTTGTTTTTCAAATCATCTCCCTGCTTCAGAATTTCGTCTGCACTGTCGTAGTTGTTTTGATCGATAGCAGTGCGAGTGCGTTCCATCAGTTGGGAAAGTTCCTGACGTATAGGCATAAATTCTTCGATACAAACTTGTGGAATAGGGTTGAAGTTGTTATCCACGTGTTCTTTACAAGGTTCGCCGATACGTTTCAAACAGTAAAGCATCTGTTCGCAGCTGTTGCTTCCCAAGTGGAACCAAGTGTTCTTTTCTATTGCGATGGTGATAGGAATGCGTCGTAATCCCAGAATTTCCTTACGGCGACGTTTCTTCAGCATCTTTTTCTGTTCGTCGGTTGAGTTGATGACTTTTCTCAGAAGTTTCAAGTCTTCATTGATAAAGCCATCTGTTACTTGAATGTATGCGTTGCGACTGTATTCGATGTAGTCTGTCATGGTTTCTTTTACATGCTGGCGTAACAGTGAAAGGATTTCACTCTTGTCTTTAGTAGACATCATACGCTTGAATGTATCGTCCTGTTGTTCGGTCTTTTCTTTCTTGCTGTATTGGATGTTACTGCGCACAAGGAGGAAGACTGCTACACAGATGAAGACAAACATACCTGCGAAACTTGTGTAGAACATGATGGCTGTAACCAGAGCACAGATGGTGAATGCTACGAATGCAGTGATAAACCATCCGCCGATAACTGACAGCATACCGGTAATACGATAAACTGCACTTTCACGTCCCCAGGCACGGTCTGCCAATGAAGTACCCATGGCTACGATAAAGGTTACATATGTAGTAGAAAGAGGAAGTTTCATGGTTGTACCGATAATAATCAGCAGACCAGACAATACCAGATTGACAGCAGCACGTACCATATCGAATGCTGCACCATTTTCCAGTATCACTTCATCTTTGTTGAAACGGCTGTCTATCCACTGGCGTACGTTAGCCGGAATTACACGAGTCAGGAATTCGTTAATGTTGGTTGCACGACGTACAATGGTTCTGGCCAGTGCCGATGAACCGAACATTTCATCACCTTCTTCCTGACGGGCCAAGTCGACAGAAGTCTTGATTACGTTCTTGGCTTTTTTGGAAGTTGCCAGAGCATATACCATGATAACTCCCGAAGCAAACAGGAAGATTACCGGAGTTTTGGCTGACGACATGAGCGAAGTCATCATGAAACTGTGTATATCTGCACCGTTTGAGTTGGCCACATAATCTGTGTAGGCAGAAAAACCAGCCAAAGGCACACCGATAAAGTTCACCAAGTCATTTCCGGCAAAAGCCAGAGCCAGAGAGAATGTACCCAATAAGACGATGATACGGAATACATTCACTTTACACCAGTGCAAGATTTGCATTAAGGCTGTAAAGAATACAAAACATCCGATAACAAGCATGGTGGTGTTTTCCTGAATCCATGCTAATGACTCCGGTGTCATGAAAGGAGCGCTTTTCAAACCTTTTATCAGGACGAAGTAAGAAAGAGCGGTTACAGAAATACCTCCGAAGATACCGATTGTCCAGGAAAGTTTTTTCTTATAATTGAAACTGAAAATCAGACGGGAAATGTATTGTACGAATGTTCCGGCAATGAAAGCAATGGCTACGGACAGGAAGATACCCATAATGACGGACAGCGCTTTTTCTGTATTCATCATATCGCCCAGTGAAAGAAGTCCGCTTTCGTCGCCGATTATTTTAAGAATAGCTAAGATAAATGTACCACCTAAGAGTTCGAATACCATGGATACGGTAGTAGAGGTGGGAAGACCTAATGTGTTGAATACGTCCAGCAGTACCACGTCAGTGACCATGACTGCCAATAAAATACACATGATTTCGTAGAAACTGAAATTGGCCGGCTGGAAGATTCCATGACGGGCAATATCCATCATTCCGTTACTCATGACTGCACCGGCAAATACTCCGATTGCTGCTACAATAATGATTGTTCTGTAACGTGCAACTTTCGCTCCGACTGCGGAATTCATGAAGTTTACAGCATCGTTACTGACACCTACCAGCAGGTCGAATACTGCCAGCATGAAAAGGAATATCACAATTCCTAGATAAACTGTTTCCATATAATATTGTTAGTACTGTTTTTATGCGTGCAAAAATATCTCAGGCATATTATATTGAAGTGTCATATGTGTTACATTTGTGTTACAAAACCCGTCGGATACAGAATATATAATTATAGATAAGGTGTTTAAATGGTAAATCCGTTCTTTGAGTATATTAAAATTGATGGATATTTCCATAATGATGTTTAATAAATAATATTTCCCCTTATTACTATATGAGATACAACCGATTTTTTCTAACTTTGTGCCCAAATATTTTAAAAAGTTATAGCGATGGCAGAGTCAAAAAGAATCAAAACCGCATTAGTTTCGGTTTATCATAAAGATGGTCTGGATGAGATTATTACAAAGTTGCATGCAGAAGGTGTAGAATTTCTTTCCACAGGAGGTACCCGTCAGTTTATCGAGTCACTGGGATATCCTTGTAAGGCAGTAGAAGATTTGACTACTTATCCTTCTATTTTAGGAGGACGTGTAAAAACTCTTCACCCTAAAATTTTCGGAGGTATTCTGTGTCGTCGTGACCTGGAAGGAGACCTTCAGCAGATTGCACAATATGAGATTCCTGAGATTGATTTGGTGATTGTAGACTTGTATCCGTTTGAAGATACTGTGGCTTCGGGTGCCGATGCACAGGCTATTATTGAAAAGATTGATATAGGTGGTATCTCTTTGATTCGTGCAGCTGCCAAAAACTTCAATGATGTGGTAATTGTTGCCAGCAAGGCTCAATATAAACCATTTGCCGATATCCTGAATGAAAACGGTGCAGTCACTACATTGGCAGAACGTCGCTGGTTTGCGAAAGAGGCTTTTGCCGTTTCTTCTCATTATGATTCTGCTATTTTCGGCTATTTCGATGGAGAAGAAGGCTCAGCTTTCCGTTGTGCAGTAGAAGATCAGAAAACTTTACGTTATGGAGAGAATCCTCATCAGAGAGGTTATTTCTATGGCGATTTAAACAAGGTTTTCGATCAGATTCACGGTAAGGAAATTTCTTACAACAACTTGTTGGACATCAACGCCGCTATTGATTTGATTGATGAATTCAACGAAACTACATTTGCAATTCTGAAACATAATAATGCTTGTGGACTGGCTTCACGTGAAACTGTACTCGAAGCATGGAAGGCTGCCTTGGCTGGCGATCCGGTTTCTGCTTTTGGTGGTGTGTTGGTTACAAACGCTCCGATAGATCGTGCTACAGCAGAAGAAATCAACGGATTGTTCTTCGAGGTGATTATTGCTCCGGATTATGATGTGGATGCATTGCAGATTCTTACTCAGAAGAAGAACCGTATTATTTTGGTACGTAAAGCAGCTGAAATGCCTCGCAAACAGTTCCGTTCTTTGTTGAATGGAGTATTGGTACAAGATAAAGATACTCGCATTGAAACTCGTGAAGACTTGAAGCAGGTTTCAGAAAAGGCTCCGTCGGAAGCTGAAATTGATGATATGTTGTTTGCAAATAAGATTGTAAAGAACAGCAAGAGTAACGCTATCGTTTTGGCAAAAGGCAAACAGCTGGTAGCAAGTGGAGTGGGACAGACTTCACGTGTAGATGCCTTGAAGCAGGCTATTGAAAAGGCTAAATCATTTGGCTTTGATTTGAATGGAGCTGTGATGGCCAGCGATGCTTTCTTCCCTTTCCCAGACTGTGTGGAAATTGCAGATAAAGAAGGTATCAAGGCAGTGATTCAGCCGGGTGGATCAGTAAAAGATGAATTGACATTCCAGTACTGCAACGAACATGGGGTAGCCATGGTGGTTACTGGAGTTCGTCACTTTAAACATTAATATTTGCAGTGAAAGTGTCTTGTTTTAATTGCCAGTGCATTTGAACAAGATACTTTCATTGTCTGTTTTGTAAATAGTTCAAAAGATAAAAAATGGGTTTATTCTCCTTTACACAAGAAATAGCAATGGATCTTGGAACTGCTAATACCATTATTATTAGCAACGACAAGATTGTAGTAGATGAACCTTCAGTAGTAGCACTCGACCGCCGTACGGAAAAAATGATTGCGGTAGGTGAACGTGCAAAACTGATGTATGAAAAAGAAAATCCGAATATCCGTACTGTACGTCCGTTGAGAGATGGAGTGATTGCAGACTTTAATGCATGTGAGCAGATGATGCGTGGTTTGATTAAGAAAGCCAGCACCGGACGCCGCTTGTTTACTCCTTCACTTCGTATGGTGATTGGGGTTCCCTCCGGTTCTACCGAAGTTGAACTTCGTGCTGTACGTGATAGCGCAGAGCATGCAGGTGGACGTGATGTCTATCTGATTTTTGAGCCGATGGCTGCAGCAATAGGTATTGGTCTT
>ENA-UEPQ01000210-UEPQ01000210.1-human-gut-metagenome-genome-assembly--contig:-NODE-210-length-30090-cov-78.170859_pt1 | contig 30090 bp, 21 predicted proteins | sample MGYA00242903_ERZ507922 | MGnify/ENA primary metagenome ERZ507922 (study PRJEB26167, sample SAMN06115483) | human gut metagenome | host: Homo sapiens | place: China:Sichuan | collected 2014-10-16... | reverse complement strand
CGGTACTTCGGACACCATATCACATGGTATGCCGTCTGGTAAACGCAATTTCGGTTGTATACTATTTCCACCATATCCATAATTTTATCACGTGGTAGTGTGAAATGCATGGGCTGCAATTCCTCACCTGACTGAAGTCAGATGTTTCCTTGCGGCGTTTCTATGAAGGAGGCGGAACGCAGGTTCGGCAGGAACGTCGAAACGGCCGTCCATGTACTTGCTGCGCTTCCTGCGGGCGGAATGGTCGGCGTGACGATGGACGGCAACGGAATCCCGATCGATCTGGACATTCTTGAGGACGGCGCTTCGGACGCGGATCTGCTCGAGGGCATCGGGCGCACGGCCGATCTCCACGGCTTGAAGCGCTTGACCGTGATTTCAGACTGTGCATTCGAGAATCCCGCCTGCCTGCAGGCCTCGGCGAGAACGGGGCTGACCGGACCGCCTTGCGGCGGAGAATCCCGCCTGCCTGCAGGCCTCGGGCTTCGGGTTCGCCGTTTCGGCGAAGATTTGCGACGACGGCCTCGCGAAGCGGATGCCTGCACCGGGCGGCTGGCCCCGCCTTTACCTTGAGGATGAGGAGGACGAGGAGGACGTCTTCCGATTCGGCTTGATCGAGCCCGATGAGGCCGGTCCGCAGGGCCTTGCGATGATCGCGACCCGTTCAACCGGAAGGGCCCTTGAGGATCTGCATGAGCTTGAGTTTTCCAAGCACGGGCTCGACGCCGACGGCTTCCTCTTCAGACGCCTTTGGGCGGGCGTTCGCGTCATCCGCACGAATCTGACGAACGAAAGTCCCGAGCGGATCGTGAGGCTTGTCGAAAGTCTTTCCGGGATGGTCGAGCCGTTCAGGCTTGAGAAAAGTGCGTCGGATCCCGTCCCGACGGGGGATGCCCTGAAGGGCTGCATTGTGAGCACCTGGATCAGTCTGGTGATGGAAAAGGTCGTGATGCGCGTCCTGAAGGAAACCAAGAAAATGGATCTGACGGCGCATCAGCTGCGTCAGGTCCTGAGGGAGGCGGAGGTCGCCCTCGAAGACGTCAATCCTCAGGTGCCGTTCTTCCTGCGTCTTCATGAAGGTCCGGTTTTCGACGACATGCTCGCCGCCTTCGGTCTGAAGCTTCTGTGCAGGCTCGAGGAAAAGGCGTCTCTTCGCAGAAAGCTGAGGCTGAAGACCTTCCCGCCGATGGCGTGACGGAAGGCCGCACTTCGGGTCAGGCCTGAGCATCGTGCATCGTTTTCCGCTCTCGCATAGGGTCTTTCACGAATATTGCCCCATTCGGAGCGTACGACGGGGTTACAATTAACAATTGTTCTGTCCCGGAACGCTTCCGCGACAGGTGGTTCAATTGTCCGCAGCAGGCCTCGTGCCTTCCTTCGGCACGCTCAATCGGACATTCCATGGATTCGCTGCAGCTTCGCACAGCCTTTCGGCGCCTTTTCGCGCAGTGGTACCTGCTCGGCCTTGCGGCGCGGTGCCTGCAGTTCACGCTCATCTTCGAGGCGGTCTCGCATGGCGTGGGTGCGGCCTGGATGGGTGCCGTCATGGCGGCGAGTTCCGTGGCCTGCGCCGTCTTCACGATCTATGCGGGACGGCTCTACAACCGCTTCGGGCCTTCGCCGCTCAACCGTTGCGCGGCGCTCTGCTGTGCGGGCGCGGGATTTCTGGCGACGCAGCATGAGGCGCCTGCTGCGCTTGCCGTCGCCTGGATGCTCACGGGCATGACGCTCATGCTCGCCGCAACGGCAGGCTATCGCGGCATCGGCGGACTCTTCGGCGCGGCGGACCGCGTTTCGCGCTTTTCGAGAATGTGCCTGTTGAGCAACGTGAGCGAGATTGCCATGCCCGTCGCGATCGGTGCGCTCTTCTCGCAGGCTCCGGACCTGATGCCCTTCATCGTGCTGGCGGTCTCTCTGGCGCTTTCCTTCCTTTCCTCCGGTGTGTCGCGCTCGGACCTCAGGGCGCATGGTCTCGTCGAGTCGACGGACCTGCTCGTGAACATCAGACGCCTCGCGGGCTCGGGGCCGCTGCTTGCGGGCGTGGTGGCGGGCTCGGGCGTCAACGCGCTCTTTTGCATTCTCGACATTCTCGTTCCCACGGCGGGCGGCGGCATGGGCCTCACGACGACCCAGACGGGGACGCTCCTTTCGGCGTGCGCGCTCGCGCAGGTGGCCGCAAGCTCGCTTCTGTCCGTGCGCGCCAATCACAGGACGCTTCTGCCTCAGCTTCGCAATGCGCTGCTTCTGGGCGGCGTCGCGCTTTCGGGTGCCGCACTGGCCGACGGATTCGCGTCCTTTCTGCTCGTCGTGTCGGTGGCGGGCTTCGGATTCGGTCTGGTCAGGCCGCTTTCGATGAGCACGATCTTCCAGTACGCGCCGCCCGAATCGGTGGGCGACATCGTGGGCATGAGGTTCATGTTCAACAACCTCGGCCGCATCATGATGTCGCTCTTCATGGCTGCAGGCGTCGGCGGCTTCATGTCCTCGACGGTCTTTCTCAGCATGCTCGCCCTGGTCGTGCTCGTCGTGACGATCGGTGCTTCGATCAGGAGAGGACCTCAGAAAAGAGGTGGAGAAGACTGAGGACCGGGAGACTCCGTCAGTTCTGCAGATCCTCGAGCGGATCGTTGCGGCGCCTGCCCGAAATGATGCTTCGGAAGCTCAAGTCGGCAGAGGATTCATGAAAGCCGTGCGGTCTTGCGGCTCGCACGGCTTTCTGTTTCTGTGGGACGGAAGAAGGACGGAGGACTTAGGAGCCTTCCGTCCCTTTCAGGATTGACTCAGCTCCAGGGCGCCTCCTTGGCGGCATTGCGGCCCGCGATTCGACCGTATACGATGCAGTCCGTCACGGCGCAGGATCCGAGGCGCACGGCGCCGTGCACGCCACCCGTGGATTCACCTGCGGCGTAGAGTCCGGGAATGGGTTCGTCTGCATCGACGTCGAGCGCGTGCGCCTGCATGTCGGTGTAGATGCCGCCCATGCAGTGGTGGACCTTCGGAACCATGGCGGAGACATACCAGGGCCCTGTGCCCATCGGCACGGCCTTCTTGTTGACGTAGCGGCTGAGATGCGCGTCGCGGCCCGTCTTCACGGCCTCGTTCCATTCGGCGATGCTCTTCCTGAGGCCCTCGAGATTGATCTTTTCACCTTCCGCCAGCGCCTCGAGCGTGTCGTACCTGCGCACGCAGCCGCGCTCGAGCGCCTTCTCGAGAAGGCCCGGACGGGAGATGCCCATGGGCTTGACGCCGCCTGCGTCAGCCACGGCGTAGCAGTGCACGCCCTGGTTGAGGAGGTTCATGATGGCGTCCGCACGGACCTTGCGGTTGGCGAGCTCATCAACGAATCGGGAGCCGTTCCGGTCCTCGACCCAGACGCCGAACATGGCGGCCGCGCCCTGCGCGAAGAAGAGCGCAATGCCCATGCCTTTTTCCGACGGCGCCGTCCACGGCACGCACTGGATCCAGTCGGTCTGGATCATGTGGCAGCCGATGCGGGCGGCCTCGCGCCAGGCTTCAGACGTGGCGCCCGGCTGGCAGGTGGTGCCGAGCTTGTCGGTGAGCTTCGGATCCTGAATCGAGCGGAACTTCACGTCGGCGCCGAAGCCTCCGTGCGCAAGGACGACGGCGCGCCTTGCGGCGATGAATTTCACCTTGCCCGAGCTGCGGTCCGGGAACTTGTAGCCTTCGCGGACCTGAACGCCCTTGACGCGGCCGTCGCCGTCGCGAACGATCCTTTCCATGAGGACGCGGGTGCGCGGCTCGACGCCGAGACTCTTGAGCTTTTCGACTTCCTTGAGGACGATGGCCGAGCCTGAGCCGTTCTTCGTGATCGCGCAGCGGGGAACGGAGTGGCCGCCTTCCTGTGCGACGCGCTCCTGAACCCATTCGACGCCGAGCTCCTTCACGGTCCACTCCCAGGTCGGCAGTGCTTCCTTGCACAAGTGCAGTACCTTGTCAGGATGATTGAGTCCTGCACCCTCGCGGATCATGTCCTGCGCCATCAGTTCAGGCGAATCCTCGAGGCCCTCGCGCTTTTGCATCGGAGAGCAGGGAACGCCCATGATGCCGCCGTTGATGATGGAGTTGCCGCCGATGGTGCGCATTTTCTCGAGAACGCAGACGGATGCGCCCGCCAGACGGGCCTCGATGGCGGCGGCAAGCCCCGCAAAGCCCGAGCCGATGACGACGACGTCAAAGGTTTCGTCCCATTTGGCGGGCATCGGGTCCGTGCATTTGGCGGAGGCAATGGAGGCGCCTGCAAGCAGAGGCGTGCCTGCGGCGGTCTTGAGCAGCGTGCGGCGGGAAAGGTCGGTCATGTCGGCTCCTCTTCCGGATAAAGATGTCACTGAAAACATACCGCCGCGCACGTTCTGAAACCATCCGATCGAACCCTTACGGGGACTGATTGTGGTCGTCCTGTCCGAAGAGGAGTGGCTGGCAAAAGGCTGCTCGTTGATTTCGGGCTCCAAGAGCGTTTCCTACACATTCGCGAAGCGTCCGACGGTACCCTCCGCATCGAAAGAGCCCGATCCCTCGAAGGACGAGCTGAAGTCGGAGGACAAGCCGGGGCAAGACCTGACCAAGGGCACGACGGCGAAGGAGCCGCCGACGAAGCAGGAGATCCCGAAGTCCGGCTGCACGAAAAATTCGAGCAGTTGATGGCGAAATGGTGCTGCATCTGCAATGCCTTTGTCTTGAGCCGTTCTCGGGAATCGCTCCGTGCGGTCGTGCCGCATATGTCGCCTTTAATTGACTTTCTTGCCGTTGTCAACCCCTCGGAAACACCGTGGTGCCTGCGTTTGCGGGTCTATAGACTTCGTGGCGACCAATTTCGGCGGACCAGCGACCACGGGCCCGTCGTTCTCATGACAAAGGAGTTCGAAAATGTTCAAGAAGTCTCTGATCGCCGTTGCCTCGCTGCTTGCCGCCGTCGGCACGGCCCAGGCCTGCAGCACGCTCGTGATCGGCAAGGCCGTTTCCGAAACGGGCAACATCATCGTCGCCCACAACGAAGACAACGGCGGCCGTCTCTTCAACATGCAGCACTATGTTCCGCCCGCCAAGCACAAGAAGGGCGAAATGCTGAAGTTCGAGAAGTTCGCGGCCGAAATCCCGCAGGTCGAGGAGACGCTGGGCTTCTACTGGACCCAGACCTTCGTTCCTGACGGCGCGAGCTTCGCCGACGGCTTCTTCAACGACGCCGGCGTCGTGGTCGCCACGAACTGGTGCGGCGAGATCTTCGACGCCGACCGCATGGAAGTCAAGGACGGCGGCATCGGCTACGGCATTCGCCGTCTGGTGGCCGAGCGCGCTCACTCCGCCCGCGAGGCAGTGGACATCGCGACGAAGCTGCTCGCCGAATTCGGCTACTTCCACGATGGGCGCACGTATACGTTCGCCGACGCCAACGAAGCCTGGCAGCTCGCCATCCATCAGGGCAACAGCTGGGTCGCCCGCAAGATTCACGACAACGAAGTCGTCTACATCCCGAACAACTTCCTCATGGACAAGGTTGACCTGAACGACAAGGAAACCTGGAAGATCGAGCCCAAGCAGGTCGAGCGCGCCATCAAGGACGGCCGCCATGACGCCAAGAACCCGATCTTCAACTGGCGCAAGGTCGTGGCTCAGGAATCCGTTCGCCACGAACGCTGGAACGCCAACCGCAACGTCCTCGCCTGGAAGTTCCTCACGGGCGTCGAATACAACGATCCTGAAAAGTTCCCGTACAGCGCCGTCATCGACCGCAAGCTTGGCGTCAAGGACGCCATGGCCCTCCTGCGCCTGCACGAGGACTACATCGGTCAGGACCAGGAGCTCTATCACTCCAAGTCCGAAGGCATCTGCCGCACGACGTCCCATGACTCGATCGTTTACAACCTGACGGCCGATCCGACGCTCACCGAAGCCTGGAAGACGCTCGGCCGTCCGTGTCAGTCCGTCTTCGTGCCGCTCTATCCGCTCGCCGGTCCCGCCAAGGGCACCGCCTTCACGGATCCGGCCACGGCCACGAAGGAACACTTCGCGGGCACTCCCGCCATGTTCGACTACCGCGCCGACTTCACGCCGCACAGCGTCTTCAGCGCCTCCAACAACGCCATCGACTACCTGCGCGGCGACGAACTCGCCAAGCGCACGCAGCTCATCCAGGCTGAGGAAGACAAATTCATGAAGGACCGCGCCGCCGTGACGAAGAAGGCCGCCGGCCTCAAGGGCGAGGAACGCACGAAGTTCCTGCACGACTACAACCAGAAGTCCTATGACCATGTCCTCAAGATCATGCAGGCCGAAAACGCCCGCCTGATGCCCAACAAGGTCAAGATCCTCGCCGACGTCGTCAAGGCCGACGGCGACGGCACGGTCGACTTCGCGCTGCTCGGCGCCAAGGGCCACGAAGTGCTGAGCGCCAACATGGAGGCGACTCGCGCCGGCATGAGCGCCAACCAGCTCAACTCCACCCGTCAGTGGAAGAACTTCGCTCCGGCTGAAAAGATGGTCTACAAGGACGTCAACAACGACGGCATCACCGACGTCGTCTTCACGTTCAAGGCCAAGGACGTCACGAAGGGCGCCGTTGCCGGCGCCGCCATGGACCTCTGGCTCTACACCCAGATCAACGGCCATCGCGTGACGGGCTTCGACGTGGTGCCTGTCGAAAACGACAAGGTCAAGATGCACAAGGGCGCCCGCGACGGCAAGGGCCTCCTGTAATCACGGCCACGGGTCCCGCCGGCGGGACCCGTCTCTGACCTGAAAAGAGGGCGCGCGGTTCATCGAATCGTGCGCCCTCTGCATTGCGGGAGAGCGGGGCAGGCCAGTTTTGCGAAAGCTGTCTTTCGTTGAATTGGCGAGAGGGCTGCGGATCCTGATGGGAGGGCTGCTCACAGGGGTTTTCGCCTGTTCGGGCGTCCTGCCTTTCTCCCTGACGATCTCGCCTCGGCCAAAAGGCGGTCGACTTCAAGGACGGCCGCCGAGACGCGCTCGACGTAGAGTTCGGCAAGCCATGTGGGCGTCAGCCTGGGACGCGTTCGGATGAAGAGAGGTCCGTCGAGATGGGCCTCAAGGCGGGCGATGGCCTTGCCGACGTAGGCGGGATCGGTGTCGAGCGCTTCGGCGGTGCGGGTGAAGTTCCGCAGCTCCATGCACTTGAGGAAGATCCTCCATTGATCCATGGCGGGACGATTCATGAGCGGTCCTCCGGTTCGGGAGGCAGAAGGACGGGATGCGCCCGCCAGGCTGCCTCGATGAAGTCGGCGAAGCGGTTCACGGCGGGCGAGGCGGGATGCGAGAGCGGAAGGAGCATGCTGATGGGACAGGATTCGGGCGCCCAGTCGGGCAGCACGCGCACGAGTTCGCCACGCTCGATTTCGGCGCTCGCGTCATGGGTGAGAATGTGAAGACCGATGCCGAGGCCTGCAAGAGCAGCTGCCTTGGCAGCCGTATGATCCTGCAGGCGGACCTGAGGATGGTAGGGAAGGCGCACGAGTTCACCCGAGCGGTTCGTCAGCGTGAAGGTCGGCTGGCTGACGGTGTCCTGACTGCCGAGAAGGCTGTGCTGTGCCAGATCCGAGGGACTCTCGGGCATGCTGAAGCGACTGAGATAGGCAGGGCTTGCAGCCAGGATTCTGGGCATGACGCCGAGCGGCCTCGTCAGAACATGCTCGCTCGGCATGGCGCCGTGCGAAAAGCGAAGGTCGCACAGCGTCGAGAGAAGTGTTCTGGGGCCAAGCGTGAAATCAAGATCAAAGCGCACGTCCGGATTGGCGAGCCTGTATCGGGCGACCCAGGGCAGCAGGAGCGTCGTGCCGAGCGAATAGGGCGCCGAGATTCGAAGGAGCGCGCCCGCTTCCTTTTCCGAACGCGGAGCCGTCGCCGCAAAGTAGCCCTTGAGAACGGGGCGGACACGCTCAAGAAACGCCTTTCCATTGGGCGTCAGGTGGGAACCCGATTGGTCTCGGTGAAAAAGCCTGAAGCCGATTTCTCCCTCAAGCCGCTCCGCGCGCCTGGCAAGCGCCGAACGGGAGATGCCCAGATCTCTCGCCGCTCCCTGCAGGCTCGCGTTTCGTGCCAGCGCCTCGAAGGCCTCCAACAGTCCGATGTTGTCAACTTTCTGCATTTTGATTGCACGGCGCGCCGTGCGGTGGTGTTGCGTTTTGAGCTTGACTCAGTCGCTTCATAGCGTCTTGTGGGAAGCTCAGGGTCATTCTATGCTAGTGGGAACGCGCTGAAAAGCGCGGTTCAACCGATAAAGGAGAACATATGAGTTACACAGCATGGATGGCCGTGATCGTCGTCATCGGGACGATCTATGCCCTCATCAAGCGTTATGAGACCCGTCTCGTGCTTCTCACGGCAGGCCTTCTGATGGCGACGCTTTCGCTTGAGCCGATGGTGGCCTTCAAGCAATTCGACAAGTCGATGACCAACTCGAGTCTCATCATCGCGATCTGCTCGGCGATGGGCTTTGCCGCCGTCATCGCGCTCACGGGCTGCGACAAGCATCTCGTCACGCTTCTCACGAAGCCTCTGAAGAAGCTCGGCATTCTGCTCCTTCCCGCCAGCATGATCGTGACGAGCGCGCTCGCCGCGGCCATCCCGACGATGGGCGGCCTCTCCGCCGCCGTGGGCCCGACGCTCGTGCCCATTCTGGTTCGCGCGGGCTTCCGCCCTGCGGCGGCCGCAGCGTCCGTTGCGGCCTGCATGGGTCCCGCCTATCTGAATCCGGGGCTCTCGCACAATCCCTTCATCTCGAAGATCGCAGGCATGGAGGTGATGGAATACATCGGCACGCACCTCAACACGACGCTGCTCATTTCGGGCTGTTGCGTGCTCTTCGTGACGCTGACCTGCTTCCTCTTCCATGACTACGACAAGAACAGCTTCGGCAAGCAGTCGATGATCGGCGGCGCCGAAGAGGCTGAAGAAATCACGCCGAACCTTCTCTACGCCATTGCGCCCGTGATCCCGATCGCAATCCTCGTCGTCGGCGCCCTCTGGTTCCCTGCCATGAAGATTTCGGTCGCCACCGCCATGCTGATCGGGTCGATGTATGCTCTGGCCGTGACGCGCACGCGTCCCGACGAAGCTACGAAGCGCTTCTTCGACGGCATGGGCAAGGGTTATGCCTCGATTCTCGGCATCATCATCGCGGCAGGCGTCTTCGCGGCTGGTCTGCGAGCCGCTGGCGTCGTCGACCTTCTCGTCGACTATCTCACGCACTCTCAGGAAGTCGCCAAGCTCGGCGGCGCCCTCGGGCCCTTCGCGCTTGCGCTCATCACCGGTTCCGGCGACGCCGCAACCTTCGCCTTCAACGAAGCCGTGACGCCGTTTGCCGCCCAGTTCGGCATGACGGTCGACGGTCTGGGCTACCTAGCCATGATGGCCGGCTGTCTCGGCCGCATGGGCAGCCCGCTCGCAGGCGGCGTGATCCTGATTTCGGGCATCGCCATGGTCTCACCCTTTGAGACCGTCAAGCGTACGATCCCGGCGGCCTTCATCGTGCTCGCCATTCTCTACGTCGTTTCCTGACGCCCAGGCGTCAAAGGTAGGAAGTCATGACCGACTGGTTTGAAAATGCTGTGACGCTGCGGCGTCGCCTTCACGCCATTCCGGAAATCGGATGGTGTGAATTCGAAACGACGGCTCTGATCGTCGAGGAGCTCGACCGCCTCGGCTGGACCGTTCACATGGGCAGATCCCACATCGGGATCGACGCGGTGATGGGGCGCGACGAAAAGCTCGTCGAGCGCAACCTCGCCCGAGCCCGTGAGGCGGGCGTTCCGGACGCCATGCTTGAGCGCATGGAGGGATTCACGGGCTGCATCGCCGAGTGGAATACCGGACGCGAGGGCCCGGTGACCGCGCTTCGCTTCGACATAGACTGCGTAGGCGTGGAGGAGACGGATGCGCCCGAGCACAAGCCCAACCGCGAAGGCTTTGCGTCCGTTCACAAGGGCTGGATGCACGCCTGCGGCCATGATGGCCATACGGCCATCGGCCTTACGGTCGCCCGCTGGGTGGCCGAACACGCCGACAACCTCAGGGGCGTCATCCGCCTCGTGTTCCAGCCTGCCGAAGAAGGCGTCCGAGGAGCCGCCGCTCAGGCTGCTTCCGGACTTCTCGACGACGTCGACTACATCCTCGGCGCTCATCTCTCTCTGATGTGCGGCTCGGGGGAAGTCTGCGCAAATCTGCGCAACGTCCTTGCAACCACCAAGCTCGACGTCACCTACACGGGCCGGCCCGCTCATCCGACGATGAGTCCCGAACTCGGCCGCGATGCTCTCGCATGCCTGTGCACCACGGTCACGCAGCTGCGCGGCATGGCGCCGCACGGCAAGGGCATGAGCTGCGTCAACATCGGCCGCATCGAGGCGGGTGAATTCCGCAACGTCGTGCCCGCCCACGGCTTCATGCAGCTGGAAGTTCGCGGAGCTACCGGCGAAATCAACGACTACGTGGTCAACCAGGCGCTTCGCCTCATCAAGGGCGCAGCGCTCGGCTACGACGTCGAATACGCCGTGACGAAGGCAGGTGAAGCCACGTCGCTTCTCAACGATCCGGAACTGGTCGACCTCGTCACCGAAGTCGCTTCCGGCGTGCCCGGCGTGGAAACGGTCTCGCTGGATCGTTCCATGGGCGCCTCCGAAGACTTCACCATGCTCGGCGCACGCGTTCAGGCGCACGGCGGCAAGGCGGCCTTCTTCATCATCGGTGCGGACCGCCCGGGCGCCCATCATCAGAAGAACTTCGACCTCGATGAAAATGCGCTCGGCGTGGGCTTCAGCGTCTTCAAGGGCTGCCTTGAAAACCTGAACGGCTCTGTCGGCTGAGATCAGGTTGCGGATCCAAGGCCGCATGTGGAGGAGACGTTTTCGGACGTCTCCCCCTTTGATTGGGTTCCGGACTTTGAGCGGACCAAATCCGTTTTCTGAACCTGACCCTCCGAGAGCCTTGTTCAACTCTCCAAACGAATAAACCTCCAAACTCCACAGAGGGTTGGGGCGGTTTTTGTTGATTGTTCGTTCTTGAACGTAGTTTTCCTTGCCTGAGAGTACGTTTTCAGGCAAGGGAAAGAGCGTTGCGAAGAACCGGAATCTCCGGGCCTGCACAGCGCCCTCCGTGCTTCACTCATGTCTGCGATGCCTGCATGCGTCGCGAGGCCATGCAGGACTTACCACGTGGCGAGACGGTTGGAGGTCAGCATCGTGACGGCTGCACTCACCGTCTCCTCATCGGCCTTCATGTTCTTGAGGTCATTGATCATGAGCAGGATGGTATCGATGGGCAGCTTCTGCTGACGTGCGAGCAAACTGCGCTGGCCATCGGTGAGATGCTTGCCTGCCACCTTTTTGATCACCATGAGACGGATGTCGAACTCATGGGCCGTCAGTTTTATGACAGGGAATACGGGCAGGACCCGGCAGTAGTTGTCAGCGGTCAGGGGTCAGATGCAAGGACGCGCGAACTTGCTGCCGATCTTCTCGAAGGACTCGACGTCGCAGTCTGGTTCGTTGTAGAGAACGATGGACTTGCGGCCGGAGAACATGTTCACGCGTCTGCGGGCCTCCCCGATTTTGCAGCACCAGTAGCTGATAGAGCGGCATGTCCAGTGCTCGGGCAATGTGCGAGGCGACGATCCTGCTGACGCCGTCATCCATGGCGCGCAGGACGACGTGAACGCCCTGAATGTTGTCCTCGAGTGCCTTGGCGAGCATCGGGGTGACGAGCGAGGCGATGCCGGGAATCGTGTCGAGCTCGGGCAGGGCGCCCACGGTGTTTTTCGTGGGCGTGAGCCAGCGGTGGATCCAGTCCTGCTCCGGCATCGGCACAAGCTTGAACAGGCCCTGCACTTCAGACGGGTTGTACGGCTGGAACCAGTACTGCAGATAGCGCAGGTCGCTGTTTTCCGGATCGAGGGTGATGATCTCGCGTTTCCTGAGCGTACCTTCAGGAGAGAAGGCTGCTGCGACTTCCTTTTCGGGCAGATCGAAGGCCGCGCTGCAGAACCTGACATAGAGCGGCAGACCGCCGTCCTTCAAGTTGAAGGTGTTCTGGATCAGGCAGTTGAGGAGGCTGCTGTCGTCATACAGGTACCATCAATTCGTTGATTACATCATCTGTCAAGCGATCCATGGCATTCACGCGGCGATCAGCATGAGCCCGACGAACATGTAGGAACTTTTCAGCGTCAATGTCTGCAAAGCTCAATTGACCATTAAACAACTCTTCTATAGCGTCACGAGATCATAAACATCGACACGATAAAATTATACTATTTTTGGTGGCAAAAAACATTTTTGACGTTGTAAAGAAAAACCGAACGGAACAATTTTGTTCAATTCGGCTTGGAAACAGGGGTTTTTGAAGAGCTTCCTTAGGCATTGGTTCAAGCCTCTGCGATGAATGCAGATGCATTCTGGAGGAATAGACGGGATAATCCATCTCAAGGTCCAGAACGCGCCAACCACGGCGCCATTGGCGCCTTCTGCGGCATGACCGCGCTTGACATCCATCCTCTTGAACATGAAGTTCCGCACCTACATCATCGTTGCGCTTTCAGCAACGGCTTTCGTTCCCTTCGTCGCCTGGAGCGTGCTCCATCTGGGCGATATGGAAAGACGAATTGCAGAAGCCGATTTGGAGCAACATTCCGCCACGGTCGATGCGGCTGCTCTGGTTGAGGAGCGTCTCCAAGGCATCAATGCAGTCGTGGAGCTCGCTGATCGCACGCTCGCACATTCGGCCCTGAAGGAAGGAGGAGATCTCAATCTGCTTTTGCAGGACATCGTCGAATCTCATCCGTTCATCAAGAATCTGCACGTTGACCATCGAACTGCGGACGGTATAAGGGTCGAAGCCTTCTTTCCGTCCGTCTCGGTCGACGGGGAGCTGCGCCGTGGTCAGAACCATGACAACCGTTGGCATGCGGTTCTCATTCGCGCGCCCGAAGGGACGGGGACTCTATATTCCCCCGTGCTTCTGAGCTCGGAAAGGATGCCTGAACCCCTGATGACCTTCGGTCGTCGCATGACGGGCCTTCCCGAGCACATATTGTCGGGGGCACTTGCGTGCTCGCCTGTCTTTGAGGACATACGCCGGAACCTCGAATCTCGCGGGCTTGCCTTCGCACTTCTTGACGAAAGGAGACAGTACGTATGGCCGCTCGACAGGAGTCGCATTACGCGATGGGAGGCGCCCCTTGAGAGCGGAACAGTGGTGGATGCGGCTGACGGTCCCGTATACATGACGAGCCAGAAGCTTCATGCGGGGCTTCCGCAATGGACGGTCGTGATTACTCGCCCCGAGAAAAGCAGGATGATGGTCCGTACGAACCTCGAGGTGAGGATGGCTTTTCTGGCGCTCGGCGTACTGCTCCTGACGTCGGCGGCAGGCTGGCTTGCATGTTGGCCGCTGTCAAACGCTCTTCGGAAGCTCAGGGGAGACATTGATGAGGACTACGGGGACGACAGGAACACGATTGAGCAGGGGCCTGAAGAGCTTCGCGAAGTGCAGGCCGCATATCGTGAGCTGCGCAAGAGACTTCATGCAAGGCAGGTTTCCTTGGAGGAGAAGAATGTCCATCTGGCGAGTACTGTTGTAAGGCGTGAATCGGAGCTCGATGCGCAGGAGCGTCTCTTCAGGGAGGTTTTCGAGGACATGAAGGACGGGATCCTTCTTCTCGACCCGCAGTGGCGGCCGCAACTTGAAAACGCCTCCGCTGCGTCGATGATGCCCGAGTCTTTCAAGCATGAGATGCTGACTTTCTGCCGCAGACAGTTTGAGGCGGGCGAACAGGATGCCGCCGTCTACGAGGCGGAGCTTGACGGCGCAATGAGGGCGTGGGAATGCCGGACCTTTCCCTTCAGGGCGGGGCGTGCGCCTTTTGCTGAGGGTTTCTGCGTCATCTGTCGGGACGTCACGGAGCGTCAGGAGGTGGAGCGCATGAAGAATGATCTCATCAGCATTGTCGCTCATGAACTCAAGACGCCTGTGACGGCCTGCAGGCTTCAGATCGATCTCATGAGAAAGGCCTCGGGCGACACCGAGGAGCTCAAGGCGCTTGACTCCGACCTTGATCATCTCAATCACATCGTGAGCGACTGGCTGTCGGCGGCAAAGATTGAGGGCGGAAGCTTTTCCGTTCATCCGAAGGCAACTCAGATCGGACCGCTCATCCGGCGTGCCGTAAGACTTGTCAGAAGCCGACATGAGTTCGACTTTAAAATGAGGGTGGCCGAGGAGGCGGAGTGCCTCAACGTGGATCCCGGCGCCTTCGTGGAGCTTATGGTCAATCTTGTCACCAACGCCTGTCGATATGTCAGGCCTGGCGAAAGGCCCGACATTTCGTTCGAAGTCGAGGCGGTCCAGCCGTGGGCTGTTATTCGCGTCAAGGATCATGGCATTGGGTTTGATCCGTCGCTTTCCGAGCGCATCTTCGACCGCTTCTATCAGGTGGTGAGCGGACGAAAGCGTCGTACGGGCGGTACGGGCCTCGGACTTGTCATCTGTCGCGCGATCTGCGAAGCTCACGGTGGCTCAATCAAGGCTTCCTGCGCCGAAGGCGAAACGTGTTTTACCATTCATCTGCCGCTCCCCAGGAGCATTGAATCATGACCGACAAACCGTTTATTCTTGTTGCCGACGACGAAACCCGCATCCGAAGGCTTGTAGTTGAATCGCTCGAAAACGCCGGCTTTGACGTATGTCAGGCGCAGGACGGACGACAGGCTGTCGATGTCTTCAGGCTTTCTCCTGTGGAACCAGATCTGGTGATTCTCGACCTCATGATGCCTGAAATGGACGGCGAGGAGGCGCTCAAGGCCATTCGGAAGACGAGTGCAGTGCCGGTTCTTATTCTGACGGCCAGAGATTTTCTCTGTGACAAGAGCAAGTGCTTCAATGCGGGAGCAGATGACTATCTCGTCAAGCCGTTTTCCATTCAGGAGCTCGAACTGCGTGTGAGGGCCTTGCTGCGAAGGACGGCGAGGCAGTTCATGGTGCCCCGAGGGCGAACGGTCGTCAACGGTCCTCTGACGCTCAGGTCCGAGGAACATGACGTCCTCTGGCGAGGAACGAGTGTTCCCGTGACGGATCGCGAGTTCAGGCTGCTTGAGAGTCTCGCGTCCCGACCTGGAGCAGTCGTACGCTATGACGAACTGCTGCGCATCGGCTGGGGGCTTGATTCGGATGCCGACATCTCCCATCTTCGAGTGGCCGTGGCCCGAATCCGAAAGAAGCTCGAGAGCATTTCAGTCAATCCCGCCATCATCTCCTCCTTCACCAATGTGGGCTACATGATGGGAGACCTGACCAGTTACGACGAAGATTACGGCGACTGAAAGAGGGGCTGCAATCTTTTTGAAAGAATCCTGAGTGGTCGGCAATCATCGGGCAATCTTCGGGACCTACCATGTGAGTCAACTCAGACCACACATGGAGAGTCCGATCATGCAGACCTCAAGACGCAAACTCCTCCTCACGGGCGCGGCCGCCGGTGCGGGACTCACGACATCCGCCTTTGCAAAGGCGGCGCCCCCCAAGTTTGACGAAGTCTACGACGTTGTTGTCGTTGGCTCGGGCATCGCAGGCACGATGGCGGCTCTGGTTGCCGCGAAGAACGGCGCCCAAACCCTTCTCATTGAAAAGCTCAATCGCCTGGGCGGCACGTCCCGCTACAGCGGTCTGGACTTCGCCTGCGTCGGCAGCGACATGCAGAAGGCGGCAGGCATCACCGATACGCCTGAGGCCATGGTGGCCGACATGGCGAAGGTTGCCGCCAACCTCAGCGATCGTGAACGTGCACTCAACATTGCTCGTGAAACGGCCCGCGCTCAGAAGATCATGCTCGAGCACGGTGTCAAGTGGACGAAGATCCTCAAGCTCGGCGGTCACTCCGAAAAGCGCTGTCTCATTGCTGAAGGCGGCGGCTCCGGCATCCTGCGCAGCCTCTGGGCTTCTTACGAGCGCTATCCGAATCTGAAGGTGAGTCCTGCCACGAAGCTTGACGAGCTCATTCTGGATGAAAAGGGCGGCGTGATCGGCGTCGAGGTGCGCAAGGACTATCTCTTTGACGCTTCGCTTGCCTCCGACGACCGCGAAAACCATTCGGGCACAAAGGTCCGCATCGGTGCCCGTCAGGCCGTCATCATGGCTACTGGTGGCTATGCCCGTGACAAGGAGTTCATGAAGCACGAGGTGCCCTTCCTTGAGCATACGCTCAACAGTGCCTCCGAAGGCGCCACCTCCGGTGCGCTCAAGTCCATGATCCGAGCGGGTGCTCGACCCGTTCAGCTCTCGCTCTATCGCTTCAGCTTTGCACTGCCTACCGAGGACCTCATCTGGGGCGTTGCGATCGATGCCGCTACGGGCGCCCGCTATGCCAGCGAGGCTCTTGGCCGCAATCCGATTTCGACGGCTTCTCTCTCCGCCATGGCCAAGGGGGGTGCCAAGCCCTACATCATCTGGGATGAAAAGGGCCTGACAAAGTTCCACAACATGGCTCGAGTTGCACGAAGCATGAACGGTCTGAACGGTCGCAACGGCACGATGTACAAGTTCGCGACGCTCGACGAGGTTGCGGCTTTCTACAACACCGATGCCGCCAAGCTCAAGGCCACGATCACCGAATACAACCGCATGATCGCTGCAGGCAAGGATGAAAAGTTCATGAAGCCTCTTGAGCGTTCAGGACGAAAGGTTGAACCGCTTTCCGAAACGGGTCCGTTCTATACCGCCCTGATGATTCCTCGCTGGGACTACTGCCCGGGCGGCATCGCGACCGACACGACGGCTCGTGCCCTGAGGCTGGCTGACAGCGAGCCCGTTCCGGGTCTTTTCGTGGTGGGAGAGGCTGCAGGTGGCATTCACGGCGCCGAACGACTTACGGCCTGCTCGATGCCTGACTGCTGCGTTACCGGCATGATTGCCGGCGAAACGGCCGCCAAACTGCAAAAGCGAACCATTTAAGGGAGACAGCAATCATGAACATCGTCAAATCCGCCGCTATCGTGTTGGCGTTGGCTGCCTCTCTCGCCGTCAATGCTCAGCCTACGACCGTCAAGCACAAGGGACTCGAGTGCACGACCTGCCACGTCGACGGCAAGCTTACGCCGCCCGACGCCAAGGTTTGCCTCGCGTGCCACAGCGAAGAGTCCATCGTCAAGGCCGGCGAGCGCTTCAACTTCGAGTCCTATTTCAAGGACCCGCGTGACGGATCCGAAATTCGCAAGGAAGTCGCCATCAACCCGCATGACAACTTCCACTACGGCCGTACCGATCAGTGCGTCAACTGCCATCGCGAACATCGTCCGAGCACCGTCACCTGCGAAAAGTGCCACGACATCGGACCTTGGAAGATGAAGGCGCCGCGTTAAGCGTGTTGAGCACCTATAGTGCGACATGAAAACCGCCCGCGTTGTGAACAGCGCGGGCGGTTGTTGTTTTATCGATGTCCACTGTGTCGGGGAGGGCAACTCTTGTTTTTTTCCTGACCTGTCGGGTCAGGTCAATGCCGCCGATTTTGAGGTCGGAACGATTAATGGGCGCCAGCTGTCCATCAGCTTGAAATTGTGATTGAGCGCCTTGCCTCTGGGCTTCTGGAACGCCAACTTCTTGGAAAAGACCTTGATGGGAGGCTTGCGCCGCAGGCAGTACGGATGCTGCCATAGGGCATGTCCGCATTGATGGGGTTCGCGCTCCGAACTAGACTTCCTCCGTCTCTTATAAACATCCCGAACAGGGGAGGAACCCTCATGCCCCGACATTTGTTCAAGCTTACAACCACAGCTCTCGTCGTCGGTCTTGTCAGCGCCTGCGCTCAGGCGGGCGTTGATCCCGCAACGCTTCCCGTCAAAAACCTCAAGGCCGACGTGATCGTCGTCGGTGCGGGTGGTACGGGTCTGGCCGCTGCTGCGGCCGCGCGCCTTGCCGGCGCCGAGGTGCTCGTCATTGAAAAGCTCCCGATGGTGGGCGGCAGCTCTGCTTTTGCGGGTGGGGCCATTGCTGCTGGAGATTCCAATGCTCAGAAGCGAGCTGGAAGCCAGGGGACCTCGACCGAGGAGTTTGTCAAGATCTGGCTCAATGACCAGAAGCGCTCCTCCGCGGGCGGCGATCCCTCCTATCCTGATGAGCGTCTTGTGCGCGCCATGGCCAGAGAGTTTACGGTGACTGCCAACTGGCTCGAAGACAAGATCGGCCACAAGTATGCGACCCCGCGTCCATTTGGCTACGGTGGGCCCGACTTTGCGCATGCGCCTGCTGAATCCCCCGTACCCGCATCAGGCCGCGGTTCCTCTCCTGCCGGCGGCAGGTTCGTGATCCAGAACCTGATGAAGTTCCTTGATGCCCATCAGGTGCCCGTCATGAAGGGGACGCCTGCGGACGACCTCATTCTCAATGAAAAGGGTGATGTAGTCGGCGTCAAGGCGCACAACGGCAAGCTCCGCTATGAAATTTCGGGCAAGGCGGTCGTGCTCGCCACGGGCGGCTTCCCGCACAACAGGGCGATGCTTGAGAAGCTGGTGCCCGACTATGCTCCCTATGCCGACCTGTCCGTTGCGAGCATTGGCGACACGGGTGACGGCATCAGCATGGCCGTCAGGGCAGGTGCGGCTCCCTACAAGGATGCCTGGGTGATCGGCTTGTACCTCAACAGCGAAAAGAAGGAACTCAACGGGGTCATCACGTCGAAGGACAAGTACAAGGACCGCGTCTTTATCAATGAGAAGGGCCTTCGCTTCACGAACGAAAACCTGCCGTATCTCACCGACGCCGTCGTGAAGGAAAAGGCCGTCTGGGGCATCGCTGATTCGTCTGATCCCGAAAAGGTGAAGGCCGCTCTCAAGTACAACGATCCGAAGTACGCCGTGAGGGGCGACACTTGGGAGGCGCTCGCTGCCGCTATGGGCGTGCCGCCTGATGCACTCGCCAGGACGATGAAGGATTACAACGCCGCTTGCACGACGGGGGACGACAAGGCGTTCGGCAAGGCCAAGGAGTTCCTGAAGCCGTTCGCAAAGCCTCCCTTCTTTGCGGTTCGCGTGGTGCCCAAGACGGGCGGCACGATCGGTGGCGTGAAGGTCAACGACAAGTTCCAGGTCGTGCGTGAGGACGGTTCGGTCATCAAGGGCCTCTATGCGGGCGGCGAAGTCATCAATCGTCCGTACTACAACCGCGTCTACACCTCGGGCACGGGGCTCGGCATTGCCTATACTTCGGGTCGCATCGCAGGTACGAACGCGGCGGCTGAACGCTGATCGCCTCCTGCCCTGAAAGACACCCCTGAGCGCGCAGGATGCTCATCAAGAGCGCCTGCGCGCTTTCTGTATTCTCTCATCGAGGCGGCTGAAGCCTGATCTTGCCGCTTCTCGAATCTCTTCGGATGATGCAGTAGTGTTCAAGCAGTGCCTGAAGAGGCTTGCCGAGAGGGGCAAAGGGGCGAAGGAGAAAGAGAAGAGCACCCGCGAAAATGGAACGCTCTTCTCTCAAAGCGGAACAAGACTGGATCGGAACGAGACAATCGTCTGTCGCCGGCCCCTGAGAAGAGTGTATGCATCAAACACACACTCTTCGCAGAAAAGAATTACTCGCTTTTGTCTCTGATGAAGGCGCCGGGATTCCCGCCGCAGGAGAGGAAGAGTACGTCGACGGCTCGCGTGCAGGCCACGTAGTAGAGTGCCTCTTCGGCGCGCAGAAGCAGGCGTCTGGTGGCGGCATCGCGGTCCTGGAGATCGCGCGGGGCATGGGGAAACTCGCCTTCGTTCATGCCTGCGACGAACACCACCTTGTACTCAAGCCCCTTGATGCGATGCATCGTGGAGAGACGGATGCCGGGCAGTTCGGGGTCATCGGGAATGTCGCGGCTGATGCGGCGAACTTCAAGGCCATGGCCTCGAAGAATCTCTTCATAGCGGGCGAGCATTTCGTTCGTACGCACGGTGATGCAGATGTCGCTTGAATGGTAGGCGCGGTCACCGCTCGTGAGGGTATTGATTTCTCCGCAAATCCAGCGGCATTCCTCATCGACGCCGGAGCAGATCTTGACGATGGGCTTGCGGCCGTGTCGCAGCGAGGCGTAGCCGGTCTTCTCGTCTTCAGCGCCTTCCATGTCGTCGACCGTCTTGTTGCGGTAAACCTGTTCGGCCTGAACGCGGATTTCATCGGTCGTGCGGTAGTTCACGCGAAGCTTGCTGGAGCGACCGCGGATTTCGATGCCGCAGCTGCTGAAGGCGACAGGCTTGGCATAGATTCGCTGGTGCGCATCGCCGACAAGGAACAGGTCGCCTTCCTTGAAGGGCTCGTCCTTGGAGATGTCCCTCGTGAGCGCGCGAAGGAGGCGGAGCGTGTCGGGCTTGAAGTCCTGGATTTCGTCACAGACGACGGCTCGGAAGAGGCCCTCAGGGTAGGACTTCTGAAGGATGTTGATCGCTTCGCAGGCTGCGTCTTCGGGCGTCACGGCGTTGGCGAGGCTGAGACGAATGCGGAGCTCTTCGAAGACGGGCCAGATTTCCTTGCGCTGAGCACGGGTGAGGGCATTGCCTCGGCCAGTGCGGGAGGCGAAGAGGTAGTCGCGTGCCGTGTGGCAGTGCTGCGGCAGGACCACCTGCTCCCATTCGTCCTGATAGAAGGCGATGGGGAAGCCGAGATGCATGGGGATCTTGGCGATGGCCGACTGCCAGGCGGCGTTGTAGATGCCGTCCGAGCCGCCGGGATAGACGATGCGATGGCCCTGTCCGTTCTGGGAAAGGAAGGTCGCGAGCCAGGCGTCGAGATTGAGGACCGTAATGCGCTTCATGTCCTCCCGGGAGCAGATCATGCGAAGCTGGGCCTCGACGTCTACGGCGAGGTTCTTCGTAAAGGTCGTGAAGAGCAGACGATCCGTCGAGAGCCAGTCGGGAAGCTCGACGAGATGCTTGGCACGATGAAGCGCGACGACGGTCTTTCCGGTGCCCGCGCCGCCCGTGATGCGCGCAGCGCCGTGCCAGCGTCGGTCGACGAGCTTGCGCTGGGACGGATGCAGGAAGACGCGCCACTGCGCGAGCGGCTGGTCCATGATGTTGCGCAGCTCCTCGTCGGTCTCAACGATGCGGAAGTGCCCCGCGTCCAGAAGACAGTCGCCGGTTTCGACGACTGCCTGCTTGTCGGCGATGTCCTCTTTGTAGGCCTCGACGATTTTGGCCCACGGTTCGCCCTGAATGTACCAGGTGAGCATTTCGTAGACGCGGTCGGGCAACTGGGCCTGTATGCGGACAAGGTCGTCCTCGGACTTGACCGAGCGGATGTTGGCGAGGCGGTCTTTCGGAAGGCCGATGTCGAGGAGGTCGTCGTTGCTGAGGGCCTCGAAGACGGGAGCCTGGTCGAGCGGACCTGCGGAGACCGTCATGGTGTCGGCGATCTCATAGACCTGAACGGAGCGGGTGCGCTCGTTGGTTTCACAGAGATGGGTGTCAGCCCATTCCTGAGCCATGGGATCGGGACCCGCCCAGAGGGCGAGAAAGAGGTCACCGATGCGCTTCATGATGATGGAGATGCCGCCGTCAAGACGAACCTGCTCGTACACGGAGGCGCCCGTCAGGGTCTTCATGCTGACGGCGCTGCCCATGCGAAAGCGGGTGATTTCGGTGTAAAAGGTCTGACGGGCCTTGTCGGAGAGAAGGGCCACTTCGCTGAAGACTTCGCGACCGACGGCCAGACGGCGCATTTTCTGTTGTGCCATTGTTCAAATCCTTTGTTGTTAGTTGTTGTTGCTGTTGCTGCCTGTGGCCTTGACGGCCTGAGAGAGACGCTCCGGATCGACGCCGAACGGGAAGACCCTGATGCCGTTGAGATTGGTCTCGGCTTCACCTTCGAGCCATGCGACGGCAACCTTTTGCTCGGGCCAGTAAAGTTCGAAAACAAGTTCACCCACCTCGTGCGTGACGGGATCCTCATATTCGCACCCGATTTCGGGCACGGGGAGGTCAAGGATCTTGAGTTTGTCAACAAGTTCCACAAGAGTCTCATCAGGGAGATCATCAGGGTCGATGTCGTCCCAGGCGTTGCCGGACGGCTCGGAGCCGACCGTCGAGTGGTCGGCTGGTGGCATTCCGGTGAACAGGCCGAACATGCGCTGGGGCGCATGGTTGTCCTTGATGTACTCGATCGCGGCTGACCAGGGTTGCTGGGCCAGCAGGTCTTCAGACGCATTCGTGGGATCAGCAACGGGCAGGAGCGCAATGGGTTGGGCAAGCTGCATGATGTTTGCAATGGCCCAGAACTGCATTAGGGACTGCGCCTGGGGGCTGTTCGTGGGCATTTCCTTGTGCTCGGTGTAGAACTCAGGGTTCGCGCCGAGAATGTAGGAAAAGTTGCGCACAAGGCTCCAGGCGCCAGGAAGCACCGACGAATCCTTTTTGACATCCATTTGGGCGCCGCCCTGCTTGAGAATGCTCGTGACGGGGGCGGCGGAATCAAGCTTCTCGACCGTGCCTGCTCCAAAGTAGCCGCGCGAGAGAAGGTCAAGGGCGCCGGCGTCCTTGGTGGCCTGATCCGGATCGTTGAGCCAGAGAAGCAGCCTGTCGAAGTTGTTTCTGTCCGTAGACCAACGGGCCCTCAGGTCAGCTTCGCTCGGAAGGGGGAGTTTCTGTCTAAGAATCTCGTAGCCTGGAGCGGAGTTTCTGCTGAGCAGGTTCGGCACATCGGGTCTGTTTTCATCCTCCAGCGAGCAGGGCAGGTCGTACCAGCCGAGTGTCCAGACGCGGTAGCCGGCGTTGATGAGGCTCTGTCGTTTCACGAGGTCTTCCTGCACGGTCGGGGCGTGGAACTGCCAGCCGTCGAGGAACACCGCCATGGTGAGGGCGGGTGTGCGCTCGGAGGCGTGTGCAGGGCGGAAGACGAAGTCAGGCCGGCTCGGGTGGAAGACGTTCTTGAAGTCCTCCTGCATGACCATCTGCCACTGGCGGCCGGACTGCATTTCGATGAGGAAGTCCTTGCGGCCTGCAACCGTGCGCTCGACGGCGGTCTTCACGAACGGCTGGCTGTTGCGCAGTGCGTTGATGAAGTTGCGCTCGAGCTCGCTCTCACCCGGCCAGAGGTCGTCATCATCGGCGGACGAAGTGCGGGCAACGGAGTCCTGCTGTGCAAGGATGAGGCCGAGCACGCGGATGGCGGCGGACTTCGAGATGAAGGGGCGGGTACTGCTGTCGCGGTGCTGGTAGACGCACTGATAGCATCCGTCCTCGCTGCCGCAGCCGCATTCGGTGATGGCCTTGTAGGCGGTCTGTAGGAGCGTAAAGAGGTTGTCCTTGTCGGAGAGAAGCTCCTTGAGGTAGCCCGTGCCGCCCGGCACCGTGTCGTGAATGAGAATGTAGCGGTGTGCGATGTGGTCGAACTTGTGCTCGACCATCGGGACGATTCTCAGATGGTCGACGGAGCCGTGAAAGTAGCGGCGAAGCCCCAGGTGCAGGGCGGCTGCCAACGAGTGCATCGTGGTCTCGGGAGACTCGTCGTTCGTGAGCGGTACCTTGATGCGGACGGCCTCGCTCGTGAATTCACGATAGAGGATGAGTCCGTTGATCCAGATGTCGTCTGCATCGGGACTGTCGACGAAGGGGCAGGAGGCCTCGTGCTGCTCGGGGCGGACATTGCGCTTCGTGTTCTCGTCGTTGCGCAGGCGGCCGCAGCCGCGGCAGACGGAGAAGCCGTTGCCGTTGATCTTCGTCTGGGCGATCCTGAATTCGGACTCGACTTCCTCGGGCATGCCGAAGTTGAAGTCACGAAGCGTCACGGCCGAGATGTACTCGAAGCGGAAACCGCCGGGAATGCTCTTGTTGGCGAACACATGGCGTTCGGCCGTCGAGCTGATGCTGCTGAGGCTGATTTTCTGCTGTTGCAACGGACGGCGCTCCTCGATGTTGTCGACGATGCGGTCCTTCCTCAGGTCGGCCCAAGCGTAGACGGTCTTCACCTTGAGCGCATTGCGCTCCTGGCCGTTGCTTCGCCACTGCGGGTCGCCGCATTCGGGACAGGCACTGCTGACGGTCGTGTCGTTTTCCAGAATCGCATGCTGGCAGCTCGGGCAGAAGCGCCACTTTTCGGTCTTCTCATTCTCAAGCTGCACCTGGTCGATGTGCATGACGTATTCGTCGACGAAGAACGTGTTGTTCGGGGCGATTTCAAGAAGTCCCGACGAAGCGGCGCGCTGGAATTTCAGGCGCTTGTAGACGTTTCGCTTCGAATCGTCCTTTTTCACGGGATCCTGCCGGTCTGTCGAACGTGTCCTGATGCGCGTGATGATGCCGTCGAGCTTGATGCCCTCCTCGGGGAAGGCGTAGTTCGGCAGAAGGCCTTCGTCGGTAAGGACCTGAAGCGTCTCCTTGTTGACGTACTCGCGGTTGATGAGGTCCTTCCAGGCCTCCTCGAGGGCCTGCTTCTCTTCGATTTCGGACTCGGTCGCCTCATCTCTGGCGCCCTTTTTCTTTAGATCCTGAACGTCCCTGGCAAGCTGCTTGGCGGAGCGCTGGGCCTTTTCAAGCTCGGATGTCAGCGTGGAGAGCTTGCCCATGATTCGGTCCTCGATCGAGGGAACGAGGGAGCCGCCGACGAGGGAGGCGCGCAGGCGTTCTTTTTCGGCTGTGCAGAAGATGGACTCACCGGTCTCTGGGCGGACGAAGGCCTTGCAGAACTCGTTGAGAATGTGGTCCGTATGGTTTCGCACGTAATCGAAGAAGCCGCGCGGAAAGCGGTCCGGCGTGTACTGGTCCTGATTGCAGTTGGTCAGGACCGAGCTGATCTTCTGGGGAATGGACGCGTTGACGATGCTAGACATCCAGTCGGTGAGTGCGTGCGCAAGCAACTGGCGGTCAATTACGGCCATGGCGTGCAGGAAGACACCGGGAGCGGGCACTGAACCCGCAAGCATCTTGTCGGGATCGGTCCAGAAGTACTGGGCATGCGGATTGTTGCCGCAGATTGTCATGGCGAGCGCATTGCCGTCGCGTCGACCGGCACGGCCGATGCGTTGCAGGTAGTTGGCCTGCTGCGGCGGCATGGACGCCTGAAGGACAGTGGAGAGGTCGCCAATGTCGATGCCCATCTCGAGCGTTGGCGTGGCCGAGAGGAGATTGACGTCCCACGGCTCGTGTCCCTTGCTGAAGCTGTGCTCGATCAGACCGCGCTCGGTGCTCTCGACGTTGCCCGTATGCTCCCGCGCCGTCGTGCGTGCGGGAGTGCCGAGATAGAGCCCCGAGGACTCCTCGACGTCCTTGATGAAGTGTTCGCGACCGCCGCAGCTCTTGGAGAGGCACGGCATCTGGCGCCAGAGACGGGCATCTTCGGGCGAAATGAGCGTCCATCGGCCGCAGTGAGCGCAGACGGCCTTCTCGAGCTTGCGCGCGATGGTCCAGGCGGACGGATTGAGCAGGTAGACGGGGGTTGCATCGGTCGTCGTCATGTACACGACGTTCATGAGCCCTGTCTTCGTCAGCACGTCGAAAAGACGTGCATAGGCTTCGTCGACGGCGGCAAGCACATCATCCTTGTTGTAGGCGGCTGACGCGGCGAACCATGTCTCGTACCAGTTTTCATGCCTCCCGGAAGTCAGAACGGCGTCGAAGAACCCTGACGACTTGCGGTTCAGGCTCGAGGGCATGCGCATGACCAAAGGAGCCGGCGGACGGAAGTTCTTGCCGTAGGTGGGAAGCACGCGGCTCCTGTTGAAGTACAGATAGTCGTTGCCCGTCTTCACGAAGCTCATGAAGTCTTCAAGACCGGGAATGCCCGTGAGGTCGAAGGCGCCGCGGCTCTTCTGGTGCATCAGAAAGCCCGTGATGAAGCTCTCTGTCTCTTCCCGAGTGATGCCGCGGCAGCCGCCGACCTGCTGGTCCAGAATGGGCTGCAGGCTGGCAGCGGCTTTCTGCACGAGGTCGGAGCGGGGTTCGAGTGCCGCAATGCCGCCAAGCTCAAGCGTACGGCCTGCATGGGCTCGAAGTGTCAGTTCAATGAAGGCCTCCCAGCGCAGTCGCGCCGCGACGTCGTGAGAGAAGTCATTCCATTCGTCACGCGGCGTTTTCCCGTTCTTGCCCGTCTTGCCCGAGAACAGGTCTTCGAAGAAGGCGTGGGGATCGTCGGATAGGACGGGAGCCGTCTGCTGATGGGGGGTGCTCCGGTCTGATGCGGACCGGTTTTCAGGCATGCCGCTCGATGCCGCACGGAACTTCAGCCAGGGGCGGCGCCACATCATGTCGGATGGGGTGAAGGTTGTGACGAAGCGGGCGAGCGCAATGTCGTCCGCATGATTGCCCGTGAGTTCGGACCTTCTGCCGATTCGTTCCTTCCAGTAGTCGGAGAGGTCGGAAAGAATGTTGAAGAGGGACATCGGATCCTTGGCGGGATCCGAAGAGCGTTGGCTCGTGGCGCGATTGTTGTCGCGAATGAGGCCGGCGACCGCCTGACGGATGGTGTATGTGTAGCCTCGAGCCTGCATGAAGCCCGCCCTGTGCGCAGCGTCCTGGACGCTGTCGGAGAAGGCGATGAGCTTGGGGTCAAGGTTGGCGGAACTTGAATTGAGGTGGCCGACCATGGCGGATGCGAGCGTGACCGCCCGGGCACCGAATAGACGCATCGAGTTGACGGATCCGCAGCATGGGCAGTTGTCGGAGCGTTTGGCGCCTGCGCCAGCCTCGCTGGTGTAGTCCTTCACGGTGTCCGGAATCCAGACGACAAGATGGCCGTGGTCTGCACCGCAGATCGGGCACGCCTTGTGATAGGCGGCTTCACGGCTCGTGCTCGGATCGAGCCAGAAAATGCTTTTATCGTTCTGACAGAAGGTGAAGAGGTGCCTGGGGTGTTTTTTGATCGCGTCTTCGTAGTCGTCTTCTTCGATCGGATAGATGAGCCTGACGGTGTCACTCTTGTCAAACCACGCACGGTAGAACTTGTGGTGGCTGGAGCTCACCTTCCTGTCGACTTCTGTCACGGCGCCCCACGCCGTTGCATTGCAGTCGCGGCAGGTAAGGATCGGAAGCGTGAGCTCGTCCTCGTCCTTCTTGTCTGCATTGGGCAGCAGGCGGGGATGACGGCTGACGGTCGCCACCATGTTGGAGAGCTCTCGGATCCAGAGCTGCATGCGGACGTTGAGGAAGGGCAGCAGCCTGCCGTTCGTGCCGACAAGACGGGCCAGGGAGACAAGGGCGAGCAGACTTCTGATGACGAGCACGACGTCGTCAACCGAGACCTTCGCAAGCGACGCAATGACCTTGTGCCATTCGAGCGCAAGGTCGCGGACGTGAATGATGGTTTCCTCACGGCTCATCAGGCGCTGGAAGGCGTCAAGATGCGGAAGAAGTTCGGGCAGCTGGCGGGCCGTGTCCTCAAGATAGCTGGGGGAGACGGGAGACAGGAAGCGCTCCTGCGGGAACCAGCAGAGGAGTGCGGTCGAGACGTAGTCCTCGACGGAGGCGTCCTGCGGCAGCGCGCGCAGCGCGGAGACGGCGGCCGCGTCGGGCCATCGGCCCACGGTCCGGCGTTCGCCGAAGCTGTCGAAGTATTCCTGCGCGGACAGGCGGTCCTCCTGAATGATCGAGGCAGGATCCGAAAAGTCCGCATTGAAGATCTCGGACGCGTATTTCTGAAGGTCGGCAATGCCGTTGTCACCGCCGAGCGTGGCGGAAGTGCCGACACAGGCGAGGCTCTTCCCGAGATTGAGGAAGCTCCTCAGACGCCTGACGAGACAGGCGAGGTCCGTGCCCTGAGCACCGTCGAACGTATGCAGCTCGTCGACCACGAGATAGCGCAGCGTGTCCGCGGTCGTGGCCTGCCAGAGGCTCCTGTCCTCGTCGCGCAGGAGCAGGTAGTCGAGCATCTTGTAGTTCGTGAGCAGGATGTCAGGCGGATTCTGCCTCAGAACCTTGCGGTCCGTGATGCAGACGTAGTTGCCGCCGTCGTCGCTCATGCGGCGTGACTCAACGCCGGGCGCGCCCGTGTAGAGACCGACCGTGGGGAGCATGCCCTTGAGGCCTGAAGCCTTGGCGTTCCTGTTGATCTCAAAGCAGAGCTTCGTCAGACGCTTCGCCTGGTCGGAGGCGAGGGCGTTCATCGGATAGATGATGATTGCCTTGATGCCCTTTCTCTTCTTCTCATCATGCTCTTCATTGCAGTGAAGTATGTAGTCGAGAATCGGGTAAAGGAAGCACTCCGTCTTGCCGGAGCCCGTGCCCGTTGCCACGATCGTGGACTTGGGTTCGGGTGCCTTCAGACGCTCGAATGCAGCCATCTGGTGCTTGTAGGGCGTGAAGTCATTGCCGATCTGATACACATCGCCTGCCAGAAGCGGAAGTACTTCCTTCGTTTCAACCTCGGACTTTCGGAAGGGGCGGCGGATTTCCAGCCAGGGCCCCTTCACAAGGTTTTCGCGATCGTCGACGAACGCATCGACGATCGTCTTGTCCTCCTTTCTATCCGTCATAAAGCCGGGCGTGGAGATCGGAAACTCTCTGTTGATGAAGGAGAGCAACCCTTCCTCAATGTCTCGTTCCACGATGCTCGGAATCATGGCGTAGCTTTTCTGTCCTTTCCGTTCAGCCATTATTTTTCTCCGTTATCGGCGATGGATTCGTCCTTCTCCCAGCCGAAGCGTTCGGAGAAGACGCGCCAAGCCGTCTCATAATCTTTCTCGCGGTCCATTTTGAAGAACGGCGCAACGTAGGTCACGGTTCTCTCTTGCGGCTCATCGCTCATCGTCGTGTCCGGGAAGGTCTTCGAGACCGTGCCGGACTTCATGTCCTTCACATTATCGAAGCCAAGGCCGCGCTCATCACACTTCTGGCCGTTGATGGCATACGTGATGCCTTCGGCTACATCCTTCGAACGCGCCTTGTTGGGAAGGCCGACGCCGGGCAGGCCTGCGTTTGTCGTGAAAACAATGCGGCCGTTCTGGTCGTACCACGTGTTCTCCTCATTGCTGCGCATGACGCTGAAGCGCATGCGGTAAAGCGTCAGGAGCTCCTTGATCGTGAGCTTCATCGCATGAGCAGTCAGAACGTCAATCTCCAGCAAGGCCTGCCTGCGGCTCAGGTCCGAACGAAGGGCGTTGTTGCGCTGCCAGATTGAGGTGAGGTTTTTGAACCAGTCGCCATCGATCCCAGTGGCGCTCTGAGTCCAGTAATCGTTTTGCCATTCTGGCTTGAAACACTGTTCCCACAGTTCTGCGTACGGTGTAGTTAGGCAGTTCAAGCAAAGAGTTCGTGCGAAAGCACAGGCGGTGGATTTATCGTACTCAACAAAAGGTAAGCCTGATATCAGTGCGGGTAACAGATGTCCTTTGCCTAATTGTTTCACAAGCCCATCGAAAGGTAACGATGCAAAGTTTGCGGCAATTACAAGCAAGTCATCGAGAGATTTAGCGGCAATGCCGTTGATGGTGTTAACCCAAGATACACCTGGCGGGCAAATGGCTGAAGTCAGGGTTCGCTCACCGTCCAAGCTTACAAACTCACGATGTGCAACACGCCAGTGTTGATCGAACGGTCTGTATTTGTTCGAACCTCGAGATTTCTGTTCATCTGTTCTTTCTTGTGCTGGTACTGAATCCCAATCGCAATAAGCTTGTCGTTCGTTGTATAAACCGTCGGTAATGCTCCCTCTTTCATATTTCGATCGTGGAATGAAGTCATTTGGGATTGCTTCCAGATCAATTGGTAGCCATGTTTGATGGCTCGTGCAGATTTTAAAAGGAGTTTTGTAAAAGGGGGAACCGACGGACAGATGCGGGCCATTCAGGATTAAATTTGAATGTTCGTTTGGTGATTTTGTAAGATGGTTCGGAAATTCACGAATTGTTCCGTCAAGTCGTGCACTAGTTTCATTCCACATGCTGGAAATTGTTATTTTGTCACTGATACTGCTCAATCGGCGGGAGTAAGTCCCAAATTTCTCAAGAATGGACAGCATGGATTGACAATGGATGTTTGGAAGAATAGGCGCTTCGGGATCGCTGTTAAGGAAGCTCTTCAAAACCCCCATCTCTGAACGATGGGGGAGCAGATTTGTTTAAACGAGTGACTTTTGACCAGGTGTTGAAAAGCGTCGAAAGTTCCCGTGAACGTTAGTCGTTCG
>ENA-UEPQ01000186-UEPQ01000186.1-human-gut-metagenome-genome-assembly--contig:-NODE-186-length-31781-cov-23.726249_pt1 | contig 31781 bp, 33 predicted proteins | sample MGYA00242903_ERZ507922 | MGnify/ENA primary metagenome ERZ507922 (study PRJEB26167, sample SAMN06115483) | human gut metagenome | host: Homo sapiens | place: China:Sichuan | collected 2014-10-16... | reverse complement strand
TAGGGATGAGCATTACTTTAAACTAAGATTATATGCCCTACATGATTGCCGTATCACTCGAAATGTCGGATGAACCATTTTTTGTAATTCATATATTATATATTTAAGTAGTTAACATTTGAACTAAATGAAGTCTCGATAGTATTTCTTAAAGATTATATGTCTTTCAATAAAAGGAATCAGATATAATTCCTCTATATCTGATACTGTTACTGTCTTAGATAAAAAAGTTGACTTTCTGCACATAAGCTTACATTCTTTTGAATTATTTTATCTTTATATTTTACTAAAATTTTTCTTTTCACTTTTTAAGTAATAAAGCTATGAGGATGGAAGATACAGAACAATTTATGCCTCCAAAGATAAGTATTTATTCTAGGCTCTCCATATATTCATCAATCATTCTTTCAAACTCTGTCTTTCCACCGCATGACGGATGACGAAGATATTCAAGGCTGGTAGAAAGGTTTATATCTTTAATGGTATAAAATGACTTCCTACCAATACATCCTATATGCTGAATATCAAATATCTCAACAAGCTTAAGGAAGTATTTTATACCTTTTTCTATCTCCTTCTTTCTTGGAGTTCTATTACTCATGTTATTGTTCTCTTTATGCGGATGAAAAGGGCAGATATTCCATAACAACGGCACAGAACCATGGATTTCATACCATTCTTTAAGCTTAGGCCAAACGATTGAAGCTGACAGTTCTTTCTCCGGTTTTCCATCAGAGAAAATCTTGTATCCCATATCTTTCCCCATAATTCCCGGTATAATATCCTCTGTAAAGTTTTCTTCACATGTAAATGCTATTCCTGACAGTCTGCAGCCATGATAACTCGGGGCTTCACCAATCAACATTACCTTAGTGTTATTGCTTTTTATCCTTTGAAGATAGTTATACAGATTTTCCCTGCAAATTTCACTCTGAGGCACTTCAGAGGAATATATGTTTGTAAGTTCTGGTGTTGATTCTTCCTTCGAGAGTTCATCTATAAAAAGTCTTATTCTATCCATTATCTTTAGGGTTATATATTTCACACATTTCCATGGCATACAGATTTACTTCTTTCCTAAGCGATTCCGGACTTATTACTTCAAGCTCAGACCCCCAGGAGAGCAGTTCCTTTACAAAATCATAGCAGGGTTTCAGGTATAATTCGAAAGTCATGTAATCGTCATCCTGGTGTATCAGTTTCTGTGAATGATGGAGAGGGAGAGTCTTTATATACATTCCCTGTTCACAAGTCACTTTGATTACAACACGTACTTTCTTTACTGGATATTGGATTATACCATAATAGTCATAGAACAAAGTTTCAGCACTTTGTTCTTTCCTGAACTTGAACTTGATATCAGAAAGACTAACAGACTTTATCCTGTCAAAGCAATAGGTACGGAACTCACCTTTATCACGTCTTTTCCCAATAAGATACCAGCGACGTTTGAAGAGTTTTATGTAGTATGGCTCTACGGTTCTTTCTTTCGGTTCATCCCAGAATGCCTCATAAACCAACTCAATGCATAGGCCTTTCTCCATAGCTTCCGTTATAGGTTCAATGAATTCTTCACCTCCGGAACTGGTTTCAAGCATTATACGATCCTTGAGCCTGCTTCTTCTGCTTATCACATTTGAAGCTGAAACAGACTGGAGTAACCATCTATACATGGCATTATGGGTTATTAGGTTCTTATCCTCTATGTAGTATTCTTTAGTAACCGGATTGTATGATATTTCTGTACCAAACAATTCCTCGGCCTTTCTTCTATAGTTCCCAAATGTGTTCCTATGAATCTCCACATCCTCATTTATATGCTTAGACCATTCATTTATAATATTTTCTTGTGTATCAGGACCTCTCCTTATAAGATATGATACCATCCATATAGCAAATTCCGTTTTCATGGTTTCCTTTAGTTTTTCTGCAAAGATAATGTGATGCTGCACAAGTTATTTATGCACCAGTGGGGTAATTTTGTAACATCATCAAAAATATACCAGACATGGAAAAAGAAAAAGTACTTAAGATTTTAAATGAGTTGACAAAGCACATGCGTCCTTTGAAAATAGATTTGGTAGATTATAGTTATTTAGAGAAAGAGCATGAAATTGAATGTTTTTCTCATATCTCCTCTACTGATGAGATTGTTAAACGAGTAAAGAGGAAATTGGACAATTATTATATCGATTTGTTTAACGCCAGTAGTAAGGTTAAGTGTTTCTTAATGACCGTAGAATTCATTTCTTGGAATGAAATGATGATGAATGAATTGGATCCTACTCATAAATTTTGTGAGAAGTATATAAAGGACAGCAAAATGTGTTGGGGGTTAAGTAAGTATGAAGATGTTGAGGATGTGAAAATAACATTGGTAGTAAGCAGATAAGATACTATCCATATTGCAAATTCTGTTTTTATGGCGTTTTCTGCTTTTTACAAGATAGTATAATGGTGCATAAGATATGTGTGCATAGGTGGAATAATTTTGCTTCATTATTAAAAAAACAACCGATATGGAAAAAGAAAAGGCATTTCAGATTTTAAGTGAACTGGCAAAGAACAAGTACCCGATGAATAATCTTGGTATGGAAGACTATGGTTATTTAATGAGTGAACATGAAGTCGAATGTTTTTCTCATACCTCCTTGACTAATGAAAATGTTGTAAGGGTAAAGGAAGTAATGGACAAGCTGGGTGAAGATTTAATTAATTCTGGCAAGGACTATGAACGCTTTGTTATGATCATAGAATACAACTCTCAGAATGAACTGATGATGAATGAGATGGAGCCAATCCATGAATTCTGTGATAAATTTATTAATGACAAAAAACTATGTTGGGGTTTAAGCCAGCATGATGATATTGAAAGAGTAAAAACAACATTGGTAGCAAGCAGATGATTATGAATACATTTTTATGGACTCAAGTCTTATATTTAATAGTCATAGTAGGGATTTCTATATGTATCTATATCAAAAGAAAAAAACTTGGACTTTGGATAGTAAGCAGCTTATATCTCTTGATTCTTCTAGGGACTATATATATTGCCGTAAGGAACTATCCTATTTATTGGGTCGGGTATCATCTTACAATGAAGGCAGAGAAACAATTCGTTTTAGAACAAGATATAGAACCAGACGAATATATGGATGATTTCAAAGAGATATGTGACATTGTTGAGAAACATTATTCTCTCGCTGATTATAAGGGAATATCCTTAAAGTCTTTACGTGATAAGTATTCTGTAAAAGTAATGAATGCTAAGGATAACAGGGAATATTTTTTAGCTATCCAACAGTATTTCTCTGAGTTGAGAAATTCACATACCTGCTTGAGATACAGTAAATACACGACTATGGTGGATGCGGAATGGAGAAGTGATTCTTTGTATGTTTCAGCCAACCTGACTGAATATCCATTAAAGAAAGGAGACAGGATATTGTCTGTAGATGGTATAGATGTAGTGTCATGGAGAGATAGTATGAAGAATTACGTTCCTGGATCCACTGAAAAGGGGAGATATGTTCATACAGAGGATTATGTATTTTCAAGTTATATCGATACAGTAAGGAACCTATGTCTTTGCAGGGATGACTCAGTTTTTAATGTTACGGTAGAATTGAGCAGAGATGGAATGCAGCGCATATCCGAGCATAACAAAGAAATCAGGAGTGCAGAGACTAAAAGTATTATGAATTCACCTAAAGATAAGAAAGAATACTTAACCCTCTTGTCATTATCAGGATTTACAGATGAAGAAACTGAGGAATTCATACTCAAATACAATAAGGTCAAGAACTATCAGTGTATCATTCTGAATCTGCTGAATAATCATGGTGGACTTGTCAGGAATATGGAAAAGATAGCTGCCCTTCTCTTAAAACACCCCTATCAAGCTGAGACTCTAATAACTCCGTCTGAAGATTCATTCAAGGGTAAACTGTATGTGATGATTGGCCAAAATACCTTTTCAGCTGCCGAGTATCTTGCAAGTATTCTGAAGGAGTCCGGTAGTGCTGTTCTTGTGGGTGAGGAAACAACTGGTGATTTTGGAGTTAGACCACTTACTTTCTGTACTTCCCATGATACTTATTTCTCACTTGGATATGGGAAACCTAAAACGACTTTCAAGGGTAATCTTCGTGAAGGGAAAGCTGTTGAACCTCATTACCGGATAAAAGAAAATGCAGCTCTTTCAAACAATTTTAATATCGTAAGGACTGCATTTTATCTGGCTATGAATGAAATCTTAGAGGCTAAGATGGATTCGCTAAAGAAAAAAGAACGGTTGGAGTAGATTCCAACCGTTATATGCCAATAACTCTTATCCTGAACGCATAGCGTCTTAAATTGTTTTGATTTACATTCTTTTGTATAAATATTATTATCAGCTCATTACATCAGAACTCATATAATAGAACCTACACGAAAAAATATTAATTTCTACCACATTAAAATTATATCACAAAATTAATCCTCTAATTGTTCAATAAAACAGGCAATAAGGCATGATAATATGATAGAATGTATTATATTTGATACGTTACTAACAACTATATAAACCTGTATGTTTATTTTGTAAAGTTATCTTTTTTGATTTTTTTAGTTTATAATTTAGAATGTACAATGAGTAATGAACATAAGAATAAATGGTCGAATGCTGAGATAATTAAGCTAGCTGAAGAATATTATACTAAGTTTGAAGCTGAAAGAAAGAAATTACCCTTTTGGGTGAATTTGGTCGATGTCATTGGGGCAAATGAAAATGCTCATACAAGGATATTACAAATATTACTTTCTTATAAATCAGAAAATAATTATCCAATTTTTGATTCATTTATAAGACGATTTGCGCCTAACAGAAAAAACTTTAAGAGTATAGGAAAATACCAATTTAAACTAAACCATACTTTTAAATTCAATGAGGGAAAGGATGAAGGTAGAAGATATTCAGATATATACGCCTATCCACATGACTACAGATCCGGAGTTAGTATAATCATCGAAAATAAAATTAATTATGCAGAAGACAGAAATGGCCAAGTAGAAGATTACATTAAAGGAATGTATCATGATAGAAAAGATAACAATCTTAATAATACTCCTAACGATAATTGTTATGCATTCTATATAATACCTGAGATGTTAAGTTGTAAAAAAGATGTTGGAGTACATGACAAGAAAGGTAGACAAAAGGTCAAAGATGATATACTCGGTCAGTATATTACTGATGACCACTATGTTTTGCTAACTTATAAAGAAGATATTCTTCCTTGGTTAAAAGAAGAAATATTACTATCTACTTATTATAAGGAAAAATATTTAATTCTGAATATAGAGTTGTATGTTAGTTATTTGGAAAATCGCTTTAACATGAGAGATAATATAAATAAAACTCAATTAAATATATTACATAATATGGAAGAAGTAAATTCGTTGAAGTTATATGAACTTATTGAGCTAAGAAAAGCTGTTGAGACCTTGTCAAAAGATCAAAAGACTGACCTCTTAAATCATTTTGAGAATCTGATTAGTAAGGAACTAAAGCCCTATTTTATAATTAATAATAAAAGTAACAATGAATATTATAAAGGTTTTTATGTTTATATTAATAGGGATGCTCCTTTGTCATTCTATTGTGAACTTAATGTTAAAGAAGATGAGCCTAGTCTTTCGATTGGGATAGCTGAAGACGATAGGAAAAAAGATGGTGATTTAACTGAGGAATTAAATAAAGTGCAAGACGAAAGTGAAGAAGCTATTAGCGGTTTTAGTGAAATTGTAGAGAATAGAGGGAGAGAAGATGGATATTATCCGAAATTTTCATTTTACAATCTCACTTATAAAAATATAAAATCCATTCTGTCAGATATATTGCCAAAAATCATTAGCAAATTCAAAGATAAATTCTTAGAAGAAGGTTAGGATAAGGAATATTTATTTATCTATAAGAGGGGAGATAAGAATGAATCTGTTCTGAAAGAATATAATATCATCACCTCTAATTATCGTTTAAAAGAAAATCCTTAATTTTGAAAACAATGATTATGTAATATTCTTGTGCTTTTTTTCTTTTTAAGGAAGAGGGAAGTTAATAACAGTAAAATATAGAAAACAAAACACATATATTAACTTATTTTAAAGTAATTCATTTATATTAATTGTGTATGTGATATGAAAAAGAATCATTTATTAACATTAATCACTAGTATTATATTGGTAGCTTTTTTTGCTCTGATAGGTTTTTACAAGGGAGAACTTCTTGAATTATTTAGAAATTTAAATCGTGATAAATCTAAATCAGAAGTGACAATAAATGAAGCTATTAATAACTCTGAAGAAATTGATAATAAGGATTTGAGAGCTGAGTTTTTCCTTAGTTCAATAGAAATGGCTCCAGTTGATAGAAGTGGTGTTCCAACTTTACTTCCTTATTATGGATATAACAATACAATATTAGATTATTTTGGACACTATTTAACATCTAGTAAATATTCATTAGCAAAGTTTGGAGAATTAGGAACTTATTATGTGGACGCAATTAATATTAGTTCTGATAGTATTCAAATACTTAAATATGAATTAGGTATGAATATTGAAAACGAATTATTGCCATATCTATATTTAACGGCAGGTTATCTTGAAATAAGAATAAACTTTATTAACTATTTAGAGCAAGATAATACTTTTCAAGCTAAAGATAGATTTAACGTAATGTATTATTTGTGCACAGGAAAGAAACTCGAAGGTTCTGAAAAATGGTACAAATATGTTGATGAACTATATGAATCTCAATGTGAGGACTTATGGAAAACAGGTAATTTTAGTTTTGCTCAAGAAACAAAGAATTATTGGGATTTGTTTGTATGGTTTGGTGATATAGAGAATAATGATATGTCAACTAAAAGATGCTATAGATTTATGAAAGAACAAGATAATCATATTAGCTTAAGAGTTATTCCGGCTGGTGAACATGACTATTTTTAATTAGTCTAAAATCTTAGGCAAACAATAGAAATAATTTTCTTCTTTTAATGGGAGGAAATATAACTATAGGAGCCACCAGTGATAAGTTTCATTGATGACTCCTTTGCTTTATCAGTTATTGAAGGGAGGAAGCCAGAGTGAGATGTTCTTCTTTTTCTGACCCATCTTCTTATATTCCTCCAGTGTTTTGTTCATCACCGGAGAATCTGTAAACTTTCCATTCATTCTCAGCCTTTCCCTACCTTTGAGGACCCAGTTCATAATACCGGGAAGTTCATGGGTGATAATCTCCTTTGCCAGGTTGGGGTTGATTTTGTTTTTGGGAATCTGGACGTTGAAGGGAGCTATCAAGAATCTCCTGTAAAAGCCATTGGATATATCATTTGTTTTCGGAAGTTCATTTAGGCAGAACATCATTTTAGCATAATCAGAGAGAGTTGTAACATCCTTATAGAGAATCTTGGTGCTTATCGGTTCTCCACTGGCAATCCTTTTGAAGAGGTCACCAGCGAAAGCATTTGGAGCTACGTCTGAACAAGTATTTAGTATCTTTCCGGCCAGATTAGACCTGCTGTTTGCTCCGTATTCACCACAAAGATCGGACAGGGATTCATGGGAGATATTTTCCTCACCCAACAAAGCTTCGACAATCTCTATAAAGACTGATTTCCCATTACAGCCGGAACCATAGAGGAACAGAACTTTCTCCAGTTTAAGTCCGGGCATAAACAACCAACCTACATATTCAGCTAACACATCCTGAGCTTCATTTTCCGGCATTACTTCATTGAGGTACTTCATAAACATCGGACAGCTTGCATTCTTATCATAATCATAAGGAAGAACATATCTGAAGTAATCAGCCCAGTTATGTTTACAGAGATTTCCAGTCTTCAGGTCGAGAGTTCCATTCCCGAAGTTTATTTTATCTTCAGCCTGTTTCACATTCAATCCCATCACAGTATAGGGGAATTGAGCTGTAAGTCCATTTATAAGCTCTTTCTTTCCACAATATACTGAATCTCCTGAAAGCTTTTGGAATGAGAATTTCAGAAACATCATAAGTTCATCCACATTCACTTCCTCCAGATGTGTCCCAGTGTAGATATATATTTTATTATCTATAGATACAAACGGAAAGCCTGAATTATGTGATACTGAATTTATTTCATGACAAGCCTTATAGTATTCTTTAAACTTGTTGTCATAGGTGTTTTTGTCTTCCGTTATATGATCTATGATAGCATTAAGAATTTCAAATTTCTTCATACGGTAAATTTTTAATAAGCTGATTTTACTATTGTTCTTATTTCACTTGCCGGAAAGGAGTTTGAATTATCCGAGTAATATGCCGACAAATAATCAGAAGCAATATCCTCCGGAACGCCTGATTCATGAAAGAAGCAAGCCAGTTTGAATAGATTCTGGTTTCTTACTCCAGGATACATATTATAGTACTTCTCAAACAAGGTATGTGAATCCTTTATGGTTTCCTTTATTTTCTTTTTGTCTGTCAGAGTAGGTATTGTGGGAGGTACAGAAACAGTTGCCGATGTCGTACTTGTAGTCTTGGATGATGAAGAAGGTATTGTTGTTTTCTTTAATTCATCCTCATCTACATTAAAAGGTATTGCATCCTTATTCAGATATAATCCCGAATCATAAGACCAGAAGCAAGGATGTGATATATTTGAGCAAGCCGAATCAAACTTCAGGTCTGTTCTTCCTGTCAGTCCTAATTCACAACCAATCCTCCGGTATAATTCCTTATGAAGTCCTACATCCTGAAGGTCATGAAGGACAAGTACTTTCAATCCATTTCCTGAAGGTGATCTGAAAATTGAAAGAACAAAGCCATATCTTTTTAGACGGTTGAACTCACTCTTCAGATCTGTTATGCTGTCAATGTCAATACAGATAACCCCGGACATATTTTGAATACCGCTATCCTCCATTCTTATAAAAGTACCTGAAGGGCAGAATACAGGTAAGAAACTGAGCTTTATGGCATTCTGTTCATTATGTTCCTTTGTTTTCCTTACCTTTTCTACTATAGGTTTCATTGTTCCAGAAGCGGATTTTATGTTTTCCAGAATATCAATTAGACTGAAACATTCTGGATTATCTTTGGCTTTTGCATTACTGAATACAGAAACCATAATATTATCTACTTCCATAATTTTTTTGATTTTTGGAAAGACAACTATAGTACCATTTTTTTCTTTTTTTTTAATATACTATATATAGGGTATAGTAAATTTTTGGCTGTAAATGGTTATTATACTATAGTCATCTTTATGTTCTTTGTATTTAAGAAATTAATAAATCCCTTATACCTGTCTTTAGCTTTTTTTGATTTAGGTATAAGATTATAAAGTTCATCAAGAGTTATACTGAAAGAATAAGGTTTACCATTTTCTATACTATTCCTAATCATTGGATCATAAGAATAGAGTAGAATCATATCATATATCATACCCTTTTCTGGTTTAGTATATTTAGGACAAGGTTTCAGTATTCCATCAATCTTACATGAAGAATCAGAATTGGACTTGAAATATTCTTGAACATCAGACATAAGGTTATAATCGATGTCAGAAGAGAAATAAACCTTTATCGGTAATCCCTTGTGTTGCCTTATCCTTAACCTGCATATTGTCTGGATGATAAGAGATTTCATATAATCCCTGAACTTGGCTTTACAACCGAACATCCTGTTTATATCACCTATTATATCTTCTGGAATACGCCACTCTCCAAGAAATATGAGGTTCTGATAATCACGGTATTCATTACAACCTCTGTCCTGACCACTTCCTCGATATATTACAGAGAAATCATCCTTACTACAACCACGCTTTACCAGACATTCCTCCAGTATATTAGGGAAGTTATAAGAAGTCTTTGTAATATCTACTGTCTCAAATGAATCAGCAGTTCCATTATTCCTGTTACCGGAAAATTTATCTACCGTCTTCCATGTTACAATGAGAGTCTTACCGCTTCCTATAATTGCGGCGATCATATCAAGAACTGTCTCAGCAATATGATCAAACTGTCCCATGTCCCACGTCTCATTATTCTTTCTCTTAAATGGCATGTCGAACTGGGAAAACTCAATGTCGCTGTTATATCTTGAACCTGATATTGGAATAAGCCTTGGGTCGGAATCCTTAAAAAGACAATCGGCTGTTCCATCAAATAAGATAGTACATGTCTGGTCAGCAAAATCCCTAACCCTTCCAAGTATTCCAGTGTCCAATCCCTTATTCAGGACATGCTTCATTATATACTCTGTCTTATATTCATTCAAACCGTTCCTGCCACTGAATAATCTGAAGCAACTTGAACTATAGGCAGCCTTCATAGAATCCAGGTCATGATAACGGTGTTTGTAAAATCCACCTCCAATATCTTTCCCTGATTTCCCGAAGTGTGTCTTATTCTTGTCGACATAGCTCAGAATATCCCTCATTTCCTTTGGTATATCGAATGGTTTAGGGTAGAAGTTTATCATTTCGTCTATCATAACCAATCCTCTTGTCCCAGTCCCAGTAAATTTCAGGAACAGGTCATAAGGCTCGATAATAAGACGGACGGAAGTGATGATAAGTATTTCAAAGCATGATATGGAATCCGGGTTTTTCTTATATTCCTCCATTTCGGTAATCCTTCCCTTTCCTGAATGAATTACCTTAACTTTGGGACGTTTAAAACTGGTCAATCCATTTTTCCATACCTCAATCTTACCATAAAGTTCTTCTGCATCATTTATTGTCTGAACCACAATCAGGATACCTCTTTCCCACATTTCTTTTACAATCTCCAGTATCATGGTCGTTTTTCCTGATCCACATCCAGAACTTATTATATGAAGTCCTGTCCCAGTGGGACAATGGACAGAACAGTTTATGAAGTTCAAGATTCCATCTGAAAAATTAATTGTCATAGCTACTATTAATATGTTTGATTATATATCGATGAACGGAACTCTTTGGAATTCCAATTATACTTGCAATTTGCCTTGTCGATTTACCAAGATTGAATTGTAGCATTATTTCTCCTCCCAGTTTCTCATCAATCCTGCTTCTGTTTTGGGTTGTATTCTTTTTTAGGTGTTCATCCTCGCTATTCCATTCACCAAACACAAAATGAGGATAAGGTGTGGACTCAAGATATACCTCCGCCACTTCTTCATATTTCATAGCCTGTCTCGCCTTTATGTGTTTGATATATCTTACGTCTTCGCCTTTAACAGATGCCCCCAATGCAAAAGCCGAGTCACAAAAATTGATTATCGCCTTTGAACCAAGTAAATCATTCTGTGTTATAGGCTTTGTCTGGTTACGTTTAACGGTATGAGCTAACAGGAGTATTGAGGTGTTTCCGTTCAGAGTTATTATTCTTTTGAGCTGATATATAAATTCTCGTATCTTTCTGAATCCCCCTACTGCCATACCTTCAATTGCTGATAAATTATCCACCACCACTATATTATGACAATCATCACGTATCATGGTTTTTATATTTCCTGCAACGTCTTCTGCATCAAAAGAAAAACAGTCATCTGAGTAATCCATTGTGATTCTTGAGAAGTTCACACTAGGCATATTCTTATATTTAACCATATATTGCTTGTCTGATGTCTCAAAATCGTAGTAGATAACATTGAGTGGTTCTTTTACAGTGCAGGATTCAGAACTCTCTCCAAAGAAATCCCATCCTCCATTGAGTATTCCAAATACTATATCATTAGCTAACGTTGATTTTCCGATGTTAGAATCAGAAAATAAAACACAAATCTCTCCCCTGAACCAGAGGTTGCTAAATATTCTTTCGCTGGTTCCTGTGGATTGAAATTCTTGTTGTATGTCTTGTATCGATTTTCTTTTAAAATCCATATTACATGATTTTTATAACCTTAGAATGACTCTCATCATCCTAAGGTTTGGTTTGTATTATCTGCATCTTCCCTGAAAGAGAGGTACAATCTCAACGAAAACATTCTCATCATCAAGCATACCTTCATTCTTCAGGGCAAACACAGGTTTATATCTCTGTCGTCAACCACATATTTCTTATCAATGTCAGGGTCAAGGGAAGTAATTATTTCGCCATTATCATCAACTACTGGTCCTTTTTTACAGTGAAGAAACTCTCTTGGCGGATTAACATGAACGATTATTGCTTCCTTAATAACTTTTAGCTGACATTGAAATTTGGCAATGGCGGCAGCATTAATCTTTATTTCTAGAGGAAGGCAGAATTTAAATCCGCCTTCCTGAGTTTTAACTAAAGACATCATTTGTCTTTGAATTCTGAATATGGATGTGAAGTTAGAAACTCTTTGAAAGACTTTTCAAGTTGTTCGATGATGAACTCTTCCTTCTTTTTTTCGCACTTACGTGTATATCCACTTGGCTTAGCTATATTATTAACATCTTCATCTGAAAGTCCATCGAAAAATTTTTTAAAATATTCTACTCTTTCAGAATAGATCAATTCACTACCTGCATCATTCCATTTAGTGATTATAAATTCTGGAAATGCCTTCCGTTTTAGCGCAGATTCATTATCGCCTGTAAACTTATTTCTAGCAGCTTGGATGATTTCAATAGCATATTTAGACTGCTGTAAATCCAATGACGAACTGCTGAAACTCATTGCATTCACAAGCGGAGTTTTGGTAATTATACCTTTTCTAAACGTAACCCATTCACAAGCAGAGGTATAATTATAATTTGCCGACTCAAGCTCTTTTATATATTTCAGTGCTTTCTTTTTTTCATCCTCAACGTTTCCGGTACCCAATATTCCAGTAATAAAGTCGGAATTCTTCCAGCAGAAGACCTTTAGATTGATAGACGTCAGCATTTCTCCCAATGATACCAAGTTTAAAGGAAAGTAGGCAAATAGGTCGCTCATTGAACTGTTTGGATCTTCATCTAAAAACTCCAAGTAAGCCTGTAGACGTGTTTGGCCATCAACTACAACTACTGTTATTGATAGTTCATCTTCTGGGATATCTTTCCCGTCGAAACTTTCAATCTCAAACCCCATAGCTTTAGCTACAGTTGCAGGGATTAAGAGTAGCAAAATTTGCTGGCCTACCTTCATTATAGACTCTTTCAAAGCTTTAATGGCTTTAGCTTTAGGTTTGCGGTTCATTTTGAGTCTAGCGACCTTAATCTTCCCTGCTTTATAAGCACCTGTTAGATTGATTAGACTTTTTTCCATAACTGTTCCAGCTAATCCGTCAGGTTCCAGCATATTAACTATCTTCTCTTCTGCCTCTTTACAAATTTTTATAATGTCATCTGATAAATTTCCATTCATGTCTGTAATACTATCCACATTATTAGAAATTGTTGTGTCAACCATCTCTTCTGCTGTTTTCAAGGTCTCTTCTTTCATGTTCATTTCTGTTTCTAAATTGTTGTTAATTGTTAATTTATTCTCACTGGCCGCTGCGTAAGCGGTTGCCTGCTCCGATAAAGATTCGGTCACAGGGCTTCCATTTTGGGTATTCATATGGTTTTGATTATTATCTTCATCCGAGTTTACAGTTGAAGTTTGTTTATAACCACGTATATTTTCAGGAGCATTTAATGCCTGTTCCTGAGTCGGCATTTGATCATTTGTTTTCATAATACTTTTTATTATGTTAATACTTGTTTTTAGGATCAATTATTATCCAGTGCAGTCAACCACGGTAATTGTGGCTGAATACTGTATTGGATGTTTGGTTTGTTACAATATTGTCAAAGATCGTCTCGTGCCCTTTTTAATAGCTTGAGTTGACGTACCATTGGTTTATGAAGGGGTACGTTATTTTTTTGTTTCCTAACAGGGCTAACCTGCGGTGGAGGTCTTGCAGTCATAAGCGTATTATTTGAAGTTATTCAAATACTCGTCTATCGATTCTTGGTTGAAAAGAGGCTTTCTCCCTACATATGCAGCAGGCCTCAGATATCCCAAGTTACGATGCCTGTAAAGCGTGGATTTAGTGATCTTCAGCATATTGCAAACTTCATCAGTAGAGTACCACTTTTCTTCAAGCACTGTAGACTCATTAGGTAGATTAGTAACCTCTTCTTTTACAAGTTCAGCAATCTCTTTCGCGAATTCTTGAATCAATTTTGAATATTCTTTCATTGTGTGTATATTTAAAATTATTATTTGCTATTATTAAGAAGTGAAGCAATTCAATGAATTTCTCCCTCATCTGGATACAAATTTAGGGCTCTTCTGACTCAATTTTTAGGCGAAAAAAATTAATAATAAAGTACTTTTGCCTAAGTAAGATGTTCTTAAAATTCAAGGGTAACATTATGTGATTCTGGACTTTAGTTCTTACGTGTAATATCTTGTTTTATATATATTTATGTGTATGTGCTTATAGTGTTTGGTATAAAAAAAGAGGCCGTTCCAATGAACAACCTCTTACTTAGTATTGTAAATAATGTTCTCTTTTTAATCTAAAAATGAGATAATGCTTTTCTTAATATTGTCATCTATGTTTCTATATCTTGCAAAGGCTTTACTGCCTTCTATGTGGCCGGTCATGGCTCCAATAGCATTTGGGTCTTGAACCTTATTATACAAATTACCGATAAAGTTGCGACGTGCCATGTGAGAAGAAGCTATTTCATATATTGGCTTTCTCTCTTCTTTTCGGGTTGTTGGGTTAATTATTGTAACAGTTCTTTTTATACCGGCAGCCTTGATTATTTCTTTTATAGCGATATTATACTTTTGCTGTGATGTGAATGGAAGTAACTCTGTACGGTTTTCATCATAATTTCTTTCAATTATTATTTTTGCTTTTTCGGTTAATGGGACTCTTACTGTGTCTCCACTTTCATTAATTGTTTTGCTTGGGATATACTCAATAACATCGCCTATGATATTGTTCCTGGTAAGCTGAAAGAAATCGCTTACTCTCATTCCAAGGTAGCTTTGGAGTATGAAGATATCCCTGTATAAAGCCAATCTTGGTTTTGACGAAAAATCAAATTCAAATATCCTGTTTAATTCTTCAACTGTTAAAAAAAAAGGCGTACCATAAACGCATTCCTGTAACTTAAACTTCTTGAATGGGTTATTTTGTGTTTTACCGGTCTTTACAGCCCAGTTATAAAAGGTCCTGACACATTTTAGAATAGCAAAAATTGCATTACCGCCACGAGGCTTAGGCTTTCTTTGCTCATGATAAATCTCGTATATGTGTTGATTCTTCTTACATTCTCCTTTTTCGTTAAAGAATGTATGTTCAATTTTTAGAAAAGTCTCAAAATCGATTAAGTCTTCGTATTCAAGGCTGTTGATGTCAAGCTTGAAGTCATGTCCTTTGTAGATTTCAAACCGTTTTAACATTTTGAATATACCATCGAACTGTTTCTTTCTATGTTCCGTCTTGATTTGTATTGACATGAAATGCAAGAAAAGTTCGTCAAATGAGGATATTTTTGTATCCTCAATCTCAGGCTTTCCAAAATGAAATACGTGTATAGTTGCATTTATCCAGTCTTTGCTGATTTCTTCTTCTGGTATATTTACAGATTCTTCAACAATGAAAGATTTCAATGAGTTTAGAGTATTTTGTATTTTGATTAATTCATTGCGTAGTGTGCCATGAATTCTTGGGATCTTCACTTCTTCTTTGTTCTTGTTCCAATAGTTTTCATTGATATATATGTTACTTTTGACTCTATATACTTTTTGTCTGTTAAATGAAACTCTTAATAGTATTTCACTGTCAGACTTTGTGTCTCTTTTCTTTTTGGATAGTGTAGATTTTATTGTTACCATAATTAATTAGTTTTATAGTTTGAAATTATGCTGTAAAATTGCAAAAGAAATCTGATAGCGATTTAGGCATGGAATTTTCTATTTTCAGTATCTTTGCCTAACAAAGTTATGTAGAAATTATGGTTGACAAAAAGCGTGCTTTTTGTCAACGAAATAGGAAACTAATAATATTTTATGGGACTCAATAGGAATATATTCCTTTATAAAGTCTTGAAAACTAATATATTGTATTCTTGTGGGCTTTTATTGAAAACTTTTGGATATTCCCCACGGGCGTACAATAGAAAAGGGGTAAAGAGACTTTTTAAGAAGTCTCTTTTTTTTATTGTGCGACGTTTAAAATCATGGTTATGAAACAATATACTTTTGAAATCTGTGCCAATTCTGCAGCCAGTTGTCTGGCTGCACAGCAAGGGGGAGCATATCGTGTGGAATTATGCGCTTCGATGCCAGAGGGAGGAACTACACCTTCGTATGGTGAAATCAAGTTAGCAAGAAAGATGATTGACATCCGTTTGCATGTGATTATTCGTCCTCGTGGAGGAGATTTTCTATACTCTCCGTTGGAGTTGGATATAATGGAAGAGGATATTCGGATGGCTCGACAGTTAGGTGCGGATGGAGTAGTATTCGGATGTCTTACTCCGGAAGGTGAATTGGATATTTCGGCTATAGAGCGTCTGATGAAAGTTTCGGAAGGAATGGCTGTGACTTTTCACCGTGCCTTCGATTATGTGAAGGATCCGTTTCAGGCAATGGAACAGCTTATCGAATTGAAAGTAGATCGTATCTTGACTTCCGGTCAACAAAAAACTGCGATGGAAGGAGCCGGCTTGTTGGCTGACTTGGTAAAGCAGGCAGACGGTCGTATTGTAATTATGCCGGGATGTGGGGTGAATGAGTCTAATATTGTGTCGCTGGCCGAAAAAACCGGAGCTGCAGAATTTCATTTTTCGGCCCGTGAAAACAAAGCGAGTAAAATGAAACTGAGAAATCCGGCTCTGTCGATGGGAGGTAATGGAGAGATAGACGAGTATATGCACTCCGTTACAACAGCAGAGCGGGTAAGACACACCATTCAGGCATTGATTGGTAAAGAATAACGAAACTGATAGGACACATACTGTAATTGGGTCTTGGAATAGGATATTTACGTATCGTTATGGTACGTATTTTATAATCGACGACGTCGGCTCTATAACCGGTACCGTTGGCTGTAGAATCGCCAGCGTTGATTATAGAGCCGACGTCGTCGGTTGTATTGCTTTTTATATGTTTCTGCATGATGGTATAGAGCATACCTGCTTATGCAAGGGCTATTTCATAAAAAAAGGGCTTTTCAGCCCTGAAACGCGTGGAATAGAGTCTCCCAGTTGTCGTTGAATTCCGGCATGGAGTGGAAAAGACAGTTGGCGCCTTCATCCAGTAATGCAGAGTCGGGAAGTGGTCCTGTATTGACGGCCACTGTAAATATTCCTGCGGCCACTCCAGCTCGTACTCCCAGTGGGGCATTTTCTACCACGATGGCCTCGTTTGGAGCGATTCCTGCTTTTTTCAGTGCCATCAGATAAGGTTCCGGATTGGGCTTTCCGTATTTTACGTCGAAAGCAGTCACCATCAGTTCTGCCTTGAATATATCCGGAAAGTTACGGTTCAGTCTGTCTAATAAAGATGTTTGTCCGGACCCGGTTACTACCATTGGAATGAGTCCGCAACCTTTGACTTTGTTCAATACTTCCAGTGCTCCCGGCATTCGTACGGCTTTGGGAAGTGCATTGAATAATTCACTTTTTGTATGGTAGATTTCCTTGATTTCTTCTTCTGTAGCTTCCCGGTTTCTCTGTCGGGTACTGACAATGTTGATAGTGGAGGCTCCGGTTCTTCCTTCGTGCATATAGGCTTCTTCGTAACTCAGGTGCATGCCGTATTGCTTCATGGCCTCATGCCATGCGGCTGCATGGTTCTTCATTGAGTCGAACAACACACCGTCCATATCAAACAAAACAGCTTTTAGCTTGATAGATTCGTATTGATGTTTTTGGAGATACTGGTTTATAGCTTCTTGAAACATTTGGTAAATAGTGTAGATTGGATGGTAAAAATAAAGAATGAAGATTGAGGAATCTTGTGATGAAAGATTTCTCCTCTATCTCCATTCTTTACTATGTATTAATCTTTTATTTGTTTAAACGTGCCCGAATAGCTTTGGATGCTTCTTCGTATCCAGGTTTGTTGAGCAGTGCAAACATATTTTTCTTGTATGCTTCTACTCCCGGCTGGTTGAACGGGTTAATTTCAAGCAGATATCCGCTGATGCCGCAAGCTTTTTCGAAGAAGTAGATCAGTTGTCCCAAGTAGTATTCGTTCAGTACAGGAACACTGACACGCAAGTTGGGTACACCTCCGTCTACATGTGCCAACTGTGTTCCCAGTTCAGCCATCTTGTTTACTTCATCAACACGTTTTCCTGCCAGGAAGTTCAAACCGTCGAGGTTTTCATCATCTGCCGGTACGTGCAGTTCATGGTTAGGAGTTTCTACCGAAACCACAGTTTCGAAGATTGTGCGTTCTCCTTCTTGAATCCATTGTCCCATAGAGTGAAGGTCTGTTGAGAAGTCTACAGAGCTTGGATAGATACCTTTGTGGTCTTTTCCTTCAGATTCTCCATACAATTGTTTCCACCATTCCATGAAGTAATGCAATTTAGGCTGGAAGTTTACCAGAATTTCTATCTTCTTTCCGTTCTGATAAAGTTCGTTGCGTGTAGCTGCATACAGAGCAGCCGGATTTTCTTCCATGTTCGGGTTTGCGCAAACTTCTTCCATTTTGCGTGCACCGGCTACCAGCTGTTCGATATCGAGACCTGCTACAGCGATGGGAAGCAGACCCACCGGAGTGAGAACAGAGAAACGTCCACCTACATTATCTGGAATAATGAATGATTTGTATCCTTCTTTATCAGCAGTGATGCGGGCAGCTCCTTTCTTTGCGTCTGTTACGGCTACGATTACTTTACGTGCCATTTCTTTTCCGCGTTGTTCTTCGCACTGTTTTTTAAGCAGACGGAATGCCAAAGCGGTTTCGGTTGTAGTACCTGATTTGGAAATATTGATTACACCAAATTTTTTGTCTTTCAGGAAAGAGGTTAGTTCGAACAGATAGTCTTCGCCGATGTTGTGACCTGCGAAAAGGATAGTCGGTTCGCCTGCTTTCTTTTCTTGCAGCCATGCAAAACTGTTCGACATCGCTTCTATTACCGCACGTGCTCCCAGGTAACTGCCTCCGATACCAGCTACTACGACTACGTCGCAGTTGTCGCGCAGTACTTGTGCTGTAGCTTTCAAGTCGGCAAGATGTTCTGGAGTGATAGAAGAAGGTAAATGTAACCAACCCAGAAAATCGTTACCCAGTCCGGTTCCCTGTTCCAATGTATCCATATAAGTCTTTACTTTAGACTCATAAGTTGTTAGCTTATCTTTAGATATGAAATCTAACGTTTTTTCGATGTTCAGTTTAATATTTTCCATAACGATCTATGTTTATCTGAATGAATCAGTTAGTAGTTTAATTTCAATCATAGGTGAGATTCGCTCATACAGGATATTATATACCGCATCTACAATGGGCATATTAACATGCAAGTGCTTGTTGATTTCCTTAATACATTTAGTGCCGTAGTATCCTTCGGCAATCATTTCCATTTCTATTTGTGCGCTTTTTACTGAATATCCTTTACCAATCATGGTACCGAATACTCGGTTACGGCTGAAGTTGGAATAAGAAGTGACCAATAAGTCGCCTAAATATGCCGAGTCGTTGGTGCAGCGGTTGATGGGGTGAACTGTATCCAGAAAACGGTTCATTTCTTGTAAAGCGTTCGAAACCAGTACTGCCTGGAAGTTGTCACCGTATTTTAAGCCACTGCATATACCGGCAGCTATGGCATAAACATTTTTCAATACAGAAGCATATTCGATACCTGTTACATCTGTATTGACGGAAGTTTTGATGTAGTGTCCTGCAAGTTGTCGTGCAAAGAGTTTAGCCTTTTCTATGTCTTTGCACCCTACAGTGAGATAGGATAATCGTTCTAATGCGACCTCTTCTGCATGGCAAGGACCTGCCAATACAGCAATGTTATCTTCAGGTACATCGTATACTTTGTGAAAGTAATCGGAGATAATCAGATTCTCGTCAGGAACGATACCTTTAATGGCTGTAACAATGAACTTATCCTTGATTTTAGTTTTTAGCTTTTTGAGGTGGGTCTTCAGATATGGAGAAGGAGTCACAAATATCAGTGTATCCGATTCGCGAACTACTTTATTGATATCCGATGAGAAATTGATGCGTTTGGTATCAAAACGCACACTCGTCAGGTAGGCTGGGTTATGTCCGAGGCGCTTGAACTCTTCAATGCGGTCGTCTCGGCGCATATACCAGTTGATTGATTCAGCTTGGGCCAGTATGATTTTGGCAATTGCCGTAGCCCAGCTTCCTCCCCCCATAATTGCTATTTTACCGGGTAATTTCATATTATATTGTTATAATGAAGAATGAAGAACGAAGAATGAAGAATAGGTAAAAGTTGTTCCATGGCTCTTCATTCCTCATTCTTCTTTTTCATTTATTGAATCTTTTGTATCCAGCTTGCTACTTCGTCCACAGTTGGATTAGTCAGTTCTAATTTGTATTTCTTATTTACACCGCAAATGTCTTGGTGTAATTTCTGTGGATTTACGTCTTTCATGTCGGAAACAAGATTGTATCCGGCTTTCTGAATAACAGGTACCCAGTCTTCTGCAATACCCAATTCGATGAATTTAGCTGGTGCATCTTTCGGAATTACCTTTTCCGGACGCATCTGTGGGAAGAACAATACTTCCTGAATAGTGCTTTGGCCTGTCATAAGCATAACCAGACGGTCCATACCGATACCCATACCAGAAGTAGGAGGCATACCATATTCCAATGCACGTACGAAGTCTTTGTCGATGATCATTGCTTCATCATCACCCTTTTCGCTTAAGCGCATCTGTTCTTCAAAGCGTTCAAGCTGGTCGATTGGGTCGTTCAACTCAGAGTATGCGTTACACAATTCTTTTCCGTTTACCATCAGCTCAAAACGTTCGGTCAGTTCCGGATTGTTGCGGTGACGTTTGGTCAGCGGTGACATTTCAATCGGATAATCGGTGATGAAAGTAGGCTGGATGTAGTTGCCTTCGCAGAATTCGCCGAAGATTTCATCAATCAACTTGCCTTTACCCATTGTGTCATCGATTTCCATATTCAGTTTCTGACATACTTCACGAATCTGTTCTTCGCTCATGCCAGTCAAATCATATCCGGTAAATTCTTTGATAGAATCCAGCATGGTAACACGTTTGAACGGAGCCTTGAAGTTGATCAGATGTTCGCCGACCTGTACTTCTGTGGTACCGTTTACGTCCATACAGATTTTCTCAATCATATTTTCTGTAAAGGTCATCATCCAGTTGTAGTCTTTGTAGGCTACATAGATTTCCATACAAGTAAACTCTGGATTGTGTGTGCGGTCCATACCTTCGTTTCGGAAGTTCTTTCCGATTTCGTATACACCTTCAAATCCACCTACGATCAGACGCTTCAGGTACAATTCGCTGGCAATACGCATATACAAAGGAATATCCAATGCATTGTGATGAGTAATAAACGGACGTGCTGCAGCTCCTCCGGCAATAGACTGCAGGATAGGAGTTTCTACTTCAATATAACCTTTAGAGTTGAAGTATTCGCGCATTGAGTTGTATACTTTGTTGCGTTTCAAGAAGATATCTTTTACACCATCGTTTACAACTAGGTCTACATAACGTTGACGGTAACGTAATTCCGGATCTTCGAATTTATCGTATGCCACTCCATCTTTGTATTTTACAATTGGAAGTGGTTTGATTGATTTTGATAATACTGTCAACTTTTGAGCATGGATGGAAATTTCTCCCATCTGTGTGCGGAATACAAATCCTTCAATACCTACGAAGTCTCCTAAGTCGAGCAGACGCTTGAATACTACGTTGTATAAATCTTTGTTTTCATCCGGACAAATATCATCGCGGGTGATATATACCTGAATACGACCTTTAGAGTCTTGTAACTCAATGAAAGAAGCCTTACCCATTACACGGCGCGACATGATACGACCTGCTACCGAAACCTTGCGAGGTTCTGCTTCGTCCTCTTTGAATTCTGCTTTTATATCGGTAGAGAATGCATTGGTTACATACTCTGCTGCAGGGTACGGATCGATGCCCATCGCTCTCATTTCATTCAGACTGTTACGTCTGATAATCTCCTGTTCACTTAGTTCTAATACGTTCATTTGTTGATATATTAACTCAATTTGGTTACAAAATTAAAAAAGTTTTTGCAAAGTACCTCTAAATAAGGCTACTTTTTGCCATGGCATACTCATTATTAAATTAATTCGCTATTTTTGTATAGTATTATAATTTGTGTGTATCATGTCGCATTTAGCTCCATTGATTAGTGACCTGGCACTGATTCTGATGTGTGCCGGTTTGATGACTCTTGTTTTTAAAAAACTGAAACAGCCATTAGTGTTAGGGTATATTGTTGCTGGATTTATAGCCAGTCCGCATTTTTCACTGACTCCTTCGGTAACGGATACTGCCAATATTCAGACTTGGTCGGATATTGGAGTTATCTTCCTCCTGTTTGCATTGGGATTGGAATTCAGCTTTAAGAAAATGATGAAGATGGGAGGTTCGGTTGTGATTTCTGCATGTACCATTATTTTGTGTATGATTGCTGTAGGAATTTGTGTGGGCTGGGCTTTTGACTGGAAACGTATGGACTGTATTTATTTGGGAGGAATGCTGGCCATGTCGTCTACTACCATTATTTATAAAGCTTTTGATGATTTAGGTTTGCGTCAACAGAGGTTTGCTGGATTAGTGTTGAGTATCTTGATTTTGGAAGATATATTGGCTATCGTACTGATGGTAATGCTTTCGACAATGGCGGTGAGCCAGAATTTTGAAGGGGGAGAAATGGTAGGTAGTCTTGTCAAGTTGGTTTTCTTTTTGATATTATGGTTTGTGGTAGGTATTTATTTGATACCACTCTTTTTGAAAAAAGTTCGCCAGCTGATGAGTGATGAAACTTTACTGATTGTAGCACTTGCTCTTTGCTTTGGAATGGTTGTATTTGCGTCTAAGGTGGGTTTCTCACCTGCTTTTGGGGCTTTTATAATGGGTTCTATTCTTGCTGAAACAATAGAATCTGAGCATATAGAAAAATTAGTGGCGCCTGTCAAAGATTTGTTTGGGGCTATCTTTTTTGTATCGGTGGGAATGATGGTTGATCCTCATATGGTGGTCGAGTATATTGTACCTATTGTGGTGATAGTATTAGCGATCTTATTAGGGCAGGCTGTCTTTGGAACAATGGGAGTGTTGCTTTCCGGGCAGTCTTTGAAAACTGCCATGCAGTGTGGTTTCAGTTTAACCCAGATCGGTGAATTTGCATTTATTATTGCCTCTTTAGGGGTTAGCTTGAATGTAACCAGTCATTTTCTATATCCTATAGTAGTGGCAGTATCGGTTATTACGACTTTTCTTACTCCTTATATGATACGTTTGGCTGTTCCTGCCTATAATTGGGTGGATCGTACAATGCCAGAAGGAGTCCGGACCTTTTTGGAGAGGTATTCTACTGGTTCGCAGACCGTACAGCATGAAAATAACTGGAAGAAATTATTGGTTGCAATCATGCGTATTGTTTTGATTTATTCGGTGTTGTCTGTGGCGATTATGGGATTGTGTTTGCATTTGGTGGTACCTTTAATCGTTTCGGCTTTAGGTGATTTTTGGGGACGTTTATTAGGGGCTGTGGTGACGATATCTGCAATTGCTCCTTTCTTGCGTGCTTTGATCATGAAGAAAAATCGTTCGATTGAATTTAAGGCTTTGTGGTCGGATAGTCGCTTTAATCATGCTCCGTTGATAGCTGTAATATTGCTTCGGGTAGTAATTGCTACAGGCTTTGTGGTATATATCATTGAATTCTTGTTTAGAGCATCTGCTGCTTTGATGGTAGGTATTGCGGTTTTGTTGGTGGTTGGAATGGTTTTCTCTCGTTTCTTGAAAAAGAGATCTATTGGTCTTGAGCGTACTTTCGTACAGAATTTGCGTTCAAAAGATATTCATAAAGAATATATTGGAGAAAAACGTCCTGAATATGAAAGTGGGTTATTAGATAGAAACTTGCACTTATCAGATTTTTCTGTACCTGCTGATTCTTTGTGGGCTGGTAAGACATTACAGGAATTGGACTTGGGGCAGAAATATAATGTGCATGTCGCATCGATTATTCGAGGAACTCATCGGATAAATATTCCAGGAGGAAGAATTCGTATTTTCCCTGGAGATACTTTACAGGTTATCGGTACGGATGAACAGTTATCTGTTTTTGCTCATTATGTAGGGCAGGTTTCTGATGCATTGGGTTATGAAGATGCTGAACAGCACGAAATGGTGTTGAAGCAGTTTAAGATTCCTGAAGTTTCGCCTATTGCAGGTCATACAATTAAAGAAAGTGGTATACGTAACGAATACCGTTGTATGGTTGTGGGGATAGAATCGGAAAACGATAAGCAACTTTGTTCTCCGAATGTCAATCGGCATTTGGAAGTAGGGGATATTATTTGGATTGTCGGAGAAAAGAGTGATTTGCAACGTTTGGTGATGGCTGAGGTGAAATGAAGTTCTTTGGACTGAAACGGAAAATAGATGTAAAAAAAATTGTATATTAAAAAAGGTTTTATACCTTTGCGATTGTAATATTTATTAACGGATTTGTTTAACCTTTAACAGACTGTATTATGGCAACTGAAAATCAAAATGTAAACGTAGTAGTAACAAAGTCTCCTAAAAGTGTAGGTATTGCAATTGCTTTATCTTTATTCTTTGGCCCATTGGGTATGTTTTATTCTACAGTATTAGGAGCTATTGTAATGATTATTGTAAATCTAATCGTCGGACTTTTGACCTTTGGATTTGGCTTGATTCTTACTATTCCTATTGGTGTTATTTGGGCTGCAATTGCTGCAAATTCACACAATAAAAAATTAATGGCAGGAAAAATCTAATTAAGAAAACATGGTAAGAGCGGACTTATATTATGATAAAGATGGCGTAAAAGTTACATCAAAAGAGTTTATATTAAATAGTTCGCGCTATAAGCTATCTGACGTAAATGCAGTTTATGTTTCAAAGCGTGCTAATTATCGGAGATATCCTATTACGTTCGGAGTATTATCTTTTTTCTTTGGCCTTTTGATGGTGGGAGGATCCATGGGAGTCGCTTTGTTTTTCTTTCTGTGTGGCTTAATTATGCTTATAGTGGCTATACGGATGAAAACTCAATATGCTTTGCGCCTTCGCATTGGTTGGGGGGAGACAATTCCATTGATCTCTACCGATCCTTATGAATTGGAAGAAATCAGGAAGGCTATTTGGGCTTCAAAGAATAATCTTGAGGAAGAGAAAGAAAAAGAATAGAAAGCTGATAAAATATAAACTGGAAAAACAGAAAGAGGCTAAATGAAATACATTTAGTCTCTTTCTGTTTTTATTTGGACTTTATTCTTCGTTATCATCAAAATCAAAGTCAAAATCGTCTATATATTCGGGAGTGAAAAACTCATCTAAATCTCGACGATCTTTTTTGGTGGGCCTTCCTGTACCTTTGGCACGATTGACAAAGCCACTTATTTTACTCATCTCTAGCAGTTCGTACTGGTCTGGAGTTGTTACGTTTTCCATAATTTCAGGAACAAGCTTTGCTCCAACACGCTTTTCTATTGCTTGTATAACTTTGAATGAATAGGTGATAGGCGGTTTTTTTACCTGTATGGTATCTCCAGGTTTAATCATGCGAGCCGGTTTTGCTTGGGCACCATTAATATAGATTCTTCCTTTTTTGCAAGCTTCAGCTGCAATGGTGCGGGTTTTAAAGATTCGGGCAGCCCACATCCACTTATCTATTCTTGCTTCAGGCATAATGCTCGTTTATTTATTATTGTATTGATTCATGGTGATGTTTAATCCGGCCAGACAGAAGCTTTTTATTATTTCTCCTGCAGTTTCCAAACGTTCAGGCATGAGTTTCATATCTTCTTCTCCAAATTTTCCCAATACGTAATCTATTTGTCCTCCTTTTGGAAAATCATTGCCTATACCAAAACGTAGTCGGGCATAGTTTTGTGTACCTAATGTCGCCGCTATATGTTTTAAGCCGTTATGACCTGCATCGCTCCCTTTTCCTTTTAAACGTAAACTTCCAAATGGTAATGCTAAATCATCAACAATAATCAATACGTTTTCCAAAGGAATTTTTTCTTGTTGCATCCAATATCTTACAGCATTTCCACTTAGGTTCATATATGTGGAAGGTTTGAGCAGGAGCATTTGTCTTCCTTTTATGGAGAGGGTAGAGGTCGCTCCGTAACGTCCGTCCTTAAAAACAATATTGGACGCCTTAGCTAGGGCGTCCAATACCATAAATCCTATGTTGTGACGGGTATTTCGGTATTCTTCACCGATATTTCCCAGTCCTACAATCAAATATTTCATTGAAAGGGATTTTGTGGTTTAGGTTACTGAAAATGATTATTTATTTGCAGCAGCCTGAGCTCCACGAGCAGCACGAGTCAATTTAACTGCGCATACTACAGCTTCTTTTGCATTCAGAATCTGCAAACCTTCGTAGTTCAATTCACCAACTTTGATAGTCTTACCCAAACCTAAGCTTGTTACATCTACAACCAAACGTTCTGGAATTACGTTGTACAATGCTTTAACTTTCAGTTTACGCATCTGTAATGCCAATTTACCACCGGCTTTCACACCTTCAGCCAAACCTTCCAATTTTACAGGAACTTCCATTACGATTGGGTTAGCTTCGTCAATCTGCAAGAAATCAACGTGCAGAATAGCATCAGTTACAGGGTGGAATTGGATATCTTTCATGATAGCATTTACTACTTTGCCATCAATGTTCAAATCTACTACATAGATATGAGGTGTGTATACCAATTTACGCAAACCTTCTACTGTTACAGTGAAGTGAGTTGCAACTGGTTTGCCGTTTTCGTCTTTCTGGATACCATACAATGCACATGGTACACCATTTTCTTTACGCAAGCTGTGAGTAGCTTTTTTACCTGTTTCAGTTCTTAAAGAACCTTTGATTTCAATTGATTTCATTGTTTTTAATTTTTTTGTGTTACTCTAAATTAAGTGTATCTATTGCTTAATTCACCATCACACGATGTGGTATATCACACGATGAACTTAAAGCGGCGCAAAGGTAAGAATAATCTTTTACTTTGACAAGTGTTTTTAATCTTTTCTAAATTAAATACTTTGTGTATAGAGTTTATTTAAAACTCAATGTCAATTTTTATTGCATCTGAGTTTACAGTTTCATGTTCTTCATCCTCTTTTTTATGAGGTGCCAGTGATGAAGTATTCCCCTGTCCTTGTTCTATGTATTGAATTGTTTCCTGCAAGCCATTCATGAATTTCTCGAAATCTTCTTTATAAAGGAAAATCTTATGCTTCTCAAAGCTTATTTGAGATGCTTCCCCTTCTCCAGATACTATTTTTTTACTTTCAGTAATAGCTAAAAACATTTCGTCTTTTCTGTTTTTCTTGACATCGAGGTAATAGATTCGTTTTCCTGCTTTTATTGCTTTTGAAAAAACAATGTCTTTATCATTTTCGTTTAGTCCATTTTTCTTTTTTAAATCTTCCATAAGCTTGATTTCTTATTAAAAACGCCTTCAAATTTGATGATTTTTTTGAAAAATACAAAGAAACGAGTATAAAAATAAAGTCTATGGATGATTTGCATAAAAAAGTTCTCTATCTTTATGCAGATATAAAGGAAAATATCTATTTTTGCACTCTCAAATATATGGAACAAATAGTATGATTAACAGAGTTCTTATTCGTCTGAAAATAGTTCAGATAATTTATGCGTATTATCAGAACGGTGGTAAAAATTTAGATACTGCAGAAAAAGAGTTGTTCTTCAGTTTATCTAAAGCGTATGATTTGTATAACTATCTCTTGCTTCTCATGGTGGAGGTTACGAAGTATGCCAGCAGACGGCTGGATGCAGCGAAAAATAAACTGGCTCCTACCAAAGAGGATTTGTGTCCTAATACCAAGTTTGTAGAAAACCGCTTCATTGCTCAGCTTGAAGTCAACAAACAGCTGAATGAGTTTGCTTCTACCCAAAAGAAAACTTGGGAGAATGAGGGTGACTTTATTAAAAATCTGTGTGAGCAGATTATGCAGAGCGATATATATAAGGAGTATATGGAGAGTGAAACCTCTTCGTATGAAGAAGATCGTGAAGTATGGCGCAAGATTTACAAACGTATTATTTTCAACAATGCAAGATTGGATGAAGTGTTGGAAGACCAGAGTTTGTATTGGAATGATGATAAGGAAATCGTTGATACTTTTGTATTGAAGACCATCAAACGTTTTGATCCTAAAAACGGAGAAAAGCAGGAACTTCTTCCTGAGTTTAAAGATGAAGAAGATCAGGATTTTGCACGTCGATTGTTCCGTCGTACTATCTTGAACGCAGATTATTATCGTCATTTGATTAGTGAAAATTCTAAGAACTGGGATTTGGATCGAGTAGCTTTAATGGATGTGGTTATTATGCAGATTGCTTTGGCCGAAATATTGAGTTTCCCTAATATTCCAGTGAATGTATCATTGAATGAATATGTAGAAATAGCCAAGTTATATAGCACTCCAAAGAGTGGTGGCTTTATTAATGGTACTTTGGATGGAATAGTTAATCAATTGAAAAAGGAAAACAAGCTGACAAAAAATTGATATATTTGTGCGCTATTAAATAACTAATTATTAAGAAAAACCTATGAACCTTTTAACTGTATTATTGCAGGCTCAAGCTGGAGGAGATTATTCCTTCCTTATTATGATGGTAGCCATTTTTGCTATCATGTATTTTTTCATGATTCGTCCACAGCAGAAGAAGCAGAAAGAAATTGCTAACTTCCGTAAAAATCTGGAAGTAGGACAGTCTGTTATTACTGCTGGTGGTATTTATGGAAAAATTAAGGAAATTGAAGATAACGCCGTTGTGGTAGAAATTGCGCCAAGTGTGAAAATCAGAGTAGATAAAAACTCTATTTATGCAGATGCGCAGGCTCAGGCAAACAAATAAAAATCTATTAATATGTTCGATGTAAAGAACATAAAAAGATATTATCGGTTTGGATTTCGAAGAATCAGAAACTTCTTGCTTAGCTCTAAAAGCAGGGAGTTTCTGGTTTTTTTGTTTTTTGTATTGGTCTCTTTTGCTTTTTGGCTTTTACAGACTTTAGATGATGTATATCAGACCGAGTTTAAAGTTCCTCTTCGGTTGAAGAATGTTCCTAAGGAAGTAGTGATAACTTCTGATCTTCCCGAAGAAGTTCGTGTTCAAGTCGAAGATAGAGGAACTGTTCTGCTAAATTATATGTTGGGGAGAACATTCTTTCCTGTAACTTTTGATTTTTCTGATTATATGGAAGCCGGTACTCACGTACGTATTTCTACGTCGGAATTATCGAAAAGAATATCCGCCCAGCTTAATGTTTCTACTAAACTGCTTTCTATTCGTCCGGATACACTCGATTTTATTTATACGAAAGGTAAAGCCAGAAAGTTACCAGTTCGTCTTCGGGGAGAGATTACTCCTGGGAGACAATATTATATTTCTCATATCGGCTTTCATCCTGATTCGGTTATTGCTTATGCGCCAGATGGAGTGCTTGATACGTTGATAGCTGCTTATACGCAAGATGTGCGTTTTGAATCTGTGAGTGATACTTTAACACAGCGTGTAAAACTTCGTCGTATCAAGGGAGTGAAGTTTATTCCCGATTACAATGATATATCTGTGTATGTAGATATGTATTCGGAGAAAACCGTAGAAGTTCCTGTGATAGGTATTAACTTTCCTGCCGGTAAGGTGTTGCGTACCTTTCCTTCTAAAGTAAAGGTTACTTTTCAGGTCGGATTGAAGAATTTTAAGTCGGTAACGGCAGATGACTTCTTTATAGGAGTTACTTACGAAGATATCAAGAATGCCAAAGGAGAAAAGCTACCTTTGATGATAAGAAAAGCTCCTAATAGTGTCAGTCATATCCGTATACAGAATTCGGATATAGATTATTTGATAGAACAACAGGTTGTAGTGGAGGAAGGAGATAAAGAATGATTCGTTTGGGAATAACTGGAGGGATAGGTAGTGGAAAGTCATATGTATCCCATTTGTTAGCTGAGACAGGTATTCCTGTCTATGATACTGATTCGAATGCGAAAAGACTCATGATGGAACATCCTTTTATTCAGAAACAGTTGGTAGAATTGCTTGGAACAAATGTTTATGTGGAAGGGCGCTTGAATAAACCTTTACTTGCAGAATATCTTTTTTCTTCTTCTGAGAATGCATCCCGAATTAATTCAATTGTACATCCGATAGTGAAACAAGATTTTCAAGAATGGGCTTTACGTCATTCGGGTACTGAGGTTGTTGTTATGGAATGCGCTATTTTATATGAATCGGGCTTTGATAAGAGTGTCGACAAGATACTGATGGTATATGCTCCCGAAGAGATTCGTCTGCAAAGAGCTATGCAGCGTGATGGTGCTACTGAGGTACAAATACGCAGCAGGATGGCGGCTCAGTTTTCAGAAGAGGAAAAGCGAAAACGTGCCGACTTTGTGATAATCAATGATGGAGTCTGCCCTTTGTGGCCTCAGTTGCAGGAAGTGATTGATAAACTGACTACAGAAAAGGGAAGATAATGTTGTATATATCGTCTGTGAATTGTATTTTTGCCGCTATCTAAAATTAAAAACAAATAATAATATTATTACTCGTATGTTGAAGACTATTTTAGCTATTTCAGGTAAACCGGGATTATATAAACTGGTTTCTCAGGCAAAGAATATGCTGATTGTAGAAACAGTAGATGCTGCTAGAAAAAGAATGCCTGTGTATGCCAGCGATAAAGTGATTTCTTTAGGCGATATTGCTATGTACACAGACGATGATGAAGTACCTTTGGCAGATGTATTGGAATCAGTAAAGAAGAAAGAAAATGGTGCTGTTACAGCTATCGATTATAAAAAAGCATCTGTAGAAGAGTTGAATGCTTTCATGGCTGAAGTTTTACCTACTTATGATCGTGACCGTGTTCATACCAGCGATATTAAGAAACTTATTCAGTGGTATAATTTGTTGGTATCAAACGGAGTGACTGAATTTGTAGAAAAAGCAGAAGAAGCTGCAGAATAATAGAATTAGCTTTTTAAAACAATCAATAAAAGATTCCCGGTTAAACTGACTACAGTCTGACCGGGAATCTTTTTTATTGATATCCGAAAAGGTTTCGAAACAAAAGCAGAATGCAGCTTAAATCAGATATTATAAGTCTTGATATTTCTCAAAAGAAATTTCGTGATATCTGTCATCAAAATATAAAGAAGCAGTGATATGATACTACTATAAAAAAAGGGAGTTTTACAGCCCCCATTTTTTATTTGGTTTATCACCCATTTCCAGTATCAGTGTACCTCCTTTCAGCAGTTCAGATGCTGGGAAATAGAAATTTTGAAGTGGCTTTCCATTCAGTGTAGCCGACTGTATATATTTATTCTGACGTGAAGCATTACGAGCTTCGATAGTGAATTCTTTTCCTCTTCCGTATCGGTTGTCCAGTCGGATAACCGTTTTTTCATAAAGCGGGCTGGCGATTTCGTATATAGGATCTACGCTACATCCTCCATCAGTCTGGAATAAGCCTATAGCAGCCATAATAAACCATGCACTCATCTGTCCCTGGTCTTCATCGCCTAAATATGCATTTGCAACTCCTGCTC
>ENA-UEPQ01000172-UEPQ01000172.1-human-gut-metagenome-genome-assembly--contig:-NODE-172-length-32833-cov-14.791092_pt1 | contig 32833 bp, 57 predicted proteins | sample MGYA00242903_ERZ507922 | MGnify/ENA primary metagenome ERZ507922 (study PRJEB26167, sample SAMN06115483) | human gut metagenome | host: Homo sapiens | place: China:Sichuan | collected 2014-10-16... | reverse complement strand
ATCAATGAGGTTAAAATCTTTATTTGCTCAGGGGTCAACCTTCTGGCCGCAGTCATAAGCGCAAGCAAGTCTTCTGACGGATCAACTTTTTGTGTGCAGAAAAAATCAGACATGCTTACATCTAGTGTATCACATATTTTTTGCAACGTATCTATCGAAGGATTGCTTATCCCGTTCTCTATTTTTGAAATAAGGGACGGGTCGATTCCGGAAGATTGAGCCAGATGGCGCGCTGAAATCCCACGGGAAGTACGAAGTGTTTTTATCCTTTTACCTAAATCCAACTAATACACCCCCATTTTTAAAAAAATTGAGTACAATTCAATTTTCTGATAACTCCAATTATATATAAATCAATTATAGTGCGCAATGGTGAATTTGCTTCATTTTTGCCTATTGACAAATTGAGCTACGTTCATTATAATGATGAATATAGTTCAATATTATAATGAATGAGGTGAAATGGATGCGACTAGGTGACAATCTCAAAACAATCCGAACAAAGAAAAAAATCAGCCAAAAAGATTTAGCTTGCGCTGTCGGAGTACACGCATCGCTTATTTGTAAGATAGAAACAGGAGCTTCTCAGTGCTCGTTAAAAACCTTGAAAAAAATAGCTGACACACTGAAGGTGAAAATAGATACATTAACAAAGGAGATAGAAAATGAAGCCTGTTGAAATGAAACCTACTATTATATACGCATCAATCTGGTACCTGTTAACAGAATCGGAAAATGCTGTGTGGTTCGCCTGTGGCGTTGTTTTCACCCTTGTCCTACAGTTAGTATTCGCGCAATAAAAAAGCCGCGCAAAACGCAGCTTTAGAGAATGGAGGCATATTAATGAAGGTAAGAGAAACGCGCCGCATGTGTTCTGATGATCTTTACAGACTGTGCGTCGATAATGAATGGTATACCAGAGGGACGAACCAAGAATACACGAGGATGCTTGAATTTGCTAGGTACTTAACAAATATCACTGCCGAAGACATAGTTTCCATTGCGGCCGACATTAAGCATCACAGTGACACAGAACGATCAATAGGAAGCATTTGTCATCTGCTGGCTCAGCTGTGCTTTAGTACCTTCGAAATAACCAATTAAAGGAGCCACCCAATGAACACGATTGATTTTTTAGCATACATCAATACTGATAAATTCCGCCAGCTGATCAACGGCGCAAAAGAAGCGGCGAATATCTATAATGCGGAAATAATTGAGGCGGATAAAGCACTTGGAGATATCAGGCACTACTGCGAATTTAACCACCCTATCAGTCAAAAGAAAGAAACAGAGATCTGCAGGCTCATGTACGAATACAGCGTCCGGCGCAGATTAGCCAAAGACGCTCTGGACGTATTGACCCCGCTGCTCAACTATCTTAACGAAAATCCGAAAATCTGCAATGATATCGGCCGCATCACAAACGAAATGAAGCGGGCTGTAGCCCGGGTAGAGGGTGAACGAAAATATAACCCCAGAGTCCTGACCGACTTATTCACGGACGAAAAGGAGTGATCTGACATGATCGTAAAAACCGGCCGAGAAGCTGAACTTACAATCTTTCTTAACGCGCTAGAAAAAAGAGAAATAGAACGTTATAAAGCCCTTGGGAAACCATATGACAAATATAAACTTACGCCTGAAGGAATACAGGAAGTAAAACATCTTTGTTACTCATGGGCCCGAGCTGATGCTAGAGCAGCAGTGAAAGAAGAAATGCACCCCTGTCAACAAATGAGTTTTGCTGAGAAAATAATAGGAACGATCTCTTTGATCATTTCCGTCAGCGCGCTTGTGATCGCCATAAAGCATTGTATATCATTTTGACAAAGGTGGCAAAACAATGACAGATCAAAAAAATAATCGCCAACAAGAATTATCTCCGAATCACATAATGGGAAGAGATGTTCCTGCATTTATCGTCTACGATGACTACCCGCCGGAGAACGATCCCAAGATGCATTGTCTCGCGAGAGGAACAAAATGTCCGAAAGGATTCACTGGATCGGATAAAGATGACTCTGAAACAAAGATGCGCTGTATACTCGCCCTCTGCGGGGTCATCAGCCTGCTCTTAGGGGGAGTGATGTTAAAGTATATTTTACATCACGATACAATTTGGTGGCCTTTAATCGCTCTCGCCAGCTGGAAATGTTTTCGCTTTGGGTTTCTCTGCATCGAGGGCATCTTTGAATGAATAAAGACAAGAGACGCTTAGAAAACGAATTCATAAGAAACCTTTTTTACAGAATACCTACTAAAGAAGAAAAAGAAAATGATGCACGTTTAAGTAAAAAGCTGCAGCGAGATAAAATGTACCTCGATATCACTTACTGGATTATAACCCTATTGTTTATTTTAGGGCCATCAGCATGTTTGGCATATGTCAGGTCTTACTATAGATAAACAGGCTCCAAACACTTTTTCAATTTAAAGGGGCGTCGGTCATGTCCAATAAAAAACATCTAAAATCCGCTTTGTACCGATATGGCATCTGGTTCATGAGAAATCAGTTAGTTGCAGAGAGTTACAAACATGATAGGAAAAGAATGCCTGCCTTGAATACGAGCAAATCAACCAAAGCATTGGTTTTATTTTTAACACTTTTCGCTGCTGCATCGCTGTTTTTGGTCTGCATCCAAGGCTTTGATGCTCTCCCTGTAATATTCTACCTCGTCATAAGCTGCTTGTTTTACGCATTTTTCAATATAATCATCAATATTATATCCTGACAACAAACCCTAAAAGGAGGCGCTATACATGGACCGAAAACAAAAACTTGCATTATTTGAAGGCTGCTATGCTGCGGAGCGCAAAGCGGATAAATACCGACAAACTCACTTGGACGCTCTATATAAAGGTGAAGCATTGGGATATCAAAATGCTCTCGCTACTCTTGGATTATTAAGCGAACACGAAAAATGGAAATCACAGCAGGAGGGATAGTCATGGATAAAAAAGCAAAACAAAGGATCTTTGAGCTGGCCGACTACTACGAAGGCCGCGCCTTGACCAATGGAGACAAAAACCTCGAAGACTACTGTCAGGGCCGCTGCGATGCAATGCTCGAAGTCCTCGTCGCTTTAGATCTCGTAAACGAATACATAGACTGGCAGCTAGATTAATGATTATCTCCAGCGCTAATCTCCAATCAAAACAAAATACATACCTGACCGCAGAACAGGTCGCAGAGCTGCTGGGCTGTAGTAAAAGATGGACAAGAGAACTCGCTGACGCCTATGGCGCAATTTCAATTCAAAGCAATGTCGGTCAAGGCGGCGTATCCTACCGCTTCCCGCTGCACAATCTGCCGCCAGAGGCCCAGAGGAAATACATGGAAATGCAGACCAAAAGAGTAAAAACAGCGTATGAAACAGCGCCGCAGTGGATCCGCGACCAGGCAGAGCAGCGGCTCTGGCTACTGGAAGAATGGGAAGACTACTGCAGCAGGCACTCGAAGCTTAAAAAGCCCGAGGTATTCAAAATCCTTGCCGCCGATATCCGCAGCTGCAGGCCGGAGCTTAAATTCAGTCTGGCATCGCTGTACCGCTGGGAAAAGGCGTATCGCGAAAAAGGCATGGACGGGCTGCTTGGTAAGACGCCAACGCAACCGCAGCGCAAGATCCATCCGGAGGCATGGCAACGCTTTTGCGAACTGTATCTTCGCCCGCAGCGGCTGTCTATAAGCTACTGCTACGACCTCGTAGAAATGGAAGGCATAGACAAAGGCTGGTGGCTGCCGACCAAAGAGACCGTCGCCCGGCTTGTGCGCACGGATATCCCGGAGGGAATCCGCCGCCTGCAGCGTCTTGGCGTTAAAAATGCCTACGACAACGCAACGCCGTTCACCCGCCGCGACCCGGACAGCATCTCATCCGGCCAGATCTACGTCGGCGACCATCACATGCTGGATCTCATGGTGATCCATAACGGCAAAGTAAAACGGCCATGGCTTACAGCTTGGCTTGATATGAGGAGCCGCAAATTTGTCGGCTGGATGGTGACTTTAAGCCCATGCACGAATACGATCATCGGCTCGCTTGCTAAAGCAGCTATGGATCCAGCGATCGGCCTGCCGCGTGAAATCTACATAGATAACGGACGCGACTACTGCTCGTATCGCTTCGCCGGGCGCGGCTACAGGGGTAAACCAATGAGTGAGGATGATCAGGCAAGGCTGATCGCCGAGGGCAAACAGGTGGCAAGCCTTACAGCTCACCTCGACATCAAAGTCCATTACGCCATCGTTGAAAATGCCCGCGCAAAGGTTATTGAAAGGGCCTTTAAAGATGTAGTCGAGCGCTTTAGCAAGAACTACAGCACCTACTGCGGCAGATCCACCATAGAGCGCCCGGAAGATCATAACGATACTATCAGGAAAATGCTTAAAAACCATAAAAAGGGCCGTGAGGTCTTGACGCTTGACGATATCAAAGCAGATCTTGATACCTATATCCGGCAAATATGGAATAAAACGCCGTCAGCTGCCGGCAGAGGCCGCAAGGCCGAGTGCCCGGATGAAACCTTTATCAGAACGCGCCTGCCGGTTCGCCGGGCAACTCCGGATACCTGCAAGCTGCTCTTTATGAAGTCGACCAACCCGCGCAAGATCGGCCGCAATGGCATCACTTTCCGCGGTGAGGAATACTATAACCCGGATTTCCTGCTCATCAAGGGCCAGAGCGTCTATATCCGCTACGACGAGGACGATCTGTCGAAGATCTACGTCTACAGCACAAAAGATGAGTATATTGGTACAGCAGAGCGTGTCAAAGCGCTGCCGGCGATCGGAGCAGATCCGGAGCTTTTAGCGCAGGAAATGGCCCGCAAAACCGGAGCTATGAAGCGGCTAAAAAATCACCCGCTCACAAAAGCCGCCAAGGCTGCCGATCTACCGAGCATATCGGAAATTGCTGCCATGTTCGCCAAGAACAAACCCGCCCCGGACCCGGAACCGACAGACGTCATAGAGCTTGTGCAGACGTCCAGAGAAGTCAACAGGAGCGCCAAACGGCTTAAAGCTGCAGGCGATACCTTAAATATAAATCCCTTTGAAGCCATGCTACAAGGAACGATAATACCAAGAAAGGAGCGTTGGAAAAAGTAAGTGTAATCAAAAAACATAAAAATAAAAAAGCTCTGTTATTACACAGAGCGGAAAGGACATGATGAAAAATATCAAAAGAATAGTTCTGGAGATAGCGATAATCTGGGCTTACATATCTCAAGTATATTCGTACATGAATGAAGGGATTGCGTTGATAGGCTCATGGCGTTTGGGAAGCGTTCCAAGGGCTTTAGTATTTGTTATTGTCATCATAAAGGAACCAAGTGAATTTTGAACAGCATCATTCGGGACGAGAACAGAAATTCATGACTCTATTAACCTAAAACAAAGAAAGGGGCAATACCATGAAAGAACTTGATGAAAACACAAAAAAGAAGATAACCAACGAAGACACGCCGATGCCTCCTAAAAAACCAGACTTTCATGAAATTGTGGGAGAAATTATGTGGATATTTCAAAAAAACAACCTTACTTTTACTGCAATAAAAGGTGTACTTTCCGAACTCGAACTCAGATCTGCACATTTTTCAAAAAACCATCCTGTAAATTTTTCTGACGCCAATGGTGTGGCAAAAGAAATTAGAGTTTACCAAGAACGATCAAAAACAAATACTGATTCAACGGACGAGTCAAAAAGAGAGCAAACTTACACTATGCCTCCGCGCCTACAAGTGGATCTAAAAATACAATTAGATCCTTATGAGCCCGGATATGAAAAAGTAAAAGAAGCTGTAGCCGCCGCTGCAGAAATACAAAAAGAGTACAGCTGCAACTGCACTCTTTTTGTAGAAACTTAAGCGAGGATCGATCATGGAAAAACTAATTTTGTTAATCGTTTTCCTCGTTGGCGTGATTGCCGGGTTCTATCTTTTCAGAACGGTTTTCCGATGGCGACTCGGCTCAGCGGCCCTACAAATGGATTTGTTTTGGAAAGAAATAACCCTGCTGAACCCAAAGGAAGAATCTTCCTTAGAACAAAAAGTGGCATGGCTGCTTAGAAGGCAAATTGATATAGCGTTAATTTTAAACAGCATCATTCGAGACGAGAACAGGAATTCATGATTCTATTAACCTAAAACCAAGAAAGGGGCAATACCATGGAAGAACTTGATGAAAACACAAAAAAGAAGATAACCAACTGCGTAAAAAACGTAAACAGTTGGTTACCTGAAGAACAATATCAATGCTTGCTTAACCGTATTTGTTGGGATATAGCCTGCAGAGCAGATCACAAATACGCGTCGAGTGCCGAGATTAAAGACTCCGAATGTCCGACATAATAGAATAGCTTAATTTTTCTTTGGCTTGGTCAACGTCCGAAGCGTCTTTGACTGCAGCATCAATACCTGCAACGATAGCAGCACTGATTTTATCAGCGTCTTGCACACCTGATAACTTAGCATCGACTGCAGCTCTTACTTTCGCTAGATCCATAACTATCACCTCCTTTCTGATTAAATTATAACAGAAAAATTAAGGTGAGGGAAAACAAAAGGCAGCCGCCTGCAAGCGACTGCCTCCCCAAAATACACGCAGGCGAATTTGAGCCGACCTGCGTAAATATCATATCAAAATAACAGTTAAAGTCAATATAAAGCTCGTTTAAAAGGAGGAAACACAATGAACAGCTTAATCGAAAGAGTTAAAAAATATCTTACGACACATACAGATATCAGTCAGGAAAAACTGGCCAAGCAGATTGGGATCTCGGGAGCTGCCCTGTCCGGTTTTTTAAGAGGCAGCTATAAAGGCGATCAGAAAGCCATCGCAGATAAATTAGAAGCGCTGCTGATCGCTGATGAAAGCCGCAGCCGGGCGATAAACGAGATCAAGGCCCCTGAAATCATTGAAACAAATATCATGCGCCAGATCAACTTCGGGATGGATTACGCCCGCGATCGCAATGATATCATCGTCATTTACGGCGCACCCGGGATCGGCAAAACCGTAACTGCTAAAGATTGGGCAGCGGATAACCCGACCAGTATCTTCATCACAGCAAATCCCAACCTTGCCACCAAGCGCTGCGTCATGGAAGAGATACTCGAAGCCCTGCGCCAACGAACAGACAGCAGAGCTGACCGCATGCACCGCTCTATTGTTAAAGCACTTGAAAAGACCAATCGCCCCATCATTATAGACGAAGCTCACTTCCTGCGGCTTGACGCGATCGAGACGCTGAGGGCAATATATGACGCGACCGGCGTACCCCTGATCCTCGTTTCAAACCCGACTATCATGGATAAGATCACCGAAAAAAACAAGTTGATCACCGGCCAGTTTTTCAGCCGCAGCGTTAAGATCCAGCTGGACGAAACGATCCCGCTGGAAGACGTGCAGGGAATCGTCTTGCAAAATGGCGTGGAGCTTGATGAAGAAGCCCTCGACGAACTGCACCGGGCGGCCAATAAAACTGGAGCGCTGCGCCTTATGACCAAGCTTTACCTCTTTGCTCTTAAAATGGCTCATAGCGCGGGTGAGAAGCTATCCATCCGCCACATTCAGGCAGCCGAACAAGTTATTACAATAGTCTAGGAGGCACAATGGATAAAAATAATTATGAACTCATGAATCTTACGCATATCGGCAAAAGCTTTACCGCGCTCGGCTTTAATGCCAATTTAAAAAAATCATATGCCACCTGGGGCAAAGACAGTGCAGGCAATGAATGGTTTGAGGCGTGGGAAACCAAAGACGATGCTATTTCAAGCTATTATTATCGTCTCGCTGAAGCCAGGGAGGAAATATGACATGCTGAGAAATCTTCTTATCGCTATAACAAAGGCTTTTAAATGGTTCGTGGGCTGGCCACGTCCGGTGCTTGTGCCTAAATTTAAAACAGGCTGCGAAGTATGGTACAGTGCGAGCCAGTATGACGAGGAAGCGGAAGGCGGCGCAGCCATCGGCACTGTCGAGATAGTAAAAGTAGACCGCACTGCCGAAAAAATAAATTACCTGATCAAAACAAAACCGCATGGCGCAGTCTGGCGTAAAGAAAGCCAGCTGCAGCCCTGCGCACCAGCAAGCGAGGAGTGATACAATGACGCGTATTTTGGAGTGCGATAAATGTTATCACCTGCAAGAAACGGCACCTGACGCCGCCTATTGCGCCCATATGCATGTTAATCCATGCTACAGAGGATTACACAAGGAACCGAAGGTCATAACCCCTAAACGGATCCAGCTGCCGGCCCTGCCGCCAAAAACAGAAAGTAAACGCATACCGCCGTTTCGCCCGATGAAGCGTTCTAATTTTGACTGGGAAAAGCATCACGAGTATGTATTTAAAATGCACTACGAAGGACGCAGCGCCCGCAGCATCGCGCTGGCGATAGGCGTAAATGCCAGTACAGTGTGGAGCTACATCGACAAATACAGGAGGGATCGACAATGAAAATCAAAATCCCGGATATACTTATCGCAATGCTCTTTGCTTTAATGATAACTGGTCTTTGTTGGCTGACCACAGCCGCCATTTTTTCATTATTACACTTAACAAACATACCCAAATAAAACACAAAGGAGTTTAAACATGGACGCATTAACCTTAACCGGAATCAAAAACATACTAAAAACAGCAATTGCCGTGTGCTGGCAGATGCTAAAACTTGCCGGGCTCGTAGCCCTTATTGCCGCATTGATCTACTTTGTAGGCTTTTTCTGGGCACTTGGCAAAGAAGCAGCAGCGACCGTGATCGAATACTACATTTGGAGAGGCGGGATTTTTTAATGGAAAATGGCAAAAGATTTACAACGCCAGGAGACGAAAATAAAGAGCAGGTAACGAAACGACTGCGGCAGCAAATCGAAGAATGCCTGGAAAATGACAAGCCGATAATCGTCGGCCTGGAAAATGACCTCTACATTCTGGGGCGTGCTCAAAGCCCGGAAGAATTCATTAAGTTTGCAATGAAGGCGACAAAAGGCCTCGCCGAAACGATTGAAAAAGCTACCGGTCTTATCAGTGCAGAAGAGCTGCTCGGAGTCATTTGCGAAGCGATAAAGGAAACCAAGGAGGAAAAAACTGGTGAGCAAAAAACAGATGCCCAAGAACAAAAACCGCTCCGCTAAGTCAGCTTTTAAAAACAAAGTTTGCCGCCGCTGCGAGATCGGCCGTAAGAGCCGGAAACTGGACGACATAACAACTTCGCTGGACAGCAGCATAAAATCGCATGAGATAGGCAGCGTGCTTCTGCCGAAAGAAGAAAAGTTATCGCTTTGGGAAAAGATAAAAAGATGGTTAAAATCATAACAAAGGAGAAACTATGATAAACTCAATCCTCACCATCAACAGAAATGGTACCTGCTGCATTCCTGTAGCGATTCGCAGGCTCATGCACCTAAAACCGGGTACCAAGCTTATAATCAGCCTGCAGGAGCAAAAGTCAGGAGATAAAATAATCGTGCTAAAACCAAGAAAAGGAGCCGCAATCAATGAGTAGTACAAATATCCAAACCTACATCGATAGAGCCGTGCAGCTGGAGGCCGAAATCACTGCCGCCAAAGAGCAGCTGGAAGAAGCCAAAATCAAGATCCAGACCGAGCTTTACGCAAAAATGCAAAACTGCAATCTAAATTACGCTTATGCCAACTCAGATAACGGCCGGGCGGAGCTCATGATCAGAACAAAGCTCAATATCATTGACCCGGAAAAAGCAATGGCCCTGATCGGCGCCGTTGCTGAAGAAAACATCAAAGTTAAAACTGAGCCGAAATACGAGATCAAAACAAAGTTTAAAATCGCCCTCACAGCCCTCTTGCGTATGGACTACGAGGAAATAGACCTGAAAGCCATTTTGGCGCTTTTAAAAGCCAAACCTGACGCTGTGGAGGTGCTTGTTAAAAAGCTCAAGGGCGAATACAAAAAGGATCTGGAGCTGCTTCGGGCAGCAGGCCTTGGCAGCGAAAACCTAGAAGAAGAACTCGACGCTATCCGCGCCGCCAAAAACGCCGAGCTCGTCAAAAAATACTTTGACCTTAGCTCGCTGGACGTTGAAGAGCTGGCAAAAGCGATCAGCGTCGAAGATACGCTTGCCCTTACGATAAGCCCCGGCGAACAATAAAATAAGGAGGCAGGGCAATTATGGCTAACATCATAACAAAAAAGCAGGTCGGGCTGCTGCAGACAGCTAAAACAAAGCTTGGCCTCAGCGAAGAAGATTATCGATCACTGCTCTATAAATATGGTGTAGACAGCACCAAAGAGCTAACTCAACCGGCTTTCAAGCATCTCCTCAAAACCTTTCAGCGGCTGGGGTTTGAAATGCAAGGCCGATCAACAGCAGCTCAACTGCGCCATATTGCGAAAATGCAGGCCGATATGGGCATATCAGATGCAGGTCTCGGCAGCCTGTGCCAAAAAACTGTGGGAAAATCCAATCCAGAAACGCCTGGCGAATGCTCGAAAGTCATCGAAGCGCTGAAAGCTATAAAACGCCGAAAGGAGGCAGCTGCCAGTGGATGATAAAATCAAAAATCAGCTTGAGGCTGACGTGCAGCCGGAAGATTTCTCCCCCTCTTTTCAGCCGGTGGTTGATGCGATCGGTGTGAGGTCGGCGATTGAGCTTTGCAAAAACAGCGGTGGCATCCAGCAGTACATACCGCTTTACACCGAGGCACTGGAGGGGGCACGCAACAGAGCGATAGCAAAAGAGTTCGACGGGACCAACCACCGTCGACTTGCGTGGAAATACGATCTGGCGGAGTCCACGGTGCGCAAGGTGCTTGCGCGAAATCGCCGCAGTGAAAATAAAAAAATGCTAGAAGAAAATCAAGAGTCACTTTTTTGACCCCAAAATACTCAACGCAGCGAAAAGCTGCGAAATTGAATAAAAGAGATAATAAGATCAAGCAAATTGCTTGATCTTATTGTTTTTTAGGAGGTTCCTGCCTTGAAAAAATTTATCCTCGACCTGATCTGTGATGCAGAAGGTCACCCCAGCTGCACTACAGTCCTGGCTATAACCGGCTTTGCCTTTTTTATTTTTGTGACGATGTTCTTGCTGCTGCAGGGGAAAACGTGGCCGCATTATGAAATATTTGCCGGTACGATCCTGACTGCCTGCTTTGGCGCGCAGGTCACAGGAAAATTTATCAACAGCCGCGGCGCAAGCAGCGCTATAGGTAAACTCGATGGAAAAAGTTAAACTGCTGGCTGCGTTTCTCGCTGGTGCATTGATAACGGCAGTCTTGATGTTTTATTGCGCACCAAAGCCCGAAACAGAACTTCCTTTGCCGACAAAACCCAAAAATGAGCTGACTGCTACAACCAGTACAAACGTCAGTTATACCGCTAAAGCCGGAGCTGATGATCCGGATGCCGAGATCACCGTCAATGCGCCTGCGGTAAAAATAAAATATAACGATATCGACTACGCTTTACCGGCGCTTGAAAACGAGCGTCACAAATTTGATGCGGGTAAGCTTACCGTTGAAAGTAAAACCGAAGCGGCTCTTGACGTTACAAAACTCGTTGATCAACTAGCCGAGGCAAAAAGACCGCGCCAGGCAGTAGGCATCTGGCAGACCACTGACGGCCCAGCACTGAGCTACGGATATTTTATTGCAAAAAATAAGAAACTCACCATCATGGCCACTATCCCAGACACAAAAAAACATGTCGCCGTCGGCCTTGAAATAACGTTTTAGATCGGAGCCAATAATGGATCAAACCTACATCAACATGCTTTTTACCATCGCTATGGCGATCATATCGGGCGTCCTGACGCTGTGCGGCAAATATCTCAATGAATACAAAGAGGATCTTGTAAAACGCACTACAGATCAGGATTCCAAAATCATTGACATTGGAGTTAGGATCGAACGCCTGCGCGAGGATTTTAACCGAGAAGCACTGCACGTCCAGCGCGACTTTGTGACCAAGGAAGAATATATCGCCATGATCAGCAAGATAGACTCTAAATTGGATCGCACACTCAGCGCCCTGCATCGCGTGGATAAAACATTGGCGCAAGTTGTCGTTAAAGGAGAACAGAATGAACAGCATTGAACGCATTGAAAAAAAAGAACTGCGGGGACGCATCCTTGCTGTCCTCGACTACAACTACCCTGCAGGACTGAGCGAAAAACTTGTGCTGCAGTCGCTCGTTGCAGCCCGCTTTGATGTCACCAAACGCGAACTCAAAGCGCAGCTGGCATATCTGGCCGAAAAAGGTTATGTCACGCTGCAGCAGGTAGGCTTTAGTGACATCGATCTTGCGCGTCAGATGGTCAAACTCACTGCCAGCGGAAAAGATCTCGTAGACGGAAATCTGGAGGCGGATCCGGGGGTGAGCGTATGAGGCGAAAGACTCAGCAGCGCAGCCACAGCAAAATATCAAAGCTTCCTGCGTCAGTGCGCGAAGCCGTCGATAAACTCATACTTAGCGGTAAAACGTATGACGAAATAGCCGAACATCTGCACCATATGGGAGAAGATATCAGCAGGGCCAGCGTTGGCCGCTATGGCCAGCGGTTTTTGGCCCAGATGGAAAAGCTGCAGCTTTTCCGCGATCAGGCCCGCGCGGTAGTAGACTCTGCCGGAGATCGGCCGGCGCTTGAAATAGCTGAAGCTGCCAATCAGATGGCACTATCTGCTGTAATGGAGTACATCATGGAGATCGACTCCCTGAAAGGTGCTAAAGCAACAGAAGTCATCAAGGCTCTGGCGCTCTTAGAACGCAGCGGCGTGCAGCGGGAACGCCTTAAATTAGAGGCACGCAAAAAAGCTAATGAAATCATCAAAACGCTGGAAGAAGGCACGCCAACAATGGCAGCGTTATCGCCGGAACATATGGCCTATATCAAGGGGATGTATGGTCTGACATATTAAACGCCTTGAAAAAGGCGTTTAAATGCTTTTTAACAAAAGGAGGAACCATGGGAGCAAAAATGCAGCCATTGATACCATTGCTGCCCTATCAGCAGCGCTGGGTAGAAGATAAAAGCAGATTCAAACTGGTCAACAAAGCGCGGCAAACAGGTTTTTCTTTTGCGGTATCACTGGAAGTGTTGCTTGATGCATTAGAGCGCAAGACGCTCTGGGTGCTGCTCTCTAAAGGCGAGCGGCAATCCCGTGAGCTGATGGACAAAGTGCAGATGCACGCTAAAGCTGCCAGCTACGCCCTTGACGTGATCGAAGCTGACTTTAAGGTCGGCAAAGACAGTTATAAGCAGCTGGAGCTTAATTTGCCCAACGGCAGCCGCATCATCGCGCTGCCTGCCAATCCTGACACGGCCCGCGGCTTCTCCGGCAATGTCGTCCTTGACGAATTTGCCTTCCATGCCGACTCAAAGGCGATCTGGGCAGCGCTATATCCGACTATTACCCGCGGATACAAGCTGCGCATAATATCAACACCAAACGGCGTCGGCAATCAGTTTGAAAAACTCGTGTCAGACCCGGAAAACAACTGGAGTAAACACGAAGTAGACATCTATCTGGCCGTTTCGGAAGGTTTAGATCTAAACATAGAAGAGCTGCGCCGCGAAGCTGGCAGCGAGGACACATGGCTGCAGGAGTACTGCTGCAAGTTTTTGGACGAGTCATCCAGCTTTTTGACTTTTGACCTTATCAATGGCTGCAGCGATGGCAAAGTCGCACGCAATCTGCCGGAGCTAATCGATCCGGCAGCGCAGCTATACCTTGGCTTTGACGTTGCCCGCAAAAAGCACCTTTCGGTCATCTGGCTCCTGGAGAAAGCCGGAGAGCGATATAACACCATCTGCGTCAAAGAGATGCAGGGCATGAAGTTTAGAGATCAGCGCCAGCTGCTCTACACATTCCTTGACCTCCCGAACCTCTACCGGGCCTGCATCGATGCCACCGGCATCGGCGCTCAGCTGGCCGAGGACGCCAAGCTGGACTACGGCCATAAAGTCGAGCCGGTGATGTTTACCGGCTCGAGCAAAGAGGATATGGCCGTTCATATCCGTGGACTGTTTGAGGACAGGCTCATTACGATCCCGAAAGACGATAAGATCCGCGACGACCTGCACAGTGTAAAAAAAGTTGTCACGTCAGGGGGCAACGTGCGTTACGTCGCCCCGGAAACAGATGACGGACACGCCGACAGGTTTTGGGCACTCGCTCTTGCGGCCCACGCCGGCCGCACCAAATGGCAGTCCGGCAAGGTGACGCCTTTTAAAATCAAGTATTAGGAGGATCAAAAAAATGAAAAACGACCGGATCGAAGAATATAGCCTGCTAAACAATGCGTATTATGGCGATGGAGGCTTTTTGAACGGGAAATACCTCGTCCAGCACCCGCGCGAATCGTCCGAAAAATATCAGCAGCGCCTCGCTTTGGCCTATTACCTAAACTACACATCACCCTGTGTAAACGCTCATGTGGACCCCATCTTTAAACGAGATCCACAGCGGGAATATTCCGGGGCGATCACAGCCCTCTGGGAAGATTTCGCCAAAGACACCGATCTTGCCGGTACAGATCTCAATACGCTTGTTAAGCGCTGGGCAGTAGCGGCAAAACTCTATGGGATCGGCTACGTTGTTTGCGACAACGCCCCGCAGCCCGGCAGCACGATCGGCGAGATCCTTGAGAGCAAAAAAAGGCCCTATGCCTATCTATTGGACCCTGACCGAGTTAAAGAGATCAAAGTAGACAATAACGGCAAGATCATTTACTTTTCTTTTTTAGAGCGCGACCCCAAAAGCAAACGTGACTTTGTCCGCATATTCACAGACAAAGGCTGGGAACTGCGCGACGGCGACAAAATCGTTAGCACCGGAGAGTACGAATTCGGCCGCGTGCCGGTAGTCAAGCTCGCCAGCCGCGAAATCAGTCCCTTTGATATGTTCCCGGCATCAGAATTTATAAGTATCGCCATGACCAACCGGAGTATTTATAACAAATGCAGCTGGCTGGATGATATCTTGCGAAATCAGACGTTCAGCATATTGACATATCCGACAACCAAAGCCGAGGAGCTGGATATCGGCACTGATAACGCTCTGGCTTATCCGCCGGACTCCCGGCACATCCCAAGCTTTATAGCGCCTCCGGCAGAGTGTGCGACGGTGCTCGCCAACCAGATCCAGATGCTGCAGGAGGAGATCTACCGCATGGCTGTCGTTGTAAACGTCACAGGCGTACGGACCCAGTCCTCCGGAGTAGCGAAACAATGGGATTTCGAGCAAACAAACCAGCTCCTCAGCAGTTTTGCGGGCAACATCGATGTCGCCGAAACGGAACTGGCCGAGCTCTTTGCGCTTTGGCTTGGCAGCGAATTTGACTATCAATGCAATTACCCCAAAGACTTTTCGGTATCGGACGTCACGACAGAGCTTGCCAACGCCGAAACGGCCAAAGCACTTGATTTTGGGACAACATTTAATACAGAGGTGTTGAAACGTGTTATAACGTCCTACCTGCCTGATCTGAAAAAAGACCGGGTCGAGCAAATAGTAAACGAATATAGCGACCTTGCTGATATGTCAGCTCTTGATGCCACCGAAAGCGATTAAAAATGGGAACAAATAAATTATTAAAGCTAATATCTGTCTATCTTGCCGCCTGGCGCAGTGATGCGAAAAAAGCAGAGGCCCTGATCGCAGCAAGCATAGCCGCAGGAGATAAGGTAGATAAAGCTGTCGACAAGGCCATCAAGGCGCGCCCTGATATGTTTTACCTGACCGGCCTGCCTGATTTTCTGGCAGACGCTGCTGCCATCGGCCTGGGAGTAGCTGACACATCGTTTATACCACCCGATTACCGTGAGTTGCTTGTTAAAGCGATCGAAAAACCATGGACGTCTAACGGTGTCAAATTATCGGCAAGGCTTTACGGAGCTGGCCGAGACATGCGGGCCCAGATACTTACCGTGGTCGGCCGGTCGCTGAAAAATGGCGCCGACTGGCGGGCTGCAGCCAAAGCCCTTTACGACGGTTATGGTAAAGGAGCGGTAATACCGGATCAAGCTATCGCCGGGTACATGGCCAATCTCAGGCGCTGGACGCCCGAAAATTACGAGGAGCAGTCACGCCTTGCCCGCATCGCGCTGCGCAATATCAACAGGCTGGCCCGAAACGGCGCGCCCAATATAGCGCTAAAGTCTGCTTATACTAAACTCCTTGATGCCGCCAAAACCGGCAGCGAAAAGGCGTACAAAAATGCTCTTTATGTGGCCATGAACGAAAAATCCCGCTACGTCGCTGAACGCATCACCCGCACCGAAAGTACCCGAGCATGGGCTGACGGTTTTTTCGCAAGAGCATTGGCGGACCCTCATGTCGTCGCTGTCAGGTGGAAACTCAGCAGCAGGCATCCCGTTTATGATATCTGCGATATGTACGCTAAAGCCGACATGTATAATTTAGGTGGCGGCGTTTATCCGAGAGACAAAGTGCCGCCCCTTCCGGCGCACCCGCACTGCCTGTGCTACCTTTCTGAGGTCTACTGCGGTGAAGTCGACCTGTCGAAGCAAAAAGACCAGACTAAAAAAGCCGTTGATAACTGGCTGCGCGATCTGCCATTCGATAAGCAAAAACTCGTACTCGGTCTCTATGGCGTCAACGCATGGACCGCCGGTGACAGCTGGACTAAATACCTGCGGGGCTGGCAGGGCCTTGTGAACCCGACAAGCAGGCTTGACGCTGGTCTCGTGCGTGACCTGATGGAGCGCAACCTGCTGCCGCCGACAGATAGCCATCTTGCAGCTATTGCAAAATCACAGGGGTTAAGTTATACTTTAGGCAAACGTGGAGCTGCCCGCTGGCAGAGTGATAATGGCTGGGATATATATCCCATGTATGATGGCTTTTACGGCAGCTATGGCACCGAAACACTAAAAGCCGGCAGCGTGATCGTGGACCGCTATGGTAAAGCCACGGGCAGCTTTGTAAGCCCGCAAGGGACAAAATTTGCCGAAAGATCCCTGCCCCCAAAGAGCCAGAACGAAGATTACCACATCTACCGCGTCAAAAAAAACATTCCGGGAGTATTGTCCGGCCGTACCGCGCCGTGGTTTGGGCAAACCGGAGGCGGCTGGCAGTACAAGCTGCCGGATAAGATCATGAACTTATCTGATTACTTAGAGGAGGTCGATGGATAATGACAGTTAAAGATCTCGAAAAAATCTTAATAACCGAAAAAGTACGCGTCGGCGACTACTCCTTCCGCGACGATCAGCCCATAATATACGATGGTTACTTAATCCGCAGCACTCTCAAAGGCAAATGGGAGCTCTACTACATGGAGCGCGGGCAAAAGGATCTGCTGGGCACCTACCCGACCGACCACGCCTGCTGCATAGAGTTTTTGCGATATATGTCCAGGAGCTACTCGCAGCTGGAAAAATATCTGCCCAAATCCGCCTCGGCGTAGCCGGCCGCAAAATACTCAACGCGGCGAAAAGCTGCAAAATTGAATAAAAGAGATAATAAGATCAATCCTTCGGGATTGATCTTATTTTTTTATGTCACCGCAAGCGCAAAAATCCGTTTTAAGCGTTTTTATAACCCTGCGGGATAAATCCCTTGCGCCAAAATCATTTAAACGTTTTTAAACGGTGTTTGAACGATTTTAAAAGGGGGTATATCTAATCCGCAAGCGCATAAATGATCTGCCGAAAGGGTGATCCCAAAAAATGATACCTGAAGGACTTTACGGAGAAATAAAACAGCCGCCTGAAAAAAGTATTGCGGCAGCGATCAGAGATATTACAAGTATCCGGGACTATATGGATCGCCGGGCAGAATACCGGTACGATCAAAAGCAATTTGCCCTCAATCTGGCGCTTGACATTTTGGGCCAGATCGAAACAGCTCAAAACCGGCAGGAAATCCAACCTCCTGTCGGTTGACTATAAACATCCTCCTTTCTCTTTGCGGCCGGCTACGCAACCGGCCGCAATCTGAATCAAAAGGAGACGAAAGCTATCTGGAGCGGAGGCTCTGATATAAATGCGGCGGAGGCCGAAACTAAAAATATGGAGGCAACAATGGACCTAAAAGAAATCTACACCAAACTTGAAGCCATGGACGGCGGATCTGATATCGTCGCCGCAGTGAAAAGCGAAATCGAAAAATTAAACGCGGAAGCGAAAACGCACCGCGAAAAAGCAGCTGCTGCCCAAAAAGAGCTGGAGAGCTCTTCCGGCAGATATAATGCTGTACTGGCAACCCTTGGGATCGAAGACAAAGAAAATGCTGCAGATGCCGCAAAAGAACTTAAAGGCGCTCTGGATGCCTTTAGCGCATCGGGCAAAAAGCCTGACGAGATCGCAAAAGAACTATCCGGTCTTACCAAGCGATTATCCGAAATCGACAAAGAGCTGGCTGACACCAAAGCCGCCAAAGAGGCCGAGACCGCAAAACGTGTAGCTGCCCTCAAAAGTAACGGCCTGATGCAGGCCCTTGCCAAAGGCAATGCGGCAAACCCGGAAGCCATAAGCAAGATTTTGCTTGAAAACGTCACTGTCGGTGAAAATGATGAACTGGCCATGCAAATTGGTGGTGAAAGCGTCTCTATCAACGATGGCGTGGCAGCGTGGCTTGCCGATAACGCCTGGGCAGTTAAAGTAAACGCATCCGGCGGCAGCGGCAGCGGAGGCCATGGCGGCAGCTCCGGCGACGCTTTTTCCGACGGATTCGACAACGCATAAGGAGGAACCTAAATAATGGCAATCAATTACGCAGCTAAATATTCTGAAAAAATCGACGAACGCTTCGCGCTCATGAGCGTGACGGCTCCCGCGGTCAACAATGACTTTGACTTTATCGGGGTGAAAACCGTCAACGTCTACAGCATCCCCACCAAGGCCCTGAACGACTATTCCATGACCGGTAACAGCCGCTATGGTACAGTAACAGAACTGGAAGACACCGTGCAGGAGCTGACTCTCGGTCGTGACCGCAGCTTTACTTTTTCGATCGACCGCAGAAATTACAACGACACGATGATGACCAAAGAGGCCGGCAAGGCTCTTGCCCGCCAGGTCAACGAAGTGATAATCCCCGAGGTCGACACCTATCGTCTGGCGGCGCTCGCAGCCAATGCTGGCGGCACTGCGACAGCAGCCATCACCAGCTCCAATGCATACGAAAAATTTCTTGACGCAAAAAACCACCTGATCGACAACAAGGTCCCATCTGTAGGATCTGTAGCCTATGTATCCGGCCAGTTTTACAAAAATATCAAGCTGGACAGCAGCTTTATCCAAGCCAGCGACCTGGCTCAAAACACATTGATCACTGGCCAGCTGGGCATGATAGACGGTACGCCGATCATCCCCGTCCCGTCCACTTACCTACCCGCTGACTGCGCGTTTATCCTCACCAATCCGGTCGCAATGTGCAGCCCGGTCAAGCTCGCTGATTACACGATCCACGAAAACCCGCAAGGCATCAGCGGCTGGCTGGTAGAAGGCCGCGTCTACTACGACGCATTTGTACTTGCATCCAAAGCTAACGCAGTGTATGTACATATGACCGCTTAGGAGGAATTTAAATGGAACTTACAAAAAAAGGCAAAAAAGTAACCCTTAAAAGTGACGTCCAGATCGCGGCCTACAAAAAGGCTGGCTGGGTTGAAGTCAAAGGCAAAAACCCCAAAGCCAAACCGGATGACCCGGCCGCTGATACCACCGAAAAATGATAACCATCAAAATCACCGGAGCAAAGGAGCTGACCGAAAACTTTCGGCAGCTGCCGCTCCGGGCAAAAGATGAGCTTGGGACGGCGCTCAAAATCTCTTTGCGAGATATCCGGGACCGGGCAAGGGCTGAGCATAAATTTACGACCCGCAGCGGCGAGACTGAGCGCGGGATCGAATTCAACCAGACCGGCCCCCTTTCGGGTGTTGTAGGTGTGACAACCAAGATCGGCGCCTACCTGCACGAAGGCACAGGCATCTACGGGGCCAAAGGCCGCCCGATCGTTATCGTCCCAAAATCAAGAGCCGCTCTCAGATGGGCAACCGGAGAAGGATTTGCCTTCTCCAAGCGCGTCGTTATTTCCGGCATTAAAGGCGATCCCTTTTTGTATAAAGCGGCCAGAAAAGAAACCGCGGCGGTTAGAGCAAGGTTTGGCGAGGCAATCAGAAAGGCGGCAAAATTATGATATTTATAACCGATGCCGATATCACCGACGACGTATTAGTCGTTGATCAATCCGATATTGATGCGGCAAACGCTTATGTCGGGTCAATGCAGGCGAAGTTCGCTATAGCTGACGAGGATATTGCTGATCCTCTGCCCTATAACATCAGACGCCTTGCAATCGTCTATGCCTGCTATACGGCGGCACTTGACGCAGTAGGCACAGATGCGACGGAAACGATGGGCGAAAACCGGCAGCGCATCGACATTTACGAGCAAAAGCGCAAAGCGTACTACGCAGAACTGACCGCGCTGTCAGGATCTATTACAGCAGCAGACTTTACCGGGACTGCCGTCGGCGGCTCCCCTAAAGTCACACTGGGGAGGTCTTGATATGAGCAGGCGCCAGGAAGTAACTGACGCGATTGCGCGCATCTTGAGCGACGAGCTGCCTGACATTCCATGGACCGTGCTCGTCAAAGGCCTTAAACGGTCTAAACAAACCGAAGGCACGATCAGCTGCGACGAGGTAACATACAGTTTTGACGCCAAAGGCAGCCGCAACGGCCGCGCGATTTACTCCGTCTGTGTAGTCGCCGCAGGTGACAGCGTCGATATTGATGACGTCGCAGACCGTCTGGACGCGGTGATTTTTAAAAACCCAACGCTTGATAACTGGGCAACTACCGCCCGGATAACGCAAATACTTTTCGGGGTCTCGCAGGGCCAGCCGCAGGAGGCGGGAGTCCTCTTTGCAACCCTAGACGTGACTTACGACAGTGATTAATGGAGGTAAACAATGGCAGCACAAAGACCCATCCGCCCGGTGATCGATAAAAAACTCATGGGCCGCGAAGTCCTTGTCTTTTTGGACTACGGCGAAGATGCAACCTATGACGATCCAGTCTGGTCGCTTATAGGCGGGCAGCGGACCGCGGATTTTAATAACAGCGCCGATACGATCGACACGAGCGATAAAAATTCTAACGGCTACGGCGACAGCGAACCGGGCATGAAAACTACCGAGATATCTATGGAGCTCATCATCAAGCCGAGCGATCCCACGATCGCACAGCTTTACGATGCCTACAATAATAATGAGGCTGTAGATATCCTGCGCTGGGTAAAAGGCGGACGCAGCACCCGCAATTGGTATTCGATCACAGAAATGAGCGAATCCGCAGCATATGACGACGTATCGATCCTCACCCTGACGCTTAGCGGCAAGGGCGAGCCGACAGTCATCGAAGATATGGCTGACCCGCGCGAATAGCGCATAATCGCAGCAGCGGGGAGATTCCTCGCTGCTTTTTAATTAAAGGAGGCAATGTAAATGCAAAAGAAAGCGAAAAATAAAGCCCAAGGCAGCCAAGTTAGACGCACTGTAGATCTCAATATTTTCGGAGAAGAACATCAGCTGAAATTTACCATAAACGCGCTGGAAATGCTGGAGGCGACTACTGACGAAAGGAACGTCAGCATTCTTGCGACTAAACCTGTATGGTCGCTTAAAGACGTTGTATCCGGAATCCACGCAGGTTTAAAGTGGCAGATACCCAAGCTGACCCGCGAACAAGTCAAAGACGGCGTGCAGATATTGATCCGGGAAACATCAATTTACGAACTGCAAGGCCTGATCACTGCCGCGATCGGACTTTCCGGACTGGTATTCGGCGACGCTGCCAGAAGCCCGTTTGCAGAGATCCTGCCCGATAAAAAACAGTCCGGCGATGATAGTGACGAGGACGAAGAAAAAAAGTAATTACTTTTGCCGACTGGGTCGATCGCTGCATCTGGATCGGCTATGCGCTAAAATTCACTGCCGAGCAGATTGCGGCATTAACGCCATATGAATTATTTGCCCTGTGGGACGGCGAAAAATACCTGCGCCAAGCACGGCAGATAGATATCGCAAGCCTTATCACTATCCATTATTTAAATCATCATCGGCGCAAAGGCGCACGCGAATTGAAACTTGAGGATATATTCAGCGATGGTCGTTTCGACAAGCGCCGCAGCAAGAATGAATTCACGAAAGAAGACTGGCAGCAATACATCGATATCTTTGGATGAGGAGTTACCATGGCCGAAAAAATAGAAGTCCAGATAAATGGCGAAAGCCAAGGTTTTGATGCGGCAGCAGCCAGAGCGGCTCAGCAGGCAGCAAGACTCGAAACTGCATTAAATAACGTCGCCAGCTCGCAAAGCAAGGCGGCCAGCGCTGCAGCTCAAGCTGCAGGCTCTACCGATCAGCTCGCCAACGCACAAAAAGGCGCCGCTGATGCTGCTGCCAAGGCCGCCAAGCAAAACGACAAAACAAAAGATTCGCTGGATGGAATCAGGACAGCATCAACCCTCGCGGCAGCTGCAATTGCTACAGCTACGGCAGCCATGGGGTTAGGTGCCGTTAAAGCTGCAGGAAAAATGGAACAGCTTGAGATCGCGTTTACAACAATGCTGGGCAATGCTGAGCAGGCGAAGACTATGTTAAATGACCTGCAGGACTTTGCACAGGTGACTCCGTTTGACCTCGAATCAGTAACAAATGGCTCGCGCAGACTTCTGGCAATGGGATTTTCTGCTGAGCAGATCATCCCGGTCATGACCGCCGTTGGCGACGCCGCAGCAGGTCTTGGCATGCAAGCCGAGGGCATCGACCGGATAACGCTTGCCATGGGCCAAATGGCCGCCAAAGGCAAAGTGTCGGCTGAAGAGATCCGGCAGCTGGCTGAAGCAGGTATCCCGGCTTGGAAGTTTATTTCCGAAAGCCTCGGTATAACCATTCCCGAGGCCATGAAACGAGCCGAACAAAGTCAGATCAGTGCAGCTCAAGGCTTGAATGCCATTGTTGCTGGTATGAACAGCAAATTCGGCGGCATGATGGAGGCACAGTCTCACACGATCGACGGCATGTGGTCTAACCTCATGGACGGTATTAGCCGCACGTCGATCTCCGTCGGCAAAGATATCGTCGAGAGTTTTGATTTACATAAAAAACTAGCTAAAGCCATGGACTTTTTCGACGAGTTCCGCGAGCGCGTGGACAATTCCGGTCTTCGGTCTGCGATCATCCAGAGCGTACCGACCGAAGTCGTCGCTGCTGCGTTTGTCGCAATAGATATAGCGGTAGTGACGACCCTTATCCCGGCGATCAGTAAAGCTATCACTGCATTTAGAGCCCTACGCAAGGCAATGTTAGCAACGCCTATCGGACTTGCGACAATAGCCGCGTCTGAGGTCGCGTTAGGGGTATATGACAAAGTGCAAAAGTATGAGCAAGGCGGCCAAGAGCGCGCCGACCTCCTGCAGGGAGTATTTGATGCTGAAGGCATCGAAGGCTACGAGGAGTACGTCACAAAGGCGGCAGGAGTAGTCGAGGACTGGGATAAGATAAGCAGCGACAATGATCCTTACGCCGCGATCCGCGATGCCGCGGAACATGCGCGAAAGCTGGAAGCTCCGCCTGACTTTAGCAATCTCGGTGACTATGCTGCTGATGCCGGTGGTGGCAGCTCTGGCGGCAGAGGATCCGGCCGGACAAAACGTGATACGTCTGCGCAGGAAGCTAAAGCCTATATTGATCTATTTGACAAGATGGTGCAAAAAGCTGAGGCCTTTAAATCTCTGTGGGACGGCATCACCGGCACGAGAAATACTATGTTTGACAATGCCGCAGAACAGGTCCAAAAGGCAACTGAATCCTACAACGCTGCGCGCGATGCCCGGATCAAGGCTGAAGCCGAAGGCAATGCCAAAGCCGCCGAGCTGATCGCAGAGACCGAAGCGCAGCGGCTGCAATACCTCCAGCAAACCGAAGCGAAGGCGAATGAAGTTTTTGCCGACAGCCTACTGCAGCGCAAAAATGCCATGCAGGAATACAACAACCAAATGCAGACCCTTGCCGAAAACAATCAGGCTGCAATTCTGGCGGCGTTCCAAGGGCGTCTGTCTGCTGAACAGGAAATGGAACTTGCTCAGGCTATTGCCCGCCAACAGCAAATGATCGAAGAGCAGGAGCTCAGGCAGGCTTATTACGACTGGCAGCTCGAAAGCCAGGAAAGTCTCTTATCGTTCGGACTGGAAGCGGCGCAAACACTCAAAGACGGCCTGGCATCGGGTCTCGCCAGTATCATAACGGAAGGTGCAAAGCTCGGGGACGTGTTAAAAAATCTCGGCAAACAGATACTTAATATGTTCATTCAGTGGATAGTTGGCAGACAGCTCGCAGCAGTCTTTTCAAAAATGGCCAACAAAATGGCGCTTGCTGAAACAAAAGGTATCGCTGCAGCAAGTGCTGCAGCATGGGAACCTGCAGCCGCGCTTGCCGAGGCAGCAGTGCCGGGTTCTATCGCTCGCGGCGAAGGCTTGGCAGCGGCAGTGGCAGGCAGAGCAGCAGGCATCGGCACCGATTTTGTATCCGGCAGCAGCGATTCCGGTGGACTTGGCCCTGACAGTTTTATGGCCGGAGGCCTTGACAGCGCCATGGGCGGGCTCAATACCGGCGGCGTTGGTCTTGGTGACAGCAGCTTCATGCGAGGCGGTATCAGTTCGATTCCGGGCGGTATTGGCGGCAGCGTGATTAACGTCACCAGCAATAACTACGGACAAATCAACAACGGCTGGGACGCCGATCAATTGCTCGGCGGACTTAACGACAGCGTTTTAGGCGCTTTAAGGAGCAGTTAAATGGTTTTTAAAAGAGCGAAATACGAAGAAAAAACCGCATACCCTAACGAATATATCACTGTCGTATCTGCCGCAGGCGTGGAACAAAGGCAATATTTGCGTGTAGCCATATCCAATATTAACGATATAAAAATGCGCATCAAGGAGGCCGATAAAGCTTACGCGCACGGCAGCTATGCCTACGGCGACGGCAAAATCGAAAGCAGGAAAATGAAACTGTCCTGTCACATTCGCGGCGAAAACCAAGCCGACCATGACCGGCAATACAACAATATCATAAACCTGTTTGCGCAGCGTAACTACTCGCTGCGCATGGCCCGCGACGACCGGGAGTATCGCATTGCCGGATTAGTAGAAACGAAACAAAAATGGGTCAAAGGCTTTAAATGGCTTTGGTCTGATATTGATATCACTCTTATGATGACAGATCCGTTTGTTTACGCAACTGCTGATACCGTGGTAAACATTCTGTTTACCGAGAACCAAACCGATAAAGTGGTTAGTTTATATAATGATTCGGCGATTGACGTTCCGCTGATTTTTGATTTTATCCCGATGGCCGATACGCCCATGGATAACGTCAAGATCATGCATACAGATAGCGGCGAACAGATGCAGCTGACCGATTCGCTCCTTAGCTATCCTCACAAAGCTCGCGTGGATGGCAACGTGGGAACAGTGCGGCGCGATAATGATAACAGTATCAATACCTTTTCCGGAGTATTCCTTCATGCCCTGCCCGGTCGAAATGAATTCAAATTCACCTGTCCGGCCGGGCAGGTGAAAATAATCTACAGAGCCAGGTGGTTTATATGAGCAAAGGTAATCTTTTATACGGCCTATATCCGCGCGGCCAATACATTCACGCAGGACTTATTGGACTGGCCGGCGGTTACACTGATGATCAGATAGGCTACCTGCCAGACCGCTATGATATGATCGCTTACAACAAGGACGGGACCAAATCCGCGATTTTTTCCAGCGGCGTCGAGGGCAATGCGCTAAAGTCGTTAAAATTCGAGATAGTCGAAACTGGCTGCGGAAAAGCGGATTTTGTTTTTAGCCGGCTGCCAACAAACGCAGAACTTTCCGTAGATCAGCGCATTGATATCCACTTATACAATGATCCGCGGCCGTGGTGGAGTGGATACATTTTAAACTGCCCCTCCCAAGGCAGCACTGCCAAAGAATACAAATACACCGCGCATGGGTACTACAATAAACTGGACGCAGTAGTCATATTTGCAGATTTTCAGGGGCGCGAGGTATCAAATATGGTGTCTGACATCGCCCGCCAGGCAGAGCTAAAAGCCGGGCTAAACTACAGCAGTAATCTGCTGATCAACACCAACTATATCGCGTCACGAATACAATTTGACGGCGTTACAGCCAAAGACGCACTCAAGCAGCTGTCTGACTTTGCAATCGATTACGTTTATGGTGTCGACGAATACCGACGCCTGTTTTTCCGTCCGCGCAACCGCGAGGTCAATGAACAGGCGAGGTTTTGGGTCGGAGATCATCAGGGCAGTTTTGAGCCGGTGGACGACGCCGAAAAAATCTACAACGTGCTGCCGATAAAAGGCGCAGCTGTAGATGGCAATGGCGAACAGTGGTTAGCGACAGTAGAGGACGCAGAAAGCCAGCTTAGATACGGCATCCGCGAAAAAGTATTAACCTTGCCGTCGGCATACTCTGCCGCCGACGCCGAACGCTGGGGCAAAAATCAGCTGCTGTCAATGTCTAAACCGGCCCTATCAGCCAAAGTTGGCGAGATACAGCTCCCCTACCCTTTGGCGGACGGACGGTTTAACGTCCGGAAGATGTGGACGGATGGCGAGGCAGTTATTACTGACAGAGCGGGTATAGCCCATCAATACCCAATAACAAAGCTAAAATATAGCGTCTCTGCTGACAAAGGCATCAAATGCGACATGGAGCTTGGCAAGCAGCCTGCGGAAATAGATACATATCTGGCCGAACTGTCCAGATATGCAAAAGACCTTGAATTACTGCAGGCTGCAGCAACCAAACAGCTCAAATAGGAGGCAAAATGGCAAATCCAAGTAATTACAGATATGATGCATATTCTGATATTCCGTCTAATATAACGCTGACAGAGCGGCATTTAGTCCCGGCCATATCTCCGTATATAGTTACGCTTACTGAGGTCCCGGTCAAGTCAGCGCCATCGACTACTTCAGCCAGATATATTAATGATATTTCCGGCGGTTCGGCAGTCTACGGAGAATCACTGACCGAGGTATCGGCCACCCCGGTAGCCGGGCAATATTACCCGGATTACCATACAAATGCCGATAATAATGAAAACTGGAACACAGGGCAGATTCTTTTTGCTGCAGCAGATGCCGGAAAGATTGTTGAAATAACCTATTTAGCGAAAGGAACATTAACTGGTGTTACCTCTGCCGCATATCCCTCATGGTGGCGCGACCGTGGTGATGGCAGCGACGGTGATTTCTACCCTACTGGTAACGTAACGATCAGTGGCCGCAAGAATTACCGCAGTGTATATATTCCCCCTGGGGTGACTGTGTCGGTCAGTGGGTTTATAGATATTCGTTGTCAGGGAATGTTTATAAATGCCGGAACTATAAATGCCAGTGGGGGCGGTGGGCTAGCCGGGCAACAGGTAAAAATAAGAAACTTATATGGGGCAAGGATAGGTCTTAACGGAAATCCGGGCGAACCTGCAATCGGCGGCGGAGCTGGTGGCGCGGCTGGTTCCAGTTCGGATTCGGGGTATTATGGAGTAAATAGCAGCGGGACTAAAATAGGCGGTTCAAGGCTTAGTCTTGACGCTGCAGGTGTTTTAGCAGGTTGCTATAGCGAAGAAATTCTCGGCGGTGGCGGCGGATCAAGCCCCGGGGTGTATTCGATATCCGAGGAGGGCAGCACGGAAACACTTTCGGGCGCGGTTGGCGGTAATGGTGGCGGCATGATCCGCATTGTAACAAAATCACATAAAAATATAGGATCGTATATTTCTACAGGTTTAAATGGCACAAGCGTCACAGTGGACAGCGCAATACAGACAGGTGGCGGCGGTGGCGGCGGTGGTGTAATACTCGTAGTATGCGAACGGAATTTAAATTCCGGTAGTGCCAGCGTCGGGGGCGGAGCTGGCGGCTCATATGGTGGTAGCGGCGGAGCTGGTTGGTATCGCGTGATCGAACTGGGGGTGAACTGATGATTATCGCAAATGGGTTGGATATTATATGCTCATACGGGGATACATTTAACTGTGCATGGGAAATTGAAGGTGTGTCTGCTGATGATGATATTACTTTTTCCGTAAAGGCTACGGCCAATAGTTCGGATGTAATATATCAGACGGAGTGCAGCGTTTCAGACCGGTTAATCAATGTCAGTATACCGGCTGCGACATTTGCGGATATACCAGTTGGTTCGTATGTGTACGATCTTGTCTTGCGCAGCAAAGGGCACGTCATGACGCTGCTTTTTCCTGCAAATTTACACATAAAGGCGGTGGTTCACAGTGAGTGATCCAGTAGTTAAAATACCGACAATAAAGCTCACGCCCGTTCCGGGTGGCGTTAATGTAGTCCAATACGGAACGCTGACGATTGGTAGTGTTGAAACTCTTGAAGCTGGATCGGCAGCAACGGTATCGAACAGTGGCACTATTGAAAAAGCTGTGTTAGATTTCGGCATTCCGGCAGGGTCTGACGGCAAAGATGGTGCAGCTGCTACAGTCGCAATAGGAACCGTAACAACAGGAGAGCCGGGAACTACAGCAAGCGTGACCAACGTCGGAACAGATACCGCAGCCGTGCTTGATATAACAATACCCAGAGGTGACAAAGGCACAGACGGCACAGGAGCAGGTGATGTAGTCGCTGCTGCCGATAACACTTTTACAGCTACAAATGCCTTTGAAGGTATGTTAAAAACCACTTGCGATATGCAGTTTGTCTCTTTGATTGTGAACGATTCATTAATACTTAATCATAATAGCGAGAACATACAGAAAATTGAAATCGTTGACGCCAGTGTTGTTATATCATTCAAAGATACTGATATGCCCACAGGCTGTAACAAAATATTTTTAATCAGTATCCATAAAATTGGCAGCGGTTTTTTCATGATAGATGATATGCCGATAATAGGAGGCATTACTGGATTCACTACAATTATAGACGGCCCCCTTCCTGAAATTGGGCCCAATGAAGTGCTGAAAATTGCCATGGAGGTAGATGCTGACCTTAAAAGGGTTTTCGTCTATGTTCTTGGAAAGGCGGCGTTTTAATGTTATCTAATAAGCTTCTATTGGCTGCTGCCCGCGGGAGATCTGTTCAATCGTGGTTAGGCAACGTCGAATGTCAGTTAGTTAAATGGGATGACCCCAGCCTGATGTTTCTTTACGGTTCGCAGGCCTCCCCTTGGCTTACTGGCGGCTTCGGAACTTTACACCCCCTTCTGGAAACAGTAAAGGCAGATACGCAAATAGCAGAGGTATTCATAAGCGTAGATGCAGCCACGATATTTATGACGGAATGCTACCTATATTTTGACAACGTGCCCTCTCTACAATATGGTATAAAGTTTGAGAAGTTAAGTAAGATCATAATTCACAGCACTACAGGGGGCGAACCGTTTACGATATCTGATGTTCAGTCCTGCTGGGATAATATAAATATGTGCTATGACCTTTTTAGCGAAGACTTGGCTAATTGGGGCTATACAAACCTGACGGCGGGTTCGACATTAGACTTTCCTTTAGAATTGGAGTGGTACGAATGATACAGAAGGTTATCAAATATAAATACGAAGGAAATACATATGACAGCTTTGCGCAGCTAAAACAGGCGTATCCTTATATCAGCTTTCCTGTCGGAGCAGATGCTGATGTTCTTGCGACTTTAGGGATCGAAAAGGTCGAAGAATACCCATCGCTGGAACGCTGCAGGGAAATCCTAAAAGCACAGGCGGGGTTATTTTTTGCCAAAAAACGAGATGCCATCCGCTGGGTTGAAATTGATGGCATACAATATGGCTTTGATTGTGCAGCAGTAGACATCACCAATTTTATGGCAGCATACACACCATTGCTCATAGCTGGCACTGGCACCACATATTACAAAGTATGGTTATCTGCCAGCCAAAAAGGTTTGGCAGAGCTGACGCTTGATGGCATGACGGCAGTTTACAACGCTACGCGCGAGGGACAGTTGGCAGCTTATGCGTGGTATGAGGCAAAAATAGCCGAAATCGACAAAGCGAAAAGCATTAAAACACTTTTGAAAATCACATTGGAGGAGCAATAAATGCAATTACAATTCATTAGATCCCAGCAACGTTTATATACCATGGACGATCGCGGCCTAGTAATTAATAATTATGATTGCCGCAGCGCTTTTGTCCCTGGCTACAATGAGTCTGGACAACCACGAGAATCGCTGCCGAACGGCAAATACTGGTGCAAAGCAGAGATCGGGGATTTCGGTGCACCCTATGGCACTTTTTATATCACAACGCACGATTGCCGGGCGCGTGATATACACGGCGGCGGCAGCGGGCTTGCCAATCCTTATGCTCCATATCAAGGCTGGGTACCTACCCTTGGCTGTCTACGCATGCAAAATGCCGATGGAATCGAAGTGTCTAATTGGATCATTGCGAACGGAAACAATATACTGTTAGAAGTTGTTGATTAAAAGGAGAATACAAAATGAAGTTCACGAAAAAACCAATAACCATCGAAGCGTTTCAATTTGATGGAGACTTCATGAATAGTAACGGTGATTATTATGTGCCTGAGTGGGCAGTGGACGCCTACAAACAAGGCATTTTATATTTTGAAGGCCCAGACCTTTTTATAAGAACATTGGAAGGGATCCATGCAGTAAGCTATGATGATTACGTCATCAAAGGAGTAAAGGGCGAATTGTATCCATGCAAACCAGATATCTTTAAGATGACATATGAGCATACTTCTGACGAGACATAAGGATTGATGAAATATAAAAAGCAGCCCAGATAGGCTGCTTTTTATAAATTTATATTTCGTTTAAAGGTATTTCAATGAGCATTTAAAGGAGGATTTATGAAAAAATCACCACTTGGGTATGCGATAATATTCATTTTGTCCATATGGATTACCATAACATTAATTTTTATTCCTATCATCTGTTCTTCTAATTAAAATTAGATCGAAAGTCTTATTTTTATGCAAAAAAAATTCTCATTTCAAATCTCGCAAATTCTCAAACAAGATTTCGCGCTATAACTGCCGATCAATAATTTATAATCCCACAGCTTCTTACCATAAACATTGGCTGTATCATGGAAACTTATTTTATCAGCAGCAGCGGCTCCCACAGTGGCAAAACGCAAAGTATTATCAGCCGTAATGCCTGCAAACTCATCATCAGCGTGCGCCTGCAAATAATGATAACCAGCGCCGTCATCTGTTGATTTATTTATATAGATCATATCGCTGTTACTTTTGTCATTAGAATCAAGATTTAACCTAAAAGAACCACCATCGCCTTTTAAATCATTTATATACACATAATCGTGCTTGAAGTCCATAATATCATCGTACTGATCTGAAAGGCCATACTCCTGCCATTTTCCCTTTAAATAATCGTCAAACAGGTTCACATATCCGCCATTCAGCGTTAAATTCGTAATACCTTTACCATTTTGATAATGATAGACACCAACGCCATTATCACCAAAATATCCCCATTCAGCCCCATCGTTCAAAGTGATATTCACTTTTCCCAACACAGAAATTTCATCGCCATACCAAAACGAATCAGAACCAGAAAAAACTGCGTTGATGACACCAGATGTTTTGGCGTCAATATTACCTATAATCTGTGTCGTACCACCGGTATTGATATTTACTACGGCGCCGTTCCTTGCCGATACGACATCTGATTTTTTATTTACCGCCTGAAGAAACACATTTTTATTCGCACCGGTAATATTCAAAACAGCCTTATCAGTGACATATAACCCATTAAGCCCGTTAGTGAGTTCGCCATCCGCTTTGGTAATCAAATGAACATTGCCATTAAGATTCGTTGTGCCGCCCTTGATTATCAGGGTCGTAACTGCACCTAAAGTCGACGTTCCCGTATTTACCACTTCCTGTTCCAGATTCAAATCCCCGTTGAACGTGGCATCACCTAAGATCCTATGCGTTTCAACAGAATGCACATTCAGACCATCAGCATCCAGCTTTTTTTCTGATGTGAAGTCACCATTCATAATTAGTGAAGAATCTGACTGAACCAAACACTTCGCTACCAAATTACCATCCTGGACAATGTGCAGATTGCCATTTACAACTACGTTTCCAGCTGAAAATATTTCTGATTTGCTGCTGTTAGCTGTATTTGAAAGTGTAATCGTAAGGGTATTATCAGCACTATTATTAATGTTATAAGTTCCTGCTCCTCCAAAAACAGTATCCGCTGCACCAGGAGCAACCGTAGTATCAGTTATTTCCCCCGGTGTATACAATCCTGCCGCTTCAGCCGAAGGTAAATATTCAGTGCTGCTAAGCAGCAGAAATGGAACTGTCAACGCCATCATTAACAGCGTCCTTTTCTTTTGTTTAGTAGTTGTTTTCATAAATTTCCATCCTTTTCTCATATTTTTATATATTATAAATATATGCATTTTAATTAAGCCTTTGCAGCAATTGCTCTCTTATACTTACTCTATTTCCTTTTCTATGTCGGCCAGCAATTGGCTTGTAGTAATCCCCAATTCTCCCGCTATCTTCATCAATGTAGGCAAAGATACACTTTTGGGATAATTTCCATTTTCTATCCTGGATAAATATTGCGGTGAAATACCTACCGCATGAGCGAATTTTTCCTGTGTCACGGACTGAATTTTTCTGTAATATACAATGCGTGCGCCAAGTTTCTTTAATTGTTGTACAACCATCTTTAACACCTCTTAGTTTTTTTTAACAGACTGTTCCACCTTTTACTGAGAATATTTAATCAGTAAAA
>ENA-UEPQ01000168-UEPQ01000168.1-human-gut-metagenome-genome-assembly--contig:-NODE-168-length-33248-cov-11.767568_pt1 | contig 33248 bp, 18 predicted proteins | sample MGYA00242903_ERZ507922 | MGnify/ENA primary metagenome ERZ507922 (study PRJEB26167, sample SAMN06115483) | human gut metagenome | host: Homo sapiens | place: China:Sichuan | collected 2014-10-16... | reverse complement strand
CCCGAGACACCGAAGGAGTTGGAGTAGCCAAGGAGCTTGCCGCCCTCAACCGTGGTACCGCCACGATAGGTGTTGCTACCAGTCATTACGAGCGTGCCGGTGCCGCTCTTGACGAGAGTGCCGTCGTATTCGCCATTCTTGAGCTTGGCTTCGATGGCCGCCTTGCGCTTCTCGAAGTATTCCTTGCGCCACTTCTTAGCATCTTCGAGCGAGATGACATGATCGTCGGACGCTTCCGTGCCATCACCGATCACGAAGTCCTCACCAAGGTTGAAATCGGCATTGAGGTTCTTAACGTAGTCGGCGAGCCACTTTTCATCTTCAGCCTTGCGGGCATCGAGAGCCTTCTGAGAGATGTCATTGGTCCAAACGTCCAAGGCGCTCGTCTGCATGTTGTAGTTGAACTTGCCGAGGAACTGACCCGGACCGTACATGCCCTTGTCAAGATCAGGTACACCCCAACCGTAGTTGTCATCAGGCACGCCTTCATCGGAGGTCCAACCCTCAAACAGGGTCTTGTCAGTGTTGTAGCGATTTGCCGTCGTGAACATCACGTCTCGAACTTGCAGTGCGCTCATATCCTGATAGCGCGACATCAAGACGCCCATCGCACCTGCAACGTGCGGTGCGGCCATGGAGGTACCGCCCCAGGACTCATAGCCGGCTTCGCCCGTCTTGTCATCAACCGTCGAACTGTAGATCATGTCGCCAGGGGCAACGACCGTCCACCACTTCGCAAGACCAGCCTCATTGAAGCCGTCGACCCACTTGTACTTGTATTTCCCGTCCGTGCCGTAGTTGTACTTGATCTGCCATTTTCCGTTTTCATCCTGGTATTTATCGTAATCAATCTGAAGACCGGCAACCGCAATCCAATGCTTCTCAGCTTCGGGGTTGAAGTACGGATAGAGCGGACGATAGAACGGGTTTTCCATGTTGCGGTTGCCCGTCGTGAAGATCTGGACAACGTTCGTTCCCTTCACGGCTTCGTAAGCGGCGTCCACAAAGGACTTATCCGAATTGGCTTCGCCCGCCGCGAACTTGTCTCCATACATCATGTTGGAATAGAAGAACTCGTATTCCGAGTCTGCCACTGAGTTGGCAGGGAGATGGCCGGACGGATACCAACGATACGAGCCTTCCTTATTCGGATCAGTCGGACGATCACCGAGACCTTCGCCGGCATGCTGATAGGTCATATTGCCAGCCTCGTCCATCACCGTCTTCCACTTGATTTCGCCGGTCTTCTCATCCTTATACGACACCTGAAGCACCATCACGCGGGCGTTGGTACCCCAAGAGTTGTTGATGACACCACCGCGATCAGCACCGTTGGAAGCAATCAGATCATCAGCCAATGCCTTCCATCCAGCATAGAAATAATCATGATCCTGGAAAGGACCATAGTTGTTGCTGTCGGTCGCGCCCGTGTTGCCGACAACAATGTCAGAGCCCCAGGAAACGCCATGGAATTCATTGCCATCGCGATTGCCGCCCACAGTACCGGTGACATGCGTACCGTGCGAGTCGTTCACCCCCATCATCCAGTCGCCGGTCACGTCAAAAGCTTCACCCTTTTCGTAGGGCTGGCCCTTGCCACCGTTCACAACGGACTGAGGATAACGGTTGCCCGTGGAACCATATTCACCCTGGACATGAGTGCCGCTAAAACGATCACCTGCGAGTTCAGGATGCTTCTGGAGAAGAGCACCGGAGTCCATCACGGCTACCTTCACGCCCTGCCCGTGATAGCCCAATGCATAGGCAGAAGAAGCCTTCATGGCTTCAAGGCCCCAGTCCTTTTTGTACTCGTCAGACTGCCAAGACTGCTTAGCAGCTTCGAGATCAGCATTCGATGTGGCAACCTGCCCCTTTTCCATATAGGCTGCCGATGCCGCACCGGCACCGAGCATGAGAGCTGCGACAGCCAGCGCTACAACGCTCTTGGCGGCCTTGGTCTTGGTCGTATGCTTTTCGTCTGTGACGACGTACTCCTGATGAGCCACGCTCCACTTGGTCTTGAAAACGCGATTCATTTGTTATCTCCAAATAAATGGTTTGTTTGGTCCTGCCTCTCTCGAAATGACGAGAAAGTGCACTTGCCAGACTACCCAGCCCCCCCACCCAAGAGTTTGATCTATATCAAATCTAAGGGTTTTCACCACGTGCACCTGCGCAACTTTAGTTTGTAACTTTTGTAAATCACCTTGCAAAAAGTGCGTGCACAGGAGACGAAATCCAACATGCGTCGTTTTTACATGACAATCTTTTACAAACGACTCTCTGATAGACAATCATTTCGAATTTGGCTGTTGGGTTTTCCCCGAGGGGCTGGGTTTTTCTGTGAGAACAACCACTAATCTATTGACTTATAGACGACACCTATTGTTTTTTTTCGTCTTCCCAATACAGAACCGCCCGAGCGCTTTGAGACGCCCGGGCGGTTCTGGGTTGGTCGAGGCAACCTTTGCAGATCGCCTCAACTAGTCGTCAAAAGTTCTTTGTGAACTGCACGCCGAAGGTCAGGTCCTTCTTGCCGGCATCACCACGGGCATAGCCCACAGTCCCGCCGAAGGAGGTGTCGGCCTTCGGATTGATCATCGTGAGCCCAAGCTTGACTTGACCGTAGTATTCGCCCGCGAATGCACCGGTGACGCTGTCGGACGAAGACATGGCCGTGCCGCGCACCGTAGAGGTCTGATCGGTATCGCCCACCTGCGGCACGAACGTGACGTCGGCCTTCGGTGCGACCGTCCATCCTCCCTGCGCAGGGACGTAGCCCGAGACCGTCAGGCCGATGGGCATCTGCACGGTAAACGTGTCTTCAAGCGCATTTCGGAAGGCGTTCTTGCCGTCGATCTTGGTCTTGAAGTCATCCGTCTTGGTGTAGACGGCACGCAGGCCCACGTGCGGCACGATGTCGAAGACGCCCACGGTTTCGCGAACCTCGGCACGAATGCCGGCCTGAGCGACATTGACGTTGGGCTTGGCCGAAGCCTTGCCGAAGCTGTCCGTCCCGATGCTCATCGAAATGTCGGAGTCCTGAAGCATCCAGTCCACGTGTCCGACAAGGTTGAACTTCGTGGTGGGCGTCCAGGCCGCATAGAGATGCGCGCCGTAGGTGTCGTAGTCGTTCGTGGTCGAGAGACCGCTGCCGGTGCTCGTGAGGCTGCCCGAGAGGTACGAGAACGCACCGCCCACCTTGACGGCAGGCTTGGGCATGAGCGCATCCGCACCGATCATGACGCCGTAGGTGTCGCTCTTGACGCCGCCCGAGAGGTTCGAGAGCGCGAGCGAGCCGGTCTTGGTCTTGCCGCCGATCACCTCAACCCAAAGGGCATCGGTCGCGGGAATCTGCAGAAGCTGACCGTCCTTGTGCGTCGGGCCCGTGAAGGAGAGACGATCTTCGAGCACGTCGGAGACGAGTCCCATGTCGGCGTAGGCCGAAGCGGTCGTGCCGCCCACGGATGCGATCTGCGCAACGGAATTGATGATTCGCGTCTTTTCTTCGACCGTAAGGTTTTCATCCTTGACGATGCCGCAGATGAAGGACGAATCGTTGTCCTTGGCGCAATCCTGCAGTGCCTCGTTGCCGAGGCCAGGCAGAACGATGTCGGGATAGACCGTTTCCAAGTCGGCCACGTCGACATTGGCGCTCACCTTGTTGCCGTCCTTGTCTACGTCAAGCTGGATGAAGTAGTCAAGGCCGGAGCCGTCGTCATTGACGATGTAGAGGTCTTCGCCGTCCCAGCCGCCCTTCCAGTCGCCGTCCTCACCAAGGTTGGCGGAAAGGTCAAAGCCTTCGAGGAGCGTGAATTCGCCCGTCTTCGTCAGGTTGCCGAAGACAAGGCTTGCGCCGTGCTCGACGGTGGCCGTCGCGCCTTCGACCGTGGTCGCAAAAGCCGGCGCGTCGCCGAGACTGCCGATGTCGATGAGCACGTAGGAGTCGCGTCCGAAGTAGACGGAGCCTTCCTTCATCTCAACGCGGCCTTCGTCCTTGGCGGGATTCCAGACGTTGGAGCCTACGGCAAGGGAGGAACCCTTGCCCATCGTGACGGTCTGGCCCACCGTCACGCGGGCGGCTGCGCCCGTGAGACCCGGAACCTTTTCGTCGAACTTCTGGATCTTGTCCGCGAAGCCGTCAGAGGCGGTGCCGAAGGTGAGGTCGCCGTTGCCGATCACCCAGAGCTTGCCGTCGAGGGGCTTCTCGGCGCTCCACGTCGGCGAGACGCGGTTGTCGGGCGAAAGGGCCTTCCAGTTGCCGATCACAACGTTTGCACCGTTGAGATTAAGGTCGCCGGAGACGTTGATCTCGCCCTTGTCCATGTCGATGTCGCCGCCCGGACGAACCGTGAGGTCGCCCGTGTTGAGGACGCCGTCGTCCGTCTGGTTGAAGTCGCCGCCGATGACGGTGTTGCCGGCGTTGATCGTGCCGTCATTGTCGAAGATGCCGTCGATGACGAGATCGTCTTCAACATCGAGCTTGCCGTTGTTCGAGCCGTGGCCGCCTTCGTTGATCGTGACGTCGTTCCAGTTGGAATTGCCGTTGTTGATGTATTCGCCATCATTTTCGACGACGAGCGAATCGCCTTCTTCGGTCCCGTTGTTTTCGAGCTTGCCGCCCGGATGCACAACGGCATCCTCGAACTTGATGGTCGCATCTTCATCGGGCTTGCCTTCGGGCGTGAGGCTGCCGTTGATGAGGTCGCCCTCGATGTCGGCAGTGCCGGAGTTGCCCGCGTCGATGTGGCCGTTGTTCTCAAGCGAGCCGTCCGGACCGATGTGGAAGTCGTCATCCTTGTCGTTGCCGTTGCCGATGATGAGATCACCGTTGTTCGTCGCACCGCCGTTGATGTCGACCTGACCCCAGGAGGACTGGCCGTCGTTGGTCCACTTGCCGCCTTCGGCCACGTCGATCTTGTCGCCTTGATCCTTGCCGGTCGAGGTGTTGTGATAGTGGCCGCCGTTGGTGATCGTCATGTCGTCGTAGAGGCCCGTGCCCTTGTTGACGAGATCACCCTCAACGAGCGTGTCGTTCTTCGTATCCTCACCGCCGGCAATGAGCGTGCCGTCGTTCGTCATGGAGCCGCTGCCTTCAACGATGAAGTCCGGCGTATCGTCCTTGCCGTCGCCGCGAATCGTGAGGTCGCCGTTGTTGTCGCCGTTGCCCGCGATGTCCACGGAACCCCAGTTCGAATGACCGTTGTTGACGTATTCGCCGCCCTGATCCACGACGAGACCGTTGCCGAGCTCAGTGCCGTTGTTTTCGAGATGACCGCCGTTGCCAACCGTCACATCGTCGAACTTCGACCAAGCGTTGTCGTCGGGCTTGCCTTCAGGCGTGAGTTCCCCCGTCGTGAAGCTGCCGTCGATCTGGGCGTGACCCGCATTCGAAGCATCAAGCTGGCCGTTCTGATCAACGCTGCCCTCGGGCCCCACGTGAAAGTCGTCGGTAGCGTCATTGCCGTCACCGATTTCGAGGCCGCCATTGTTTTCGAACTGCCCGTCGATGTTGACGCTGCCCCAGTCGGAGAGACCATCGTTGGTCCACTTGCCGCCTTCGGCCACGTCAATGCGGTCGCCCGCATCCTTGCCCGTTTCGGTGTTGTGATAGTGGCCGCCGTTGGTGATGTCCATGTCGTCGTAAAGACCCGTGCCCTTGTTGACGAGATCACCATCGACAAGGGTTTCGACGTGCGAATCCTTGCCGCCCGCAATGAGCGTGCCCACGTTCGTGAGCGTGCCGTCACCCTTGATGTGAAGGTTGCCGTTGGACTCACCGTCCTCGACCACGAGCACGCCGCCCTCGTCGATGTGGCTGTCGCCCTTGTCGAGCGTGACATCGTTCGAGGTGAGCTTGCCGCCGCCCGTGACATGCATGGAACCGTCGGACTCGATGCGCTCGACCGTGAAGTCGCCGTTCTTGATGACGAGGTTGCCTTGTTCATCGAGGACAACTTCTGCGAGCGTGCCGCCCGTCTTGTCCTTGACGCCGTTGGAGCCGAGCGTGAGCGTGCCGGTGTTCACGTGAACGGAGCCGCCGTTTTCAGCATCCGAAAGGAGCTTGTCGCCGGAAGGCTTGCCGTCCTTGTCGGTCTTGCCGACCAGCACGAACTCAAGGCCGTCCTTGATGTTGATGTGATCCGTATCGGTTACGCCGGCAAAGCCCGTATTCATGTGGATGTCGTCCGTATCGGACTTGCCCACGTCGAGCGTCTTGTCGCCGGAGTTGTTGATGAGATCGTCACCCGCAAAGACGAGGCCCTGGGTCTTGTCGGCCATGCCGTCCTCTTCGAGCTTATGGATCGTATCGAGCGTGAAGTCGTCCACTGCGTGGCCGAGGAATTCGACGTTGACCTTGCCGTTGCCGAAGGCTTCGGCCAAGGCGCTGCCCACTTCAGCGACCAAGTCGGTGCGGAAGGCTTCGTCCGTAAAGGAGAGGGAGCCCCCTTCGAACTTGATGCCCGTCGTGATGCTCGACTTGATGTCGCCCACGTCGGTCGCCGCCTCGATCACCTGACCGTGCACGGCACCCCAGCCTTCTTCCCAGTTGGTGGCCGTGATTTCCACGCCTTCGACCACGAAGTCATGGAAGATCTGATCAAACGACGTCTGCAGCGTACCCGTGCCGCCCACCGTGATCGTGCCCTGGGTCTTGCCGTCGAGCGCAATCTTGTCGGCCACGAGCGTGCCGCCCGTCATCGTGACGGTTCCGCTCGACGTGAGCGTCTTGTCGCCAAGATCGAGCACACCGCCCGTGAGGGTGAAGTCGTTGTCGCCCAGAGCACCCTTGTCGGTGTTGGTAAGTCCCAGGAGGTTGTCGGCCCAGTTGCCGGCGGTGATCGTGATGTTCGAGTCCTTGATCGAACCTTCGGCGTTAAGCGCGGCGTCGCCCAGCGTGATGTCGGAGCCCGAGACGATGAGGTTGCCCGACGTGAACGATCCGCCCTGAGCAAGGGTGAGAGACCCGCCCTTCTGGGTGTAGGCATCTGCGTGGAAGCTGCCGCCCGCGACGTTCACATGGCCCTTGTTGACCGTGGCGTTGCCAATCGTGGTCTTGCCGCTCGTCAGATTGAAGGAACCCGTGATCTCGGCCTTCCGGGCCGTGAGTTCTCCCTTCGTGCCGAGGGTTCCCTTGAGATTGAGCGCATCGAGCGAGGTCTTGCCGCCATTGACGCTGAGCGTGCCCGTTACGGTGGTGTTGCCCGCCGTGAGCGTGCCCGTCGTCGTGAGCGAACCCTTCACGTTGAGAATGTCCGCAGACATGTCCTTCGTGTTGTTGTTCGCCCCTTCGAGCGTCGCGTCGGCAAAGGTGATCGTGCCGTTGTTGGCAAGCCCCGTGGCCGTGGTCTTACCGAACGAGGCCGTGCCGTTGTTCGTGAAGTCCGTCAACGTTCCCTTGGAGGCTTCAGCCGTGATCGTGCCGGCATTCGAGCCCGTTAGCGCAAAGCCCGTCTTGATGGTGAGCGTACCCGTGTTGGCAAGCGCCGCATCCATCGTGCCGACGGTCATGTCGCCCGCGTTCGCAAGGGTCGTGCTCGTGAGCGTGCCGATGTCGGCAGAGCCTGCGGTCTGCTCATAGGTGCTCGTCGTCACTTCGTCGGCTTCGAGAGAACCCGAGACCGTGAGCGTGTCGGAGGCGAGCGTGCCCACATCCGCCTTGCCGGACAGAGAGACTTCCGTGGCATCAACGTTCTGGGCCACGAGTTCGCCGCTCTTTTGCGTGAGCACGTCAACGTCGAGGAGGCTGTCGACCGTCGCCTTGCCGGAGAGCGTCGCGTTGTCAGCCGTGAGCGTCTTCGTCACGCGGAGCGTGCCGCTCTGCTCAAGCGTCTTCGTCGTGAGATTGCCCGCCGTGAGCGTGCCCGTCGTGGTGAGGGCATCAGACGTCATGGCATCGGCTACCGCCGTCGTGCCCGAGAGCGTCACCGTCTTGCCCGTCCAGTTGTCGAGCGTGACGGTGCTCTTGCCCGTCACCGTGGCATTGCCCGTGGTGAGGTTGAGAGCCGTCAGGTCGCCGTCCGTCACGGTCAGTTCACCGAGATGGATGCCCTTGGCGCTCGAAGTGAGCGTGCCAACGACAGTCGTCGTCTTGGCATTGAGGCCGCCCTTGCCAGCATACGTTCCGTTGAGAGTGAGCGTATCCGTGGTGAGGGAACCGTTGTTGACGATGTCTGCATTGTCCGCAACCGTCACGCCCTTGGCCGTGAGAGAACCCGTCTGATCGACGTGTCCGTTGATCGTGAGCGCATCAATGTCGGCAGCACCCGCATTCGTGAGCGTGCCGTCAATCGTGGCCGTGGCGACATCGAGCGTCTTGCCGTTATGGACGAACGTGCCGTCCACATCAAGCGCATTGCCCGTCCAGGAACCGGTGTTCGTCAACTGAGCACCCGTCGCCACCGTTGCGGTCTTGGCATTCACCGTGCCCGCATTGGTAGCCGTGCTGTTGAGCACAAAGGTTTCGGCGGTGATCGAGCTCGTGGCCGCTGCATTCATGTCGTCGACCGTGAGGGTGTCGGCATTGACCGTGCCGGCGTTATCGAGCGAACCCACCGTCATCGCATGGGCTTCAATCGTGCCGAAGTTGTTGACGGCAGCTTGTTCGAGGGTCGTCGCCTTGAGGGCGGCGGTCACCTTGGCGTGATCCTTGTCGGAAACGGCCAGCGTGCCGTTGCCGGTGAGGGATTCAACCGTAAAGACGCCGTTCTTGACGTTCACCGTGCCGTTGTTCGTGATGGCGGTGAGCTTGCCTTCCGTGCCGAGGGCCTTGCCATAGGAACCCATCGTGAAGGCTGCGCCTTCGCCCACGTCAACCGCACCGTCGGCGAGCATGAAGTTGTGGATGTCGCCCACGCCCTGCGCCTTTTCATCGACGCCGACCAAGACGAATTCCGTATCCTCACCACGGATGAAGAGACCGTCGGTGACGCCCGTGACATTCATGAAGCCCATGGACTGCGTGAGGTTGTGCGCATCCGCAATGGCTGGATCAGCCGTTCCGACGACGAGCTTCGCGTACTGCAGGTCGGGCTGGGTCTTGTCGGCATTGATGAGCGTTTCACCGGCGAAGACCGCATGTGCGGGCTTGCCGCCCTGCGTGGCTTCGATGCCGTTGGCAACGTCCACCGTGAACTGATTGACATTGGCTCGACCGTTGAAGACAACTTCCAGGTCGCCGCCGTCGTCCGCTTCGAGCTTGCTGAGCACGTCGGCTGCGAGCGTCAGGGAGTAGACCTTGTCGTTGAAGGCCACCGTACCCGCATCAAAGCCGATGCCGGTCGAGACTTCATCCTTGATTTCGCCCACGCCGACCACGGCGTTTAGACCTTCGACATCCACGATGTCGCCGGGCTTGCCTGCGCCGATGTCGATGCCCTGATCCTTCTTCACGTCGTCGAAGATCTGATCCATCATCGTGGCGAGCGTACCGCCGGCGAGCACCACCGTCTCGTTCTTGCCGTCAAGGGCGATGAGCGAGGTTTCAAGCGTTGCGCCTTCGTTGATCGAGACGGAACCGTCCGACGTGAGGCGATCAAGCGTCATGAGAACGGAAGCGTCCTTCACGCCGCCCAGCTTCCAGGCATTGCCCTTGCCCAGACCGTTCGTCTTCACCGTGCCGCCCTTCACATCAAAGGTCGAATCGGTAAAGCCGTTCATGGCCACTTCAAGCGCACCGGCGGTCTGGCTGTAGGTGACGGAACCCGAAGCACCGTCAAAGCGGATCGTGCCGGTGTTGGTCACGGAAACCGCCCTGCCGTCCGCACCCTGAGCCGTAAAGGTCTTGCCCGTGAGCGTGTTGTCGTTCGTGAGCGCATCGGTAATGACGAGATCCGACATCTTGACGTTCGTGCCCGTCGCCGTGAGCGTGCCCACCGTGGTGAGGCCGTTCAAGGTCACCTGAGAGGTCTTGCCCGCAAAGGCCGCCGTCTCAGCCGTGAGACCCGCCGTCGTGAACGCACCGTCCGTCACAGACACCGTCTTGGCCGTCAAGTCGCCAAAGGTGGTCGTGCCGTTCGTCTGCGCGAAGTTCTCAACCGTCGTTGCACTCGCTGACGCAAGCGTTGCGCCTTCGAGCGTCACGTTGCCTGCCTTGCGCAGATCGGCATCGAGCTTGGTGTTCGTGAGATTCACGTCACCCGTCACCGTGAGTTCGCCAAAGGCCGAATCCTTGGCGTTCGTCATGGTGAGACTTGCAAGCGTCGTCTTGCCGGAGGAAGTCACCTGAGCGCCGTTCGTGACGGTGGTGGCACCCGCCTGAGCAACATCGCCCGTCAAGGTAGATGCATTGACATCAAGCGCACCGTTCACCGTGAGCGTGCCGAAGGCTGCGTTCGAGCCGTTCGTCATCGCAAGCGAAGCCAGTTCGCTCGTGCCCTCGGAGGTGAGGTTGGATGCGGAGAGCGTCGTGTCGCCGCCCTTCACAAGGTTCGCCGTGAGCTTGGTATTGGTCAGTTCGCCCACGCCGTTGACCGTCAGATCACCAAAGGAAGAATCTTCGGCATCCGTCATGGTGAGGCTTTCGAGCGTCGTCGGGCCGGACGAGAGAATCTGCCCGTTTGCGCCGACCGTCGTTGCGCCTGCCTGTGTCAGCTCGCCCTTGAGGACGGAAGCGTTCACATCAAGATTGCCCGCGACGTTCACGGAACCGAACTGGGCATCCGAACCCTCGGCAAGGGAAAGCGTCGTCAGATTGGATACGCCCGTAGAGACGAGCGTCGAACCCGTAAGATCAACATCCTCACCAGAGGCGAGATTAGCCGTGAGCTTGGTATTCGTGAGATTCACGTCACCCGTCACGGTGAGATCGCCAAAGGACGACTCCTGAGCGTCCGTCATCGTGAGACTTGCAAGCGTCGTCTTGCCCGTGGAGGTGATGTCGGACGCGGAGAGCGTCGTGTCGCCGCCCTTCACGAGATTGGCCGTGAGCTTGGTGTTGGTCAGATCGATCACGCCGTTCACCGTCAGATCACCAAAGGAAGAATCCTCGGCATTCGTCATGGTGAGGGAATTGAGCGTCGTTGCACCCGTCGAGGTCACTGCACCCGCGTTCGTGACGGTCATGTCCGTGCCGGACACCACATGCCCCTTGAGCGTCGTGTTGTCGAGCAGGATCGTGCCGTCGGACGTGATGGCATCGAGCACAATCGTGCCGTCCTTCGCGTCAAGGCGTGCCACATGCGCAGTCTTGCCGTTCACGGACGCCTGATCACGAACCGTGAGGTTCTGTCCCGTCAGGTTGCCCGTGGTGAGGACACCGCCCGTCACGGACACATCGCCCGCCACGGTCGTGTTGCCGAACGCGGCTTCGCTGCCCGTCATCGTGAAAGACGCGAGCGTTGCATCACGCTGGCTCGTCAACTGAGAGCCCGAGAGCGTCACATTCCCTGCCTGGGAGAGCAGAGCCGTCATGACGGAACCCGTGAGATTCAGGTCGCCCGTCATCGAGAGCGTGCCAAACGCCAATTCGCCCGCATTCGTTGCCGTGAGCGAAGCAAGCGTCGAGGCACCCGCCACGGACATCTTGCCGCCGGCGTTCACCACCACGTCACCTGCCGTCAGCGCACCTGCCCCCGTCATGGCGAGCACGCCCGTCGGATCAATCGTCAGATCGTCAAGCGTTGCGTTGCCCGTGCCGGTCACAGAACCAGCCAGTTCAGTCTTGCCGGTCACGGCAAGCGTGCCGTTGTTCACCATCGCACCGGTATTCGTCACCGTGAGAGACCCGAAGGTGGACGTGCCCTTTTCGTTCGTCCAGTTGCCCGCAATATTTGCATGGTTCTTGATCGTGATCGCACCGTCGACCCGGTTCGTCACGGTGCTGCCCTGCGCCATCTCCATGGCGTCAGCCGTAAAGAGGGCGTATTTGCCTTCGTTCGTGAAGGACGATTTCTCCTTCATCGTGAACGTGCCGCCCACCGTGAGCGCTGCGGGCTTGCTGCGAATCGTCGAGCGGTTGGTGAGCACGCCGCCCGTGGCTTCGGGCTGCGTGAGGGCGGTCGACTCCAGCGTGAGGCTGTTGGCCACATTGAGGGTCGACGCGTTGTAGAGTTCGCCGCGACTGATGAGATCGCCCACATACTGCTTCGCACCGGCAATCGTGAGCGATTCGGCAGTCCACGTGCCGTTGTTTAGGCTGTCGGTATAGCCGAGCGTCAGATTGCCCGTCGTAAGCGTGCCGCCTTCCTTGTTGAGAAGACGCCCTTCGACAAGCCCATTGTCGATGGTCATCGACCCGTAGTTCTCAAGCTTGATCACGGGCTTGTCGTCGCCCGAGGCTACCGTGCCGATATGCGTGTTGCCATGATTGACAAGCTCGCCCGCGTAAGCCGTGAGATTGCCGATCGTGAGCTTGGCGTTGCCCTTGTCGTCGCGGTCTTTGTCGCCCACCGTGAGCGTGCCGCCCAGACGCAGCGCATCCACCGTGAAGTCGCCGTTGTGCACGTCCGTCGCGCCGCCCGCCACGCGGTAGCCGCCGTCTTCTGCAAAAACGCCCAGATTGAGTTCTGCCAAATGGCCCTTCGTAGCAGCTTCGGAACCATAAGAGCCGAGCGTGAGACCGTCACCGCTCATGCTCCCGCCGATCACCTGCACGAGACCGTCGGCGAGGTCTATCGCCTGATCCTTGTCGCCCACGAGCACGAAGCGCGCGTCGTTGATGTACAGGCCGCCCGTGACGCCCGTCACGTTCTTGAAGCCCATCGACTGCTCAACGCGATGCGTGTTCTTGTTCGGCGTATAGCGTCCGCGAGGATCAATGTCCCCGACCACAAGCTGCGTGTAGCCGAGCCCCGGCTCTTCTGCGTCCTTGTTGACCAGCGTTTCACCCGTAAAGACCGCATAGGTCGACCCGCCTTCGGGCTTCGTGGCCACAACCTTGTTGGCCACATCCACCGTAAAGGCATCGAGCCCCGTCGCCTTGCCGTTGAAGGCCACTTCCAGACTGCCGCCGTCATCGGCTTCGAGCTTCGCGAGCACGTCGCCCGCGACATCAAGCGCAAACACGCGATCCGTAAAGGCCACCGTGCCGGAGTTGAACGCAATGCCCTTCGAGACCGCATCCTTGATGCCGCCCACGCCGGTTGCCACCGTAATGCCTGCCACATTCACCGTGTCCTTCGAGGACTCGGCATCGATGTCGACCGCACCGTTCACTTCAACGTCGGAGAAGATCTGATCGAGACTGGTCTTCAACGTGCCGCCCGCAAGCGTGACGGTGTTTTCCATGCCGTCAAGCGAAATCGTGCCAACCGCCAGTTCGGCCCCCTGACCGATGTTCACCGTCGAGTCCGAAGTCAGAAGATCGAGGTCAACCGTCACGCTGTCGCCGACATGGCCGCCCAACTCATAACGATTTCCCTTGCCGAGGGCATCGAGCGAAATGGAACCCTGCGTCCAAACGAATTGGGAGTTCGTCACTTCATTCTTGGCCGTCTCAAAGGACGCGCCGGCTTCGCCCTGCGTGAACGTCAGGTTCGAGCCCGTGAGCTTGTCCACGTTCACGTTCTTGCGGTTCGTGAACTGGCCTCCCGCATCCAGGGCGAGCGTTCCGCCCGAGATCGTGCCGGAGTTGTCCAGAGCGCCGTTCACACGCAGCGTGGCTCCCGACTGATTGAGAATCGAGCCGCCTGCGGCAATCGTCATGCCACTACCCGCAAGCGCTTGTCCCGACTGGTCGAGCACCGTGTCGCTCGAACCCGCAAAGACAAGATCATGGTTTTCGTAGACGGCATTAACCGTCACGGTGCCCCAGTAGTCCTTGCCGTAGTTCGTGCGCTTGGCGTTGATTTCGCCCGACTGGACAATCGACTCCGCACCCTCATTGGCGCGATCCATGGAGAAGAACGCACTCTGCACGCCCGAGACGGATTCGCCGTTGAGAATCAGCTCCTCGGCCTTCGACGTACCCAGATTGATCAAAAGACCGTTGACTTCCAGCGTGCCGTACACAAGCAGCTCGTCCTTGTTCTCGATCTGACCGTCCTCACCAACGAGGGACTTGTCGTAGAGATAGATCGTGCCGGTGTTGGTGAGCGTACCGAAAACCGACGACGTGTCGGCCACCGTCATTTCACCTTCATTGGTGAGGGCCCTGTCGCCGCGCACCGTGAGCGTGCCCGTCTGCATCACGCCCGTACGCGTGTTGTGGACAGACCCCGTCACGTCCATGTCACCGGACGTAAAGGTGCCGCTATTGAGTACGCTCCCCACCACGTGCGCATCGCCCATCGTGAGCGTGCCCGTGTTCGTGAGCGAGCCCTGTGCGCCGGAAGCGCCCAGCGTCAACGTGCCGCCGAGCGTCAGATTGCCTGCGTTCGTCAAATGCTTGAGCGTGCTCGTCCCCGTGACCTTGGCAGTCGTCTTGCCGCTCTCAATGGAGAGCGTTCCCGACTTCATGCTGATCGTATCAAACGCTGCAGAACCCACATTCCTGAGCGTTACACTCTGCTGATCGGTAAGCGAACCGACACGGACATCACCGCCCGTGACGGTCAAGGAACCCGCACCCGTCACGGAACCGATGTTGAGACCCGCATTCGTCGTGATCGTACCCGCATTGGCCACTTCACCCGCCCAATCAATACCCGTCAGGTTCTCAAAAGAACCCGTCGCATTGATCGCGAGCGTATCGTTGTTCACAAAGCGTGCTCCGGCCACATCGCTCTTGAGACCCGCAGCAGTCTTGCCGTTTCCAGCCAGAGTGATCGTCAGATCGCCAGAATTGGTGGCGGTCATGCCGTCGGACAAGGCTTCAAAGCCTGCGAGCGTCGCATCAGCCGCAAGCCCCGTGAGCGTCAGATTGAGCGTGCCGTCGTTGGCGAAGATCGTCGTGTCGCCCAGCACAAAGCCCTTGGCGGACGTGCCACCCGAGACATTGGCCGTCACCACGCCGCCTTCGGCATTGTCAAAGCGCTCCTGACCCTGCATGTCAAAGACCAGCGCATCTCCGGCATTGGCCGCGAGCGTAAGCGTCATGTCCTTTTCGTTCGAGACGTGGAGGGTCTGCACATCAGGCGTCGTGAACTTCCAGTCGTGCATGAAGCCGACCACATCACCGTTGCCGTCGTTCAAGGCCGTCACGGTGAGGTTCTTCTTGTTGTTGAGCGTGCCGACACCTACCCAAACCTGGCGATCACTGCCGTGAGCCGTGACGTCGAGCGTCACATCACCCAGGTTCTCAAACACGCCGTTGACGGCAACCGCACCGTCGATGGCTTCAACGCTGCCCCGCGTTTCGCTCGTCAGGTTGATCACGCCGCTGTTCGTGAAGGTCGCCTTATCGCCGACATAGAAGCCCTTCATGAACTTCCCGGTCTCGCGTTGGGCCAAGTCCTTGAGATGAATATCGATCGTGCCCTGATTGACGCTGGAGCTACCACCCGTCGTCGACAAGCCGTCCGACGAAGCCGTCGTCAGCAACGGATCTTCGTTGATGTAGTTGTAGGTGAAATGACCGCTTTCGGTGTTCGTGAAAGTCGAGCCGCTAACCACATAAATGGCCTGATCATTCCCTTCGGACGCTTTCGAGTTGACCGTGATGCTGCCGCTGTTGGTAAAGGTCGAACCATTCTCAAACTTGATCGCATCCGTGCGCAGGCCGTCGATGTTGAACGTCATGTCACCCGCATTCACACCGTCGCCATATCTCAAGTGCAGACCGATCGCACCGGCATTCGTCGCCGTGGCTGGATCAAGACCGTCATTGGCCGAAAGTGTGATGCTCGTCGTACCGTCGTTGCGGAAACTGCCGCGCGAGGTCTCGGAACCATAAAGAGCAATTCCCTGCAGGAAGCCGTCACCCGCCGATGCACCTTCAATCGAGAGCGCCCCGGTGTTGACAAGCGTCGTGTTGTGGTTGCCTTTGATCCCCCAAGTGCCATACGTCGCATCAGATTCAATCTTCGCCACATTGATCGTCAACGTGCCGTCATTACGAATAGTGAACTCGTGCGCCGAGTCGGCTACGATGCCATAGGTAGCCCCCTGTTCGCTCTTGACCGTGATGTTGGTCGTGCCGAGGTTCGTGAAGTCGCCGCCCGTCAAATCGGGGGCGTTGGTCGGATTAAAGAGATCGAGGCCGGCGACGTGAGGGCTCTTGGTCGTAAGAGTCGGATCCGCATCCACGTTGATCGACAACTGGCCTGACTCGCGATTCACAAGCGTTACATGTTCGCCGGAAGCAGCATCCTTGCCAGAGAGTCCGATCGCAATGCGCTGCGTGGTGTCGAGATTCAGTACACCCGTATTGTCAATGCTGTTGAGAGCAATGAGCGTGCCCGCATTAAGCGTGCCCGTATTCTTGAGGTCGTAGACATTGACCGCCCAATTCGGCAAATCCTTGGCTCCGACCGTCAGCATGCCCGCATTTTCGAGCGTGCCGGTCTTGAGCTCGGTCGTCACAGTGCTCACGGCATCCTTGCCGGTGAACTTCACCGTGCCGCCATCAAGACTGGCACTGCTGCCGACAATCGAACCCACCTGCACCGCACCGTTCGTCTCAATCGTGCCGTAGTTGCGGATCGTGGCCTCCTGGCCGTTGATGGCCAAGACGTCGCTCAAACTCACGTCCTCGGGCGAAACGTCGATCTTGATCGAGCCCGTGGCCGTGTTGTTGACTACGGCATCCGAAGCAAGCAGAAGGCCGTGCACGGCTCCCAGATTGTCCGCTTCATGGTCGAGCGTGATGTTGACCGTGCCGGCGTTGCCGAAGGTCGAACCATCGAGCACCTGGACGGCGTAGTAGTTGGCAGCCTGCTTGTTCCCGGTGGGTCCCAAGTCAATCGTGATGACGCCCGCTTCGGCGTTGTCAAAGACACCCTTGTCAGCCACACGGATGCCGAGCACGTCGCCCGACGTGACAATGTCTCCCGTGCGACGGCCTGTGATGTCGATCCGACCGGTGTTCTTGAACTTGGTGCCCTGGCCCGTCGTCACGATTGCGCCCACTTCGGCGTTCGAAGCAGCACTCGTCACGCCGTGGAGGTTAAACGTCATGTTGCCCGTATTGGCAACATAGGACTTTGCGCTCGCGTGCAAACCGTAGGCATTGCCCTTTTCCGTCGTGCCGCCCGTCACGTCCATCGTAAGCATGCCGGCGTTGGCGGCACTGCCTGATGCGCCATTCACCTGGATGCCATAGGCGGCATCTTCATGGACCTTGACGGTCAGATTCACGTTCCCGGATTCTTCATTGGCGAACGAAGCGCTATTTGCCACAATCGAATAGGACTTCCCCTTCTTCGACTGCACGTCGATATTGAGATTCCCGCCATTCGAGAAGGATTCACCGGAATTGGTGAAGATGCCGTAGGCACCGTCCACGTCCGTCAGTGACGGATTTTCCACCTGATTCTGTCCGTCACCGTGGTTGACACCCACAATCGTGATCGTTCCCGTGTTCTTCAGGATGGACGTCTTGTCCTTGAAGGAAAAGCCCTTGACAAAATGTGCATGACTTTCAAGGTCGATATTGAGCACGCCGGCATTGTCAAACGTCGAATTGCTGAGAATTTCAACACCGCCGGCAAACCCGGTTGTGTACGCCTCACGCTCAGACTTCACATTCAGATTAGTCGTTGCCCCCTTTGCATTGGCAAAGGTTCCATTTTCGACTCTTATCCCTCGGGCCGTGCCGTTGACGTCTACGTTCGCCGTCAGACTGCCGGTATTCGTGAACTTGCCGGTCTCTATCAGCAGACCGTTGGCAGTATGACTTTCCGTCGGCGTTTCTTCAAGCGCCTTGGCCGTAATCGTCAGATTCCCGAGATTCAGGAACTCAGGATTGACAGCCGTGGTTCGTTCCAAGTCCAGACTCGCGAGATTCACGCCGTTGACGTTCTCGCCTGTGGCCGAAACCGTAATCGTGCCCTTGTTCTCGATCTTGCCTGCGGACTGATAGACGCCATGCGCACCACCCTTCGGCGCAGTAGCCGTGAGCGTCAGCGTGCCATCGACATCGTTCAACACATAGCTCGGGACTTCGACCATCTCGCTATTCGGACGCCCCACCTGGAGCGCTGCAGCAAAACTGCCGTCGCCCGTGGCTTCGGCTTCGAAAACGGCGTCCTTGTTGTTGATGAAGTCGCTCCCCTGAACGGACGCACCCTTGGCTAGCACTGTTGAATGCGAACGCGCTTCGAGCGTGCCGTCGTTGACGAACGTGCTCGTGCCGTGCATGTTGAAGCCCATCGCCCAGCCCTTGGCCTTCGACGGACTGATGCTCGGAGTCATGCCCTGAGCCGTGTAGGTGACGTCGGCCTTCATCACACCCGTATTCTCAATGCGGGGCTTCGGAAGATTGAGTTCGTTCGTGGCTTTTTCCCCGTCAATATTGAACCCAACGGCAGAAAATGGCTCAAAATCCGCAGAGACCTGACCGTAGTTGGCCGTCACCGTCGCATCAATCGTGCCTTCGTTTCGGGTATTACTCACGATCGACATGCCGTAGCCGCGAATGCCGTTCGTCTGATCCTTGGCGCTGTTGCCGATCGTCATGTCGATGGCGATCGTTGCGCCCTTCTTGTTGAGAAGCGACAGGACGGACTCATCGTTGCCGAGTACGGCAATGCCTGTCATGTCTCCGCCCTGATTGCGGAAACTATTGGCGGATGCGTTGGGAGCGGATCCGTTCATGGCAATCGTGAGATTGCCGGAATTCGTCACCTGAGAGGTCTTGTCGAGATAAATGCCCTTCAAACTCGTGCGAACGGTTTCATCCTTGGGACGCGTCACCGTGATTGTGGTCGCGTTGCTGTTCTCAAAAGCCGCACCGCTGGTGAGGAACAAACCGCCGCCCATGGCACCCGTGTAGTTGAGATTGAGCGTATCGGTGTTGGAAACGAGCGTGCCCGCATCACGGGCATCAATCGCCCAGCCGTTGGCGACTTTCTCCGTACCCGCACCGTCCACAATGGCTTTCAGCGTGGCCTTGCCGTTGTTGATGAACTGCTCGCCACCATTCAGATAAGCCCCTACTGCTTGCGCTTTATTTATAGATTCCGCTGTTGCAACTGATTTGGCTGTCAATTCCAGCGTCGCACCAGCATAGTTGTTGACATGAGAGCTCGCCTTGTTAAGGCCAATACCCTTGGCGACAACACCGTTGCCGGTTGCTTTGCCGATGAAAGTCCCATAGTTCTCAATGGAATCATTCACACCAACGCCAAGAACCTCAACATGCTGTACCGCATTGCCGCCTTCAAGAGCGGTTTTGCCATGTCCGGTTGCGACAATGTTCGCATTCACCAGTCCGGTCTTGCTGTTGATAAAACTCGCCGCACCGCTGTCGGAACCGCTGTAAATTGCAAATGCACGAGGGCCTTCGATGGTCATCGTCATCTTGCCATCGTTCTGGAACTTGCTCTTGGAGCCACCGATGTCAATGCCGGCAGAAAAAGCATTGTTATTCACGGCAAAGTTTTCACCCGGAGGCGGGGCGTAGGTCGTCTTGAGATCCATTACCCCCGTGCTTTCGTTGATGAAGATGCTCTTGTCGTTCAGGAAAACACTTCGCGCTCTGTACGCCGGGTTTTCAAGATTGATCGTCATCGTCCCGGCATTCTTGCCAGTAATCTCCACATCGCGGACAGTCTCCATGTGAAAACCGACTACAGAGCTGTAGTAAAGGGACTCATCCAGATCCGCCGTCAGCTTGCTCGTGTCAACGTCAATGTCGATGTCGAATGTCGCGCCCTTGCGGTTGTAGAACGCGACATTCCCTAAAGCCCACTTCCCGTCACCAGAACCGGCAGAACCAGTCGGTTGGTAGATCTCCCAACCGTTCAAGTTGTGTATTGCCTTCCCAACAGAAGGCACCGTGGTGCCTGCGTTCACGATAGGCGTCAGGTCATAGACAAGCTTGAACTTACCGTAGTTATCGAGATAATTGCCTTCGTTTTCAACGGCTACCGACTTCTCGCTGCTCTTCCAGTTGAAGTTCAGATTGCCACGATTGACGACCTTGCTGAAGGACATGAGATTCGGCAACGTATTCGTCGCTGATTCGTTGAAAAACGAACCAATGGAAAGAACATTAAGGGTCTCTCCCTTAAGAATCTCTATGTCTTGTTCGTTGATCGTCTTCCACGTCGTCGTCCCGGCGGTACCCACCGTCCAGTCAAGCGTACCGTTCTTTCCGCCGTTGTCCGTAATCCACGAGGCTTGAGCCGGCAACGCAAAGCACGCGCTCACTGCTGCGGCCAGCATGGAAAGTCCGAGCGTCTTCTTTACCTTCGCCACAAAAGTTTCGACAGAGGACGTTTCCGAGCTCCCCGTTGCCTGAGAATGCGATGTCGTGTTTTCGTTCACCACCACGATCTGCCGACGATGGTGGTTCCAAACTGTTCGGAATATCTTGTTCATGATGTCTCAAAAACAATGAGGTCCTGAAAAAACGCCAAACGCCCGAGTGACAACTCAGGCGTAAGGCTGTTGGGATTCTGAGGGCTTTACGCCTGCTGTTCGGATTCAGATTCGGAAGCAACTTCCGCCGGCTGCTGAATGTTCAACGTGATCGACTGGACTTCGTAGGCCGTGATGTTGCGCACGCGATAGGCTCGCTGATTGCTCGGATTCGGCGTCCAGACCGCATCAAGACCTTGCTTGAACGCCCCGATGAACTCGTTGATCTGCGGCGGAACAGCGTCGTCCTGCATCAGGAACACTTCGTCCTTGTGAACGTTCCCGAAATAAAGACGCAGAACCATCGCCTTGCGCTGCTGGGTCTGAGCCGCCGGCGCTTCAATGGATGCAACTTCGGTCTCAACTTGCCCCTGCGCTTCGGTCTGGTTGAGTTTTTCCTGCTCGGATGCCTTCTTTTCGGACATGGTTGTATCTCCTTAATCAAAATGGGTTGGAATGGTTAATTCGTTGCGAGGTGCACTACGTCGGAGGTTTCTCTCAAGGCGGTTTGGCCGACAGCGTTCCAGTCCTCGTGCGCTTGCTCCGCCGTCAGCCAGCTGAGAATCGTCCGCTTGGACATCTTCATTTCCGCTGCAATCTCCATGAGGCTTGCACCCTGCTGTCGCATCGCCACCGCCTTGACGCGATTCTCGGGTCTGGCTTCGCGGTTCGCGCGAACATGAAAACGCCAGTTTCTGGCCCAGTCCCGAACCGTGTAAGGCTTCAGTTGCAGAGCAGTTGCCACGCGCTTGTAGCCCAAGCCGGATTCAAAGAGACGAATGGCTTGCTGGTGCTTTTCGGAAAACTCTCCCTTGGTGTAAGTCATGAAACTCCTGCTTTCGTACATGTCTTCTTCTTGCTTCCGATTTTTCGTTTTGACTGCAGATGCTCTGAAGCGATATCGGCGAAAATCGCCAAAAGAGTGGGTAGAACGCCAAAAAGTTCGGCATGCCGAACTTTTTTCTCAGCCGAGGGATGAATAAAAAGGGGATCCCTTTCGGAATCCCCCTTGGTTTGCATCCGTGCAAAAGTCTCGGTTAAGGCCCTCGGCAGGAAGGAAAGCCTTGGCTTTGCGCTTAAGCCCGTTTTCGGTCTCTGAGCACCGACTTGATGGCGTCGGAGACGGACAAGCCCTGATCCTGATAAAGCTTGATGGCCTGCACATCTTCTGGTGCGGTCGAGTAGAGAAGCCCCTGGAAGTCGGAAACCACCAATCGACCGACACCCTGCCCTCTTTCCGTAATGAGGAAGATTTCGGAGAACACGCCCGCCTCGGTATAAACGGAACGGAGAATGTTGAAGCCAGCGGGCGAAAGCACCAACAGCTTCTTTTCCTTCACCATTTCGATGGATTCCTTCTTCTGTCCGAGCAGGAACATGTTGGCCGAGTTGTCCGCAATGGCGCGGCCCACCTTGTTGTCATAAAGGTCGGTCACGGCCTGCGTGGCGATGATGGCCGAACCGCCGTACTTGCGGAATTTGCGGTAGGCGTGTTCCATAAAAACGGAGACTTCGCCCTCCTTCAACAAGTCCCAGGCTTCGTCGATGATGACGAGCTTCTTGCGGTCTCGCTCGCCCAAGTACATCTCTCGCTGAATCTGGTAGATGAGCTGCAGGAGCACCACCTGGCGCAAATGTTTTCGGCCTTGGAGCTCGTCGAGTTCGAGCACCGTGAAGTCGTTGCGGAAGTCGGCGGTATTCTTCCCGTTGAAGAAGCGCCCGTATGCACCCGTTGATGAGAACGCATAGAGCTGCTTGCCGATGTCCATCACGCGAGGGTCTTCGGATCCGATGCAGGCTTCGCGGATGTCATCCACCGTCATGCCCTGTCCGCGCTCGTCCCAAAGCAGCTTCATGATGCGCTTCAATTCTGCGATCTGAAGGTCGCTCAGGTTTGCGTTGGCGGATGCCATTGCGCCTACGAGCGACACAATGCCGTCTTCCTCTTCCTCCCAATTGGTGATGGTCTCAAAGGGGTTCAAGTTGATGCGAGAGTCTTCGCCAAATTCGACGAAGTCGCCTTCAAGGGATTCGCACAGCTTCTTGTAGGACTTGCCGGCGTCAATCACCCAGACGCGGGCCCCTTCGCTCATGTAGGAGAGAATGATTTCGTTCAGGAGGAACGACTTTCCCGAACCCGACTCAGCCGCGATGACGCCGTTTTTGTTGGTCGACGAGTCATGAAGCGACATGGACATGATCTGGCCGTTGCGGCTCATCAAGGCAATGTGGTAGGTGCCCGTTCCCTTCCATTCCCCAAAGATGGGGAGAAGCACAGGGGCCTCCTTTGAGGTCATCGTCTTGTAGCGCTGTAGCTCGCGAATCGCGCTGCGATCCGTACCCAAAGGCAGGCAATTCCTGAAGAGCGGAAGCATGACAAACTTGTCTTCCATCAGGGCAAAGCGCTGCGTCGCCCAGAACGCCTGCACGGCCATGGACGCCGCTGTCACATCTTCCTCGCTCTTACCGAATACAAGAACGGAGAACGTGAGCCTCAAGGGCTTTGCGCCCTTGTTGACGGATTCGTAAATCGTGTCGAAGCTCGCCTTCTTGTCGTTCAACACCGGGACGAACTTCAGAAGGGGGCCGTAGGCTTGGTTCGTCACCCACTGGCGCTTCTTTTCCAGAGCACCCTTCATCTTTTCCGAATTGGGGAAGATGACGTTGACGACGACGGCGTAGTTTTGCTTGACGCCCTGGTTTTGGCCGGACAGGTCGCCCGCGTATTGAATGGCCTCCCCAAAATAAGTCGCATCGGGGAGACGTTTTGCGGAGAGCACCTTCACGAACCCGGATTCACCCAATTGGAGGAGATCCGGACGAGCGCATATGACGTTCGTCGTCGGATCGAGGATTTGGCAGTCAAGCGTCTTGTCTTCTTCCCAATAGGGCAGATCCGACATCTTCCAGGAGGCGTCGGGGGCCCAGTTGCAGAGCGAGTTCATGAGTCGAAGATAATCCTGCGGCGTCATGAGTCGGGGCGCAAGCGACATCGAGCGCAGGAGCGACAGCATCTTCTGCTGCCACTGCTGGATCATCTGCATCTCACCCGCCGTCGGCCCTTCGACGCCGGTCTCGCCCGTGTAGGGAATCTTGACTGAAATGATGAGCTTCAAGTCCTGGATGAGACCCATGTCATGAACGGACCCGCGAAGTGAACGCTTGATCAAGTCCTTCTGGGTATGCTCGCGAAGAAAGGCGATGCGGTCTTCGATCACCGGCGTGAGAAGAGGGTGGTTCATGCCGGAGCGCAGATTCGACATGGCATTGAGCTGCCACTCGATGTCCGGCGACCGGAAGAGCATGAACTGCATCGTCATGTCGTCGGGATAATTCTGCGCCAGGAACTGTTCGAGCTTGTCGTTGATCTTCTCATCGCCGCCCGCGAGCGGCTGGCATTCAAAAACAAAGCCCAGCGTCTTGTCGTTGCAGAGAAAAACCTTGTTGTCCGGATCGACGGCAAAGGCGGGAAAAAGGCGTTCCGCACGCAATTCTTCGTCAATCAAAGCTTCGTCACTGAAGCGCTTGAGTCCGATGACATCCATAAAGTTGCCGCGAGGGAACATCCGACTTCAGTCGGGTGAGGAATCGCGGTTTACTCCTTTCTAAGTTCAGTTAATTAGCCGCTTCTTGAGCCGCGGACTTTGCTTCGGCCTTCCACTTTTCCTTCATCGAAGCCGCAGCGGCCTTAGCCTCTTCGGGACTGAGCTTCTTGGGGGCGACCATCGGCATATCCTTGCCGCCGTCACTGGACGTGCCGCTGAGGAATGCGGCCATCGACTTGGGCTTGCCGCGAGCAAAGCGCCCGTCGTGAGCGACAACGAGCGGGGCGGAATGAATGCCGAGAATTTCGGCGGATGTCCGCGTTTGCTGGTACTTCGAGCCGTCGCACTTTTCAAGGAGGGGCAGGGCTTCAATGCCTTCTGCACCCTTCTGGAAGGCTTCAAGACGCTTTTGCATGTCGTTTTCAGACGTGCACGAAAATCGCCGCGCCAGCTTTTCACTCTGAGCGCCGAGCACGGGAATCACGACAAAGTCAAAGGCGTATTCTTCGAGCAGAGCCGCATCGGACGAGACCTCGTCGATGAGCTTGTGACACCACCCGCACTGCGGATCGACGAATACCGTCACTTGCTTTTTCCCCTTGCCGAGGGAGAATTTGTTCGCATTCTCAAGATCGAACCCAGCACCCTTCAAGTCCATCTTCCGGACGGCATCGGCGATGTCATCCATCGACTTCAGACGCTTGCGCTGCCACATGTCGAACATGTCGCCCACAAAGACGAAGCGACCGTTGTCGATCATGAACATGGTGCGTCCGTCCACCGAGCGAATTGCACGGATTTTTTCCGCATCCATTTCGATGATGCGTTCGATCTGGGGCACGGCTGCGGCCTTTTCTCGAAAGACCTTTTCCGCTTCGCCCGAAGACCCTTCAATCTGCGTCCCGGCAGCCATGACAAGCGAGGAGGCCAGCGCGCCTGCCACAACCGTCAACACTCGTTCGTTGGTACAAGCCATTCAAAACTCCTAAAGTCTGTAACCCATCAATTCGTGAGCGGCGGTAGACAGCGAATGAAACTCACTGGCCCATCACACTTCGTAATGCATTCAAAAATGTTGGCGAAAGCCCCCGAGCGAGGGTCACAGATTACGCCCGAGGGCCCGCCATAGAACTTTCTTGCTCTGAGATCTTTTTTCAAATAGTTTTCAAGAAAAACGTGCCCGTCCGTCTGCCATTCGAGATACATCGTGTGCCGATCCTCGGACATCTTGCTTTGCGCATTCAGATCATCAGTAGCCGGGCCGAACTTTTCGAACAGCTCTCTGGGCACTTCAAGCCAGAAAAAGGCCGAATCCCAGTGATAGGCAAACAAGGGCTTTCCCGCCAAACAACTCATCTCACAGTTCCTCTTATTTTTTGGCGTGACCCATTTGAAAACAACTCTCGGCACGAAAAGAAGTCCGAAGCTGTTTTCAGATGGAGCCTTCTCGCCGTGCTGAAGAGCGAGAAGGCAACCCAAAACGCTTCGAGCGATACGCCCCCGCAACGCCCGAATGCGAAGGCCTTACATGCCAAGGCCGTTGGCCAGCATGGCCACGCCGGCCATGTCCACTTCACCCGTAGCGGTGAGAATGTTGCTGATCACGGACGGGCCGAAATTGAGCACCAGTGCCATCGAAATGCCGATGACGGCAGCGATCACGGACTGGCGCACGAGGCCAAAGCCAATGCCGACGATGAGGGCAGCAAGCGCAATGATCTTGCCGAGCGTACCGGTCGCCCAGCCTTCAATCATTTCGTAGACCGCTTCAAATTCCTGACCACCGTCACCAGCGATGACAAGTGCTGCAGAAGCTGCCAACAAAGCACCGAAGATCAGGTTTTTCTTGAGGGAAGAGTTATTGAGTAACACGCTTTGACTCCTTCTTATAGCGTTCAAGTGAGTTGTAACCCGGCTCAGACGCACCCTGCGACTGATTTGAATGACCGGATAGGTAGTAGTCGCGCACATCCTCCAAGGGAGCAAACACACGACTATTGGAAACGTCATTGCCGTCGCGGATGATCCAGCGACGCGGCTCAATTTCGGTGTAAATGAAGCCGGGCGACTGCAGGTCCCCCTTCGTGTCAACGTAGGGAGCCACCCAAATGCGCATCACTTGCGAAGGCGTGCGAATCGGAACGGGACGGTCGGGCAAGGCAGGGGTGACGTAGTTGTTGATGAGCTCGTCATCCGTCACCGCAAGCGTCTTTCTGGGAGTCGAACTGCCCGTGTTCTGTGAGCCTGCATCCTCATTTCGAAGATCGGGATTGACATCCTCCGCTTTGACACAGTCTTCACAATCCTCGTTATAGGCACCGTCTTTGGAGACCGGCGTCGGCACCGTGCCGTCATTCGTCGCGGCATACACGTCTCGCGCCGAATGGCAGTAGATCGAGCCCGGCATGCCTGAGCAGGAAAACTCTTCCTCGCCCGTATTGAGCCAGGAGCAGCCCGACGTCATCACAGCCGTCAACGCACAGAGCACGGCGAGTCCGAGTCGCTTCTTTGTTCTTGAATTAGTCATCGTCAAACCTCAATTCTCACCGTTGCACCTTGCCGTCCACACTGTCAGCCGTAATGCGCAGACGGGTGCCCGAAATCACCACCACGTCGACCTGTCGGCCCGCGTTGATTTCCACCACTGGAAACATTTCTTCTGCCAAATCCATGTAGAAGTCGGCAACGCGTTCAAGCGCCGTCGAAGCACCCTTGGCAAAGCCGCCCTTCATCGCATCGCTGGAGAATTTCTGCTGATACTGCGTGTTGTTCGAAGCGTCCGTCGCAATGACAGGCACAGGGTCATAGTCAAAGGCTTCACTCATGCCCGAAGCAAATCCGGCCACGAGCGAACGCGCAATCATCTGCCCCTGTTTCGACACGAGACGGCCCTTGATGCCTTCCTTGCCGTCTTCGCCGGCAACATAGCTGTTGAGCTTGGTCTCGATCACAGCACCGTCCTGACGCACGCAGGAGAGCATTTCGCCGCGAAGCTTCGCGCGTTCGCTCGCGAGTTCACCGCGACCGCCCACCAGGAGGAAGCATTCGCGTATATCGGAGCGATAGCGGTTCGGGAGGATGGCCTCCTTCTGCAGACGAATGAGCGTCGGCGTCGGGTTTTCCATCGCCCCCTTCGAGGTCGGGAAGTCCGCGCCCGTAATGATCGTGCCCGTCAGAATCGAGCCCGCCGGGATGTAAGCCACGGCATCTTCTGGAGCCTTTTCCTGTTGGGAAGCGCCTTCAGCCTCCTCATCGTCGCCCACCACATTGATGCGAATCGAGGTCGGACGCTGTGAGCCCTTCTTGGGTGAGTTGGCTTCGGTCACAGGCTGTTGGGTGAACGGATTCTGGTGAACGGTCGTCACGCCGTCCTTTGACTCAGCCGTGCCGTCCTTCCCCTCGCGACCGGTTCTCTCCTTTCGGCTCTTGAGTGCAATGTCGGGAGAGTGAGAAGCATCGACAACCGTCACAGGGCGGTTGGCAATAGCCTGCTGTTCATCCTGAAGCGTTTGAATCTTCGACTGCAGGGATTCGATTTTCTCGGTGAGCTCCTTCTTGTTCTCGTCACGAGCCGCACGCTGTGCATTGCGCAGAATCTCCACTTCCTTCAAGAGCTTTTCATTCTGCTCATTGAGGCGTCTGATTTGCCCGGCCATGTTGTCGAGGCCGACGTTGCGGTTCGACGTATCGGTAAGCACGTTCGTGATTTGATCGTTTTTCTTGTTGTACACCTCGCGTTTGGGCGGTTCTCCACCTTGGAAGACTGCAATGATGGTGATCAACACGGCCAATGCCAGTGCGACGACTACGATCTGTCGTGTTCTGGCAGGCAGCTGGACATACCATGAGCGAAAGTTCTGCATGTTCCCCTCTCGCCTCAGTTGTATTCACGTTCAATGAGCGGCTTGCGAACGGACTCAGCAGGCACCTCGTCCTCGCGCTTCACCGCGACATACACTTCCGTCTTCTGGCCGGGCTTCAAGACCTTTAAGGGCCAGGACGTCACTGCAGCCACTTTCCAGCCGCCGCAACGCTGCTCGCGGAACTCAACCGGCGAGTCCGCCACATTCGTCATCACGCCCACGTAGAAGTTGAGGTTGTAGCCCTCAAGAATCTGCCCCTTCACGAAATCAAAGGCAAGGCCGGGATGGCTGCAGGTGGGCACCGGATCATTCCCCTTCACCTTGCGAAGAACATACCCTTGAGGCACCGTTCCCTTTGCAATGTCTCTAAAGGCCGTGCGAATCGTATCGACGTAGGGCTGAGACGTTTCCCAAATCTCGGCCTCCTTCGCTGAACCCGAACCCATGCCGAAGCGCAGTTCGCTCATCACTTCTTCAGGAAGGGTGAGCTTCACTTCACGTGGCGGCACCTGCTTGGGCAGCATCGTGATCGAAAGCGCAATGTCCTCGCGTCCCTTCTCGGTAATGAAGGCCGTCACGGGGAAAGTCTTGTCGGTCGAGATGTAGACCACATTGCCGCGAATGCAAATCTCTCCGCAGTCACCCTTTTTGCTGCCGCCCGAAAGGGTAGTGGACACCACCTGCGGATTCTTGAAGGGCGTAAGGAACCGGTTCGGATGATTGACCGCAATCGGCACGAAGATGTTCTGCCCCGGACGCATGGCGATCAAACTCGAATTGTTGAGCTGATAGGCCGGCGGAAGACTCGCTGCGCCGCCCACTTCCACAGGTTTGGCGGTGCTGAATGCGTCGACATTCCTGGTGCCATCGGGCGCATTAGGACGAAGTGCACGAACCGGCACCTGCGGAATCGGGACTTGCGCCCCTTGTTCATCCGCAGCACCGTCGGCAGCGGCCACCGTGAAGGCAACACTTGAGAGCATAGTCGCAAGCGCCCCGGCGATCAAAGTTCGTTGGATTTTCTTATGCATGATTGGATACCGGTGTTTTATTGAATGACCGCGCCCGATTTGTTCTCTTCGACAAGGTCGGCTACAGGCGCGCGCTCATTGCGGTGCTTTTCGAAGTTCTTCTTCTGGCGTTCTTTTTCAGAACGTTCACGCGCCTTTTCACACTGTTCAACATCAGCTGTCTGAGCCGTGCCCTTGTACGTGTCGATATGCGTGATGACTGGGGCATAGTTCGCAATGCGGATCGTGAACTCATAGGTGCGTTCCGAAGACTTTTCACTCTCCAGGCTCGTACCCTGACGCACGTAGCTTCGACCTGTGACATAGACCTTGCCCGTGCTTTTTTCGAAATTCACGCGTCGAGGCTCAAAGCGCATCGTCACGCGGTCATTGCGAAGCTCCTCCGCATTCGCATGCACGGCATCAATCACCTGGTGATAAATCTTCGGGTCGAGCAGGGGCCCAAGACGATCTGCGATAAAGTCGACGTTGGCGGGCGTTACGTTGCCGAGAAGTTCAGAAAGCGCCAGTCCCCAAGCTTCGATATAGTTCTGAGACGCATCGGATTCCGTCACCTGAGCATCGCGCGTCAGAGTCCAGGGCTGGATCGTCACGACCGTCGGACGAATGGCCAGCATCGTTGTCTCACCAAGGCACAAGACCACCAATCCCAGCGTTACCAAGCGATTCCAACGGTTTTCTGCCTGCAGCCCTTGGTAGCTTTCAAAGTATTGCTTGATGTTCATGGCAACAAATTCTTGATGAATGGATTGATCATCGAAGCCGAACGCGAGAAGCCGAAACCGTAGTGGTAGGCGAGATGCATCAGAAAGCCATCCGGATGCAGATCACGGAAACGCTTGTAGAGATTGGTCGTAATCGCACCGATCACCACGCAGATCAACACCTGATCAAGAACAATGCCGATCCCGAGACCGCCGATGATCGGCATGATCTCGTCTGCAGACCACAGCAGCATATGAGGCGGATCGTCAGCACGAGTCGGAATTCGAACTGGCTGCACGTTGAGCTCCTTAAAAACGAAAAACAGCTCCTGGTCAAAAGACAACACGAGCGAAATCATTCTCATGAACGTCCCATTACCGATAACTCATGATTTGGCAGATTTCGAAAAACAAAAAGTTCGGCATGCCGAATTTTTTCGAGGGTTCAAAAAAGCCCCTCAAGCAAGAAGCGAGAGAGGCTGGAGAGGAACAGATGCCGATTCGTTCTAGAAGAAAGACATCACAAACGCTTGCAAAGCAAGATAAATCTCGTTCCAAAGCTGCCAGTTGAACGCTATAAAAACGACCTGACACGTGATTTCCACGAGCATCGCGAGTACAGATGCTGCGAGACTGCCGGAGCGTTTGAAGACCACGGCGCTCATGGAATGCAGAACGATCAAGCCAGCGTAGCGAGTTGTCGGCGTCAAGATGTCGTCAAGAATGAGCACCAGCCCTTCCCAATCATGAAGATGCGAAGCACATTGAAGGATTAGAAAGATGGCAACGATGATCGGGATCATGCAGAAGACGGCCCAGACGATGCCGTAGACCGAGACCAGCAAGGAGAGCAGGCGTCTCGCCAAAGTCGGCCTCCTGGCCTCAAGAAAGGCATTGGTACTCATGCCGGTCGCGGCATCCGCTGTCGTTGAAGAAGGTTCACTCATTAAATGCGTTTTTGGATGTTGCCGACGCCAAAGCCCAGAAGGAGCACAACCGTGCCGAAGAGCACAGGCACGACTTCAGGGTAGAGCGCCATGGGAATGACAAAGGTCGTGATGAGAATGAAAAAGCAAAGTCCCATCGAACGCTTGGCCATCCCAAGCAGGAAAGGGGAGGTGTAGGCAAAGTTGGTCTTCTTGATGGCACGTTCGAGCCACCCCAAACGAATGGCGATGAAGAACGCGGGAATCCACACGGGTACCCATAGGGAGAAGAGGGAGAGCCGCTTGAAAATCCAGTAGAGCATGTCGAGGAACGCCTGAATGCGGTCTTCCGCCCATTCCCATACGCCCTGATCGTCCCCAAGATTTTGAAGCCCAACAGAGCGCGCACGTTCCTCTTCAGTCGGAATGTAGAGTCGCCTCAACCAGCCTTCGAGATCGGGCTCAATCACGGCCCTTTGATAAAGTCCGTCTGCGCGCTTTTGAATTTCGACTACGGCTTCGGTGCCAAGCGACGCCTGCACGCGCTGCGTCTCCACTTCGGTGTTCGTTCGCATGTAGTCTGCCGAGACAAACAGCATGATCACCAGAATTTCGAGGCTGGCGATGAGCACCCAGGTAAAGAAGCTCCAACCCTTTTTGGATGAGGCCATCAGCCGGTGATCCTCATGTCTTCATCGCTGTAACCCTCATCGAGCGCCTTCTTGTACCAGTCGGGCTTGCGGCCTCGACCAGTCCATGTCTGTTCGTCGTAGGGGCTCTTGAAGGCGGCTTCGCCCTTTATGCGCTTTTTGGAGTCGCCGCCTAAAAGCTCGGCCTCGGTAAAGTTGAACCGCCGGATCGTCTCTCGCACTTCAGCGAGCACTTCCTGGCGGATTTTGTCTTCCTCTTCGGACAGCTCGGCCTTTTGCCTGGCGATGTCCGCAAGACGCTGCATGACTTCGTTATTCACGGTTAAGGGTCTCCTTGAGTTTCTTGAAGGGCTTGAACGTCACCGTTCTTTTGGCTGGAATGACGATGATCTCGCCCGTGTGAACGTTGCGTCCCTTGCCTGCGGCGCGCCGGGAAGGCTTCAGCATCCCGATATGGCCGAGCCGAACCTGTTCTCCCTTGCCAAGGGCATTCCCGATTTCGTCGAATGCGACGGTCAGGAGATCGTTCACATCAGTGAGCGAAATCCAGCTCCGCCGACTAATGGCAGTAGCCAATGCTTCTTTTTTCATTTTTTATGTTTCCTCAACAGGCTTTCGGGTACCCGCAAGGCCCCGAGAATTCAATGGGATTGAGCTTTGCCACCTCAGCAAACTTGGCCGTATCCACTGCCTGCAAGTCGCGCAGAAAGATGTTGAGCAAGCGGGAGCCGCTTTTGAGCCTGGGCGTCAGCATGTGGTTGAGCACGAAGCGCACCATGACTTCTTCTCGCTCATCGCATGTGTAGGCTTTGACGTGCTCCCAAAAGCGACGATGGGAGAGTGCAATTCTCGACATCGAGAAGAGCAGGATGATCAGCTTTTCGCTGTCGGGCTTGATGAGCCCCAAGGTGATGTAGAGCTCATAGCAGCCGAGCAACACCAGAAGGTCGTCAAAGATGGCCTCGATTGTGGTGTAGCGGTAGAGCGTGTAGTAGTAGGAGATGCCCAGCGACCACAGGTTCTCCCACTCGTTCGTGAGATTGTTCTTCCACTTGTAGGGAAAGAGAGCCAGGAACACCTGGACTCTGGGAAGATTCATCAGCAGGCAGATCATGAGGACAAGTTCCGTCGTCATGAATTGCACGCGATTGGTGTCGCGACCGTTCTTGTTGGCCTTCCTGGGATCATCAGTCGCCTTAAGCAACCCCACCCCGTAGTCGTACTCTGGGAAGGGAGGCTTTCGTGGACGGCAGATGATCTTTTTTTCAAAGTATTTGCTCACGTCACGCGGCCTGTAGACCAGGGCACGCCGGTTGATCGGCATATAGGCGCGAAGATCTTCGACTGCCTGAAGCATTCTGGAGCATTCGGCCTCGAAGGCGAGGTCAAACGCATGAAGCCGCTCCTCAAAGCGCTCGGGAAGGCCATGCCCCTTGAGCGTGTCCACTTCGTCTACGACAAGGTTGGCGTACTGCTCCTCGGAAATGAAGGGTTTGAGAAGCGCAACCTCGTGCATCCAAATTTCAGGCCACTTGTCCGGCTTGTAGGGCGTACCCTCAAAGAGGCGTTCCGCGCACAAGTGCAGGCGATTCGCAGCAATGAAGAAATTGTTCAAGGCGCTGTCATAGGAAGTGACCGCCTCGTAGGCAAAGTGATTCATATCGGACGCCATGGACATGGTTCAAGAAGTGGATTTAGAAACGCATAATTTCAAATTCTCACAGTCAGCCTGTTCAATTTCGTTGCACGTTTTGGCAAAAAATGCCACCTGCGCAAGAAGAAGGAACTGCTCGGCCTAACCCTCCAGAAAGCTCAGCAGGGGCCAATACACGGCCCAGCCGACAGAGGCGAACGCATAGCCCACGACACGCGGTATGAGGTTGTACCAAGTCCAATCGGTGGCGGTTGCGAGGCAAAGAGCATAGGTTGCGGGAACGGCGACGAATTGAACGCCGATCAGAACAATGATGATTGCGCCTTCGAGTTCGAAGGCGAGCTTGCGGATTTTGTCGAGCATGAGATTCCCGTTTTTAATGGTTTTGGACAAGCCGCTTCAGGGCTCGCCGAATGGTTTGGTGGGTCATGCCTTCGAGCGAGCGAATCGCTTTGGAGCGCTCGGTCGTGGTAAT
>ENA-UEPQ01000147-UEPQ01000147.1-human-gut-metagenome-genome-assembly--contig:-NODE-147-length-35579-cov-19.256746_pt1 | contig 35579 bp, 31 predicted proteins | sample MGYA00242903_ERZ507922 | MGnify/ENA primary metagenome ERZ507922 (study PRJEB26167, sample SAMN06115483) | human gut metagenome | host: Homo sapiens | place: China:Sichuan | collected 2014-10-16... | reverse complement strand
CATAAAGCTAATAAAATCAATGATTTTAATATCGAATAATCTTTATTTATCGAGAAAAATTAGTTAAAATAATTTATATTTTTACAACTCTATAATTTATGTTTAAAATTTAAAAAACTATACGATTACTTGTCGTATAGTTTTTATTAGAGAAGGCTTATTTATTTTTTAAAAATATTATTTCTATGATATTTTAAGAACTTTTCTTTTGCAGCAGAAATTTTTATTTTACAGTTTTTATTTAATTTAAATTCTTTTATAATTTCATCAGAAAGTTCATCTGATATTAATAGTTCTCCAGATGAAGAGAAAGAAATATATCCTTTATCAAATAAGATATCATGATTTGGACACATAAGGAAAGCATTATTAACTTCTACTTTTTCTTTTCTATCTGAATTTCTCCAAGGTTTAATATGGCTAACTTTTAAAAATTCAGGTTTTTCTAAATTACAAAGAGGACATTTCTCTCCTAAAGAAATTAAATTTTTTCTTAATTTTTCCTGACCACGCCTGTGTGCACTTAAATAATATTTATTTTCTCCTTCTATAGCTATATAAGGAATTAATTCGTCATCATCAATATTTTTACAATTTAGAAATTCTTGTTCTATAAGATTAATTAAATTTAGCTTATCATTTTTTAATTTACAAGCATGTTGTGGGGGATTGAATCCATATTCTTTTAAATTAATACTTGAAAGTTTTTCTGAGTTAATAAATTTTAAAAATTTTAATAAAATATATTTTTTCTCTGGAATAATATTATAACTCTCATCTTTTATATTCATTTTTACTTCTTCATATGAAATATTAGTTTTTTCAACTTTACATTTAAACATAATTTTATGACAATCTCCAGAACAATAAAGATATACCTCTTCTCCTTTTTCAGCTAATATATTACTTTTCCAAAAAATTTTTTCAAATTGATAATATTTTTCAAAAATTTTAGACTTTTTAGGATTTACAGATAGAATATACATTTTTATTCTCCTTATTAGTATAAATACTGTTGTTATACTATAGTATATTTATTCTTATTGTCAATATCTGATTTTTAAATCATATTTATATGTTCTTTTTTATTTTTTAAAATTTTAGGTTTGTTATCTTTTTCTTTTTCTAAATAATCTAAAATATATTCAAACTCATTATTTAATCTTTCAATATTTTGATAAATAGAGAATGAAAGCCATCTTTTAGCTCTTAAACTTTTCATGAGTTCTAAATCTTGTTTATATGACATATATGCTACTGGAGATAATTTTGTCCTCAGTATTGTTAATCTTATACTATCTATTCCATATTCTTTAAAAGAAAAAGAGAGAAGAAATAGAAAAGAATATGCAACTATAAGAGAATAATTAAAAAATTTGAAATTTTTTATATTTTTTGTAATGAACAATATAATTATTATCGGACAAAATATCTTTAAGTTAGATATTTTACTTAAAAATTCTATTATATGTAGTTGTAATTCCCACATAAAATCCCCCCTCATTTTTATACTATAATTTTAAAATATTTTTAAGATTTTCCCAAGGATTACTTGTCCTTATAGGTCTAATTACCTTAGTAGTTACTATTCTTAGCTCAAAATTTTTACAATCATAAACATAAATATTATCCTCTTTTTCCAATATTCCTTTTAAAAGCTCTTCTTTTTCAAGAGTTAATATAAATTTACCAAGTGATAGCATAATAGGTTTAGTATCCTCTTTAATAATAATATCAGAATTATCAGTACAGGGATAATAGAAGCCATCCCCTATAACCTCTATCTTCTGAATATCAGATTTTCTGTATCTTAATAAATCTATCAATTTAATTATCTTTTTCATTGTAAATTTTAAAGCAAAGTCTTTATACAGATAAATATATATCTTTTGTTCATTATTTACTTCTTCTTTAATCTGAGGTACTCCTTTTAATGTAATGCTCAAATTATTTATTATTATTTTATTACCCTCTAATACTATTTTATCAATTTTCTCGCAACAGTAATAGTAATTTTCTCCTATTATCTCTAAAATTTCTATAATATCTTTATACTCTTCTAAAAAATTTTTCAACTCCATAATTTCACTCTTCCTATAATTTTCTAGCTATGTCATAACATTCCATAGCTTTTTTAAATCTACTAACTTGACTTGAACTTATTGGTATCCTGCTAAATGATGCTAACTCATTAAGTAGCTCTCCTATTTTGAACAAACTAGCTCCATCTAATTTTTTCATTTCTTCAATAATATCATTAATAAATTCATCTTTTTTATATAGAGTTTCTATAAATTCTTCTATTTCTCTTTTCTCAACTTCATTTAAAATTATATATAAGCTCTCTAAGTAATCTTGTGTCTCTAAAGTAATATTTTTTTCATTAATATAGTAAATTAGATTTAATATTAATTTTAAATAATTCTTATTCTTTCCAATTCTTTTTAAAGTATCTTTATATAGTAGATATTTATTTTCAGCTTTCTCATATCCTTGTCTATATCCAACCTCTCTCATCTCTTTTAATTGTTCATCTTTAGAATCATATTTTATATCAAATCTTTTTGTTAAATTCTCTAACTCCTTAGCCAATTTCTCTTTTTCTTTAAATACTTCTTTTACTTCAACTTTTAAGGCACTATTTTCTGCTGCTAAGCTTTCCTTTTCTAAACTTAATTTTTCAACCTCCTTGGCTACCTCTTTTTTCTTTTCTTCTTCATAAACTTCATTTAATAATTTTATAAACTTCTCTGAAAACTTTTCCATTTTCTTCCTCCCTTGTATAAACTTTTCAATTATTAAACTCTTTATTATTATTCCTCTTTTTAACTAACTCTTATCTATATTATACAAATACCCTATGTCATATTTTGACATAGGGTATAATTTTCTTATTATTTTGATATTTAATATAGGTATTATTTAAATACTCAATTCATCTTTAAATAAATTTTCTATATCTTCATTTGAAGTTTTTACTATATTTTTTTTAGTTAATTTCATAGATGTATTAGAAATAGAGGTAGAGTTAAAATCGTTTTTTAAATAGTTAACAACTTCCTTTCTTTCGTTACAAGTTTCTTCTACTAGAACAGTAAATTTTTCAATTAAATTATTTAGTTCTTTTTCTCGTTCTTGGAGCATTTTATATATCTTATCTTCTTCATTATTTCTCTCTCTTAATTCTCTTAATTGTAATGATATTTCTGAATAAAAGTATTTTTGAATCAACTTATTTCCTATATAATTTATTGCAACGGAACCTGCTGCCCCTCCTGGAAATATTAAAGCCATATTACTTAAAAATGAAACTCCTACTTTATAAACCATAGCCTCTGCTTCTTCTCTAATAGTTTCTTTAGCTATTCCTTTTTCCTTCATTTCACAAATTTTTTTTAAATCTTCTCCTATATCAATAGCAACCATTGCTGTTGAAAAACCTGCTAATGTTAAAGAAGTTCCTAAAGCTGCTCCTCCAATTCCTAAAACTCCTACTCCTGCTGCTAGTGATGCACTAGCAATAGCAGTATTATAATTTTCTGAATATTCTCTAAAATAATCTTCTATATTTTCTGAAGTTGGAATATCCATATTTTTTAAAGAATATACCATTTTTTCACATTCTGAAATTCCAATTTTTAAATCTTTTATAGCTATTTCATCAGGAATATACAACCCTTCTACTTTTAATTTCGCATTAATTTTATTAAAATATTCTTGTGCTTTCCCTAAATCTAAAAATAGATATTCTTTTTGATTAATTATATTATTTTCTGGTAATTCACTTTCTTTAGAAATTCTTATTGTTTCATTTAATGTATCTTTTATATCTTCTAAATATCTTTCTATTTTTCTAACACATGATTCTGTCCTAGATTGAATTTCCTTCATTTCACTTCTTCTTCCAAAGCCAAACATACTCCACCCTCATTAATTTATAACTTTACTAATATTTCAATTTTTAATTAAAATATATTATCTAATTCTACATTGATATTTTATAAAGATTAGATATATAGTTTTTTAATTGTTCAAAACTTTCATTAACTATTTGTTCATAATCTTTTTTATTATATTCTACATGAATAAATATTTTATTTTTAGGAGAATAATATGGATACCTTAAATTATTATGTAATTTATTATAATCAATTCTTCCTAATATTTCTTCTATTTGAGATTTTAATTGAATATTAAAAGTCTTATTTACAACAATAATATCTATTAAAAAAAATATTAATTCTTTTATGGAATGTTTATTTACTAATTCGTGTGTATACTTATTTTCTATGTTTATTTTTTTACAAATCTCCGATTTTATAAACTTTTCCATATATTGAAGTTCAAAATAAATAGCTTGACTATATAATCCTTGAGAAGCTAATATTTTCCCAGCTTCCTTATCTAATTCAGCTTTCATTAAATAATAATCTGAAATATTTACAATTTCTTTTCTTTCCATAAAACTTTTCCTTTCTTTTTCATTCTTAATTTATATACTATCTATATAAACTAAAATGTATACATCCAAATGTTGGAGTCCTTTTATAACCATTTATACTACAAATTTTTCCATTATAAAATCTACAATCCTTGCATTTTTTACTATTAGTACTTGATATATTACTTGAAAAATGTACACAACCAAATGTTGCTACTCTATTGTATCCTGTTATTTCACAAGTTTTTCCTGTAAAAAATCTACAATCTCTACATTTATTCATTAATTTCTCCTTCTTTATATATCAATATTTTTTATCTTCTAATAATTCTATACAATCTCCTTGACTTAATATCCATCTATCAATTCCATTTCCAAAAACTTCTGCACTCAATATAGTATATTCTTCTTTTTGTTCTAATATTTCAGCTGTAGGTATTTTATCTAATACCGCTTCTAAAGAGCTACCACTATATTTAAAAGTTAATTTTCTTAATTTTCCTCCAGTCATAAATTGAACTCTTTTTCTAAATTCTCCCTCTTCAAATCTATTTTTATATACAACAGTAAAATGTTCATCTAATACTTTATAACTTTCTATTCTATCTAATCTATATATTGTAGGGTATATATCATCCTTATTTTGAAAATATTTTTCTTTATCTATATTTTCAATATGACCTAAAAGATAGAAATAGTACTCAGAAAACATTAACCCTACTGGTTCAATTATTCTTTTTACAACTTTTTTATCCATTCTAATATAATCTACTTCCATTTTATAATGATTCTGAATAGCTTCCCCTATTTCCCAAATATTATTAATAAAACTTTTCTTATGTTGTAACTCCATATAATGAAACTTTTCATTTTCCACTAACTTGCTTACTTTTGTATAATTTTCTATTGGAATACACTGCTTCATAAGCTTATTTATAATAGTAACCATTTCTTCTTTTAAAAAAGCTCTGCTATCCAAAAGAATTTTACAAACTGCTAGTATTTCACTATTATTAAGCTTTTGATTATCTTCATTTACCAATTTATAACTATTAGTCTTATCATCATAAATTATTTCAGCTGGATTATTAGTTGAAACTAAGAAATTTCTTAAATCACTTATATCTCTATGTATACTTCTTTCACTTACCTTATATTCTTGAGCTAAATTTTTCCTAATTACTTCTCTATTATTAAGAAGTCTTAAATAAATATCTAGCATTCTTTGATTTTTCATATTCCCTCCAACTTATTTCAGTCAAAAAACTCATTATTTTTCCAAAGATAAATCCCATGTACTATTACTAATATTATTCCTATTAAAAATCCTATTTTACCTAAAAATATTGTAGTAAATATTAGTAAAAGTAAGTAACAAAATAAATATAAAGCAATTTTAATTAAATTAGTTAGTAGCCAACCTAGGATTGCCAATACTATTATTCCTAATATAAAATGCATTTTCTTTCCTCCTAAATATTCTAATTAGCTTTGTATTTATTATATATTACTTCCTGTGACATATTTTGTCATTTTAAATAATTAATTATAGTATTCTCTATATGAATAAGTTGGGTTAAATAAGAATTCTTTTATTAATTTACTTCCTCTTTCATGTTTTAACATAGCCTTAAATACTTCTATTGTCATTTCTACATCATACATAGAATCATGAAATCTATTATTATTAGATGGTATTCTATAAAATCTAGTAGCTTCCTCTAATTTAGGCCATTTATATCTTGTACCTATACGTTGAGGAGGTAACTTAATTATATCAGTATTAGATTTCATTGTACAAAATTGTTTAGGTAACCTTTTATTTAAAAATTTTCTGTCAAACTCAATATTATGAGCAACAAAATGTTGAATATTCCCACAAAACAGAAAAAATGCTATTTGATCTTTATTAAAATATACTGGATAATCTGCTCCATTCCTTTTTTTTGTTACATAATCTTTAGTTAAACCATTTACTCGTATTGCATCATAATTATAGGGTTCTTCAGGAAAATAAAATCTTTCATATCTATCCAAAATATTAATGGTTTTATTATTAAAATCAACAAGTGTTTTTATTGCTGAAATAGATAAAACACTATTATTAGCTTTTAGTCCATTAGTTTCTGTATCAAAAAAAACTACTTCTATTTTTGGAAAGTTTTCCTCCTCTTTCTTTACTAATTTTTCTTCTTTTTCTAAATTTACATTAGATTCAGATTCTTTGTATGAGTAAGATTTTTCTACTTTATTATTATTTTTTTTATTATTTAATTTAGAAAAAACTATCCAAATTAATATGAAAATAACAACTATTTTAAACATTTTATCTCCCCTATTCATATTTTTGTAGTCAACTCTCAAATAAATCTCAAAACTATCAAATTTATTCAGAAAGTTTTTAGATAATTTTTTTATTTTTCAATTTTTTAATTATCTTTTAATTTAAAATTTTCTTTTTTCTAATAAATAAAATAATGATATTTTTAATGACTCAACCAATTTTTATTTTTTATTCTCACTTTGCAAATATAGGTTTTTATGCCTTTCTAATCCTTTAAAATTGGAACTTCTATTTTATAAAAAATTCATTTTTTTATATATTTTATAGAGTTTTTAATTTTTTACGGCCATTTTGCGGCTAACTATATTTTTAGAATTGTAAATTTTTTGAAAAAGAATCACTACTATACCTATCATAAATTATCTTTTAAACTCTAATACCCCAGAATTATTTTTAAATAATTCTTTTATTTCATTAGAAGTAATTTGACCATTTTCAAAACTTTCAAAAATTTTTAATAACACTTCTGTTTGAATAATTAAAACATCATTTTTTTTAGCAAGTTTTATTTGGTTATCATGTATTTTTTCCCTAGCAATTGGTTTCCTATCACGATTTGGATTAATTATGAGGAGTGCTTTTACATTTTCTTCTATTTTTTTATCTTGTAAAGAGTCTAAATAAGAACCAAAATGAGTCATTACTTGAGTAATATTATTATTTTTAACACTATTATTTACTCCTTTTATTTCTCCTATAAATGTAACATCATCCTTTTTTATTAAGAAATCTTCTTTTTTATTATCTACAAAAGTTGAAAGATTATAATCTAAAATTCTTTCTAATATATCAAAAGTTGTCCTTACTAATTCATCTCCACTACTATATAATATTGACTTAAAATAAAGATTTTTTGCTAGTTTTTCTTCAGCTGCTTTTATGATTAATTTTGATTCCTCTATTTTTTTTAATTCCTCACTTATTTTTTCTTTTTGAATTATATCATCAAAATAATTAAGTTCTTCCATCCAAATTGGCACACTACTCTTTTCTTCAATGAATAAGCTTACTCCTTTTAAAAATAAAATAATTTCTTCAAAAAATACTTCATTTTCAGCTATATCTAAAGAAAAAATTAATGTAGTTATATAGTAAGTTTCATCTAATCTTAATGTAGTTATTTTCTCTCCCTTAAAAGATTTTGTCAATACTTCTCCTTCAACAAAATCCTTTAAATAAAAATCTGAAACTAAAGAAATTTTGTCTAATATTTTAGTAAAATTCTTTTCATATAAGATATTTGTTAATTTTGTACTTTTCAAAAAGAAATTTATAGTATTTGAAAGTAAATTTAAATTATTTTTTAATTCACTCTCTTTACTATAATAACTTCCTAATATTGAATCCAAACGTTTCTCATAACACTTTTGATCTTTAGGGATTAAAAAAATAACTTTAGAATCTTTCATTTGACTCAAGGATTCTCTTAAATGAATAAATTTATCATTCAAAATATTCTTTTTATAATTTTCATTAAATTCCCAAATATTATCTAAATCTATAATATTTATATCAAAATAATTAGGGGAAATATAATTTTCAAATGTTGATATTTTTATGTGTATATTATATTTTTGTGAGTTACTATATTCATTTAAATCCTTTTCAATAGTTGTATAATTTATGATTTTATTAGTTATATATTGAATTTTCAATTTCTTCCTCCTACTCATTCATATTTGTATAATCAGCTCTCAAATAAACCCAGTATTTAACTACTGGAATATCAAACTCTTTTAATAATCTTTTTATCAAATTCTTTATCGAATCTGCACTCAAATTTGTTTCTACATATCCTTCAACATAACTTAACTTTTCTACCTTAAACATTCCATTTGAAGATAGAGAAAATAAAACTCTTTTCTTCCCTTTTATTCTTTCTTCATCTACAATTTTTTGAAATAATTTATTATCTTTTTTAGATAAGTAATTACAAGTATCAATTAGCATTTCTTTCCAACTATTAGCTTCTATTCTTTGATTTTCAATTACAAAGGCACAAGGTCTTTTATTTCTAAATATTTCATATAGGTTATGCTTCTCTGTTTCATCTACTCTATATTTCTCATAATCTTTTACATTAGTTATTTCTGCATCTTCTTTTGTATCTTCATCTAAAACTAATGTATTTTCTAATAATTTATCAATTTCTTCTACCTTTTTATCTATTTTTTCAATATATTCAATAGTAGTTTTTGCTTCTTCAAACTTCTTATTTTCTAATAGTTGTTTTACATATTCGTTACTTAACTCTTTAGAAATTTCTTGTAAAGTATCTCTTTCTAATTCTAAACAAGATAGTAATTCTTCATATTTATTTACTTTTATTTTTTCTAAAAATTTTAATATCTCTTCCATATGTTATCTTCTCCTTTAACATACTTTTAGCTCAAATTTGCTATTTTTTTACTGTATTCATTCAATACCTTTTCTGGTAATACTCCTATAAAATAATTTTCAATTATATCCCAAATTTCCTTTGATGAAAATCCACTACTATAAAGATAATTTAACATAGCTACATTTAAAATATGTCTTTTTTCTACTTTCTCTAAAATAGTATTTCTATATAAATATGGCTTTCTTATTACTTGTTCCATAGTTTTAGTTTCATTGACATAAATATAAATCTCTCCACCTAGTCCACCTAAAGACTTAAAAGTTAATAATTCCATAACTTCGTATATTCCTAATAGTTGTATTATCTCTTGTTGTTTTTGGAAATTATCTAAATACATAATCCCATCTTCTAACCTATTATTTATATCTTTAATTCCATTTTTAACCCATTTTAGATATTCATCAATAGAATTATAAAACGAGTATCTAATAGTTCCATCATTATCTGTTAATGTTTTTACTAAGCTTCTATTAAGAGATTTATAAAAACGTTTTTCATATAAAATAATATTTTGAAGTAAAGATTCTGCTATAACTTCTGCTTGAAATTTTCTTATTCCTTTATTTATAAATTCATTTTTTAAAATATCTTTATCTAAATATTGCCCCTTTAAGAGGTAACTATATATAACATCCTCAAATATCTTTATTATTTTTGAAAAAACCTGTTCATATCTTTTTTCATAGAAGACTTCTACTTTTAAACATGAAATTAAATTCAAAAGATTTTCATTTTTTATTTTTTCATTATCTTTGGTATATAAGTAATATTTAAATTGAGGAAAAGAATACTTATTAGAGAATTTATCTTCCCATATTCTTTTTAAATTAACTTTATAAATATCTCCTTTTTCTGCTTCAAAAATTTCACTAGAAAACTCTTCACTTAATAATTCTTTTAAAGCCTTATCTACTTTAAAATATCCTTTTGAAAAAAGAGGAATAGGTCTCATCTTAAATGGACTATATTTTTTCGTATTTTCAAAATCTTTTTGAATAATTAAAAGGGCTGTTTTTACTTTATTTAAAATATCATCATTATCATCTAACATAGGATTATTAAAAATATGGGAGAAAATTTCAACATCCAACAATAACTCATTTCTTTTCTTTATATAAAATTTACTTTCATTGTTCTGTCTTTCTTTTATATAAATTGAATAAATTTTTTTTATAACTTCAACTAGTTGATATTTTTTTAAAGTAGATATTCCATGAAATCTATTAATATATTTAAAATCATTACTCATAAAATCATATATTGCTGTTCCTAATAACTTTTCTTTTCTTGCTGCTCTACCCACTTCTTGTAAATAATCACACACATTTCCTGTAGGAGCAAAGTGGATTATTACTTCAATATCATTTATATCTATTCCCATACCAAAAGCTTTTGTAGCTAACATTATTTTAACTTCGCCGTTTCTAAAATGTTCTCCACTTTCTTTTTTATCATTTTTCTTCATAGTTGCATAATAAGTAACTACTTTTTTATCATAATTATAAAGACACAAATACGTTTTAAAATCCTCTATTAATGCAACAGTTGGAAAATATATAAGACATTTTTTCTTGTAAAATAAGCATCTCTTTATATGATTCATTAATAATTCATATTTATCTTTACGATACTCTTGCTTATTTGTTTTCGCTTTAGCTTGTATTATATTAAACTCTATATCATCTCTTTTAATGAAGCCAAAATATTTATGAGGATTAGACATATTTAAGCTACTTTTAGTTTCTTCAAACATATTTTCTTCTCCACCATATGTTGCTGTAGCTGTGAATGTTGCAATAATAAAAGAATGTCCATCTTGTTTTTGATATTTTCTTCTTATTTTTGTTATATAATCTCCTAAATACCAATAATCTGGTCTAAATTGTTTTCCCCAAGTTGTAACAATATGAGCTTCATCTATTACTAATAAAGCTAACTTCTTATCATTGGATAAAATTGAATCTAACATAGAGTTCCCTATCAATGTTTCAGGAGATATATATAGTATTTTACAAGTTCCATCTTTTATCTCTTCCAAAATTTCATTCTTTTCTGTCAAAGATATTTCTGAGTTTAAAGTTCTTACATACTGATATCCTTTATTTTTTAAATTATTAACTTGGTCTTGCATAAGTCCAATAAGTGGAGAAATTACTATAACTACACCTTCATACCTTTCTGTTAAATATATAGCTGGAATTTGAAACATTACAGATTTCCCTGCCCCTGTAGGAGCAGTAACAAAAACATCTCTTCCATAACTTCTATATGCATTTTCACTCTCATTTATGATAGTATTTATAATATTCTCCTGTGATAAACTATAAACTTCTTTTATTCCATCTTCTACCTTTTCAGCATCATATAGTGGTAACTCTCTAAAAGAACTAAAGCCCCAATATTTTTTCAAAATATTATAAACCTCATTATACTTTGGAAGTTCTTTTTCTTCTTTTGAATATACTTCAATTTGTAAGTTATAAATATTATTTAAAATATTTATTTTTTTCTCTACTTCTTCTTCATTCCAACTAATATCTAAATATATACTTTCTTTTATTGAATCAACTCTTTTTAAAAGATGTAAATAATCTATTTCTTCAACTACTTCAAATATTTCATATTTTTTATTTGAACTTTTTCCAAAAGAAAAATTTTCTTCATCATATAAATTAAAATATTCTTCCTCTATTTCTTCAATATCATCATACTTATCTATATCTTCATTATATATACAATAGTATTCATTATCTAATTTAATAACTGAAGAAAAAATTGTTGTATATGTTCTTATATCTTTATCTAAAGACTTTTCTTTAATATATTTAACCTCAGTATCTTCAATATCATTATTTAACAAAGTTTCTAATATTTTTTCCTCTATATTAGAAAACAAAGGATAATAATTAATATATAAATTGTTATTTAAAATTGCTATGCGATTGTTATTACTTCCCTTTAAAAATTCTTTTAATATTAAATATTCATCATAATAAAGGACTCTTCTTTTTTGACTAAAAATATTTTCATAGTAATATTGCATTTTAGAATCTTTATTTATTAATTTAGAAATTTCTGAATTTACTCCATCTAATTTTATTCCTTTTAATACTACTAAATTATATTCTTTTAATAGTTCCTCAATTTTATTTTCTAACTCCATATTTCCACCCCAATCATTAAAAAGAATAATTTTTATAATTTTGTAAATATTTTCTCAATCGTTTTTCTGTTTTTTCTTGTATCTGTCTTATTCTTTCTCTAGTAACATGTAACTCTTTTCCTATTTCTTCTAAAGTTAATGGATTATCATCATTTAACCCATATCTTTTTATTATAATTTCCTTATAATGTTTATTTTTTCCACATACTATTTCTAAAGCTTTTTCTATTGCACCATGAAGTTCTTTTAATTCTAATTCTCTCTCTGGATTTTTTGAATTTTCTCCAATTATAAAGTCTATTAAATATGAATCATCATCCTCTTTTATTTTTTTATTTAGTGATACAAGAGAATAAGCATTTTCTATAAGAACTATATATTGCCAAGCTCTTTCTTGAGTACAATCACAAGATTCACAAATTTTTTTAATTAATTCTTCTCCTTGATATTTTCTTCTTAGATTCATTATTTTTACTAATTTTTCTTGAAGATGGACTGGAATTCTTATTAAAAAACCTTTATCCATTATAGCTCTTCTTATTTGTTGATTTACCCAATAATATGCATATGTTGTAAAATTCCCTTCTCCTTCTTCATATTTATCAACTGCCTTTTTTAATCCTAATAACCCTTCTTGAAATAAGTCCTCTTCTTCCATTTGACTTTTTAAATGTAACTTTTCTTTTTTTATGACATAATAAATGAATTTATAATTTTTTAATATTAATGATTCTAAAACCTCTTTATTTCCTTGTTGATAAATTTTTATTAATTCTTCATTACTAAATCTTTTTAATTGTTTTATTTGTTCCTCATCATAGAATATTTCTCTTTTTTCAATATAAGCATCATTTCCTTCTATAATGTTATATCCATATTTTTTTAAAATCTTTATAACATTTTTATATTCATCTGGACTTAAAAATTCAAAAATTTCCTTTAAATTCTCTTCTGATATAGTTTTAGTATTAGTTACTCTTCTTACCTCTTCTAATATGAAATCTACATCTGGATTTACTTCTAATTCTATTTCTTTGGAATTATTTTCTTCTAACTCTTCTTCTTCAATTAAAAAAATATTATTTTTTTCCAATTCATTGATAATTTTATATTGAATTTTATTTTCTAAATCTCCAAATAATTCTTCAAATAGAGAATAAGTTATATTCTTTTTATTCTCTATAAGAAGCTGTATTTTTTTTATAACCTCATCTTTCAATCTTTCCATATTTTATCCCCCTAAAATATTTAATTCTTTTCTAATCTCTCTTTTCTCCACTCATAATCTGGCATATATACTAATAAGTAATTAAAAAACTCTTTAGTATGATATGGATATTTTAGATGTGCTAGTTCATGTAAAATTACACTCTCTATACAATATTTAGGCTTCTCTATTAATTTTATATTTAGATTAATATTTCTCTTTTCTATACTACAAGAACCCCATCTTGAAGTCATCTCTCTTATTGTAAATTTATTTATACTTTGTCTTGTAACCTCTTGATATTTATTTAGAAGCTCTTCAAATACTTTTTTAGCCTGTTGCTTATACCAGCTATCTAAAAGCTTTTTTATCCTTGTTTTATTACTTCTATCATTTACATAAATATGAATATACCCTCTATAAAACTTTACTCTTTCTTCTATTGCTTCAAATATTTTCAATCTATAATTTTTACCTAAATATCTTGTGCTTTCTCCACTAACATATTCTTTTTTAATTTCTTCTACACGATTTACTTTAAAAAATTCTAATTGCTCATTTATCCATTTAGTTCTTTTCTTAATTATCTTATCTATATACTCTTGAGTAGTATTTGATGGAACTGCTAAAACTACTTCTCCAGTTGGTTTAACTTTAAGATTAATAGCTTTTAATTCTTTTCTTATAATTGTAAGATTCATTTTAATATCCTCTCTTACTAAATCTTCTTATTCCTATACTAATAATATTTTCTATAATCTCATTAAGATTATCAAATCTAACATCATACTCATCTTCTAAATTCCATAATAAATCTTCTATAAATCCAGCTATTTCATTGTGAATATCACTATTAGTTTCCCAGTCTGGTTTTTTAGATATCTCTGTTAATTTTTCTACAAGTTTTAAGCTCAAAGTAGCTAGTTCCTCTTCATTATTTATTACTTTTGTAAATTCAGAGAAAATATTATCATAAAATACAGTGGCGAGAGTGTTTTCTTTTATACTACTTGGATATTCCTTCTTAGTTTCTGAAGAACTTTCTCCTTTTCTCATTCTCTCTCTTATATCTTGCATATTTTTCAAATATTCTTCATCAGATAATCTCTTAGCTTCATATTCTTCTATTGTCTTTTCTATTTTTTCAGATAAAGAATCATAGAAACTTGGGTTATCCTCTCTCTTTTCTCTAATAACTTTTGTTGCAGCATTTTTAATAGTATCAGCCTTAGCTCTTGCTCCTACTATTCTTTCTACCTCTTGTTCAAACTCTAAATCAAACATATTTACAATTTTTGATAATTGATTTACTTCTGATGAAGATATATACTGGTCTAACAATTTTTGCATTTGAGGTTCAAATTCTCCAAAGTCTATATCTTCAGAATATCTGATACGTACCATTTTTCTTAAATCATTGTAGAATTTTAAAGTTTTTCTATATAGTTCTACTTCATCTTTAGTGAATACTTTAAATATAAGTTCACTAGTAAAAGCTAATTTTAATGACTTAGAGTATTGCTTTAATAAATCATAGAAAACTTCTCTCTTTTCTTCTTTATCTAGGAATAATATATACTCTTCTAAATCTGTCTTATTTTTTATCTCTTTAAAGAAATCTACTAGATGAGAGTAATATGTTTTTACTTTTGCCATTTCTGATTTAATATCTGTAACTGTTCCTACTACATCATCTAAATCATATCCAGCTAAACTAGCATAGTCTGTTAAAGCCTTATCTAAATTACCTAATAATCCTCTATAGTCAACTATATATCCATATTCTTTTCCTTCATATAATCTATTAACTCTTGCAATAGCTTGTAATAATTGGTGGTCTTTTAACTCTTTGTCAATATATAATACTGTAGCTTTAGGAGCATCAAATCCAGTTAATAATTTATCAACTACTATTAAGATATCAATATCATCTGTTTTTATAAAGTCCTCTTTTACTCTATCTTCATATCTTTTTAAATCTCCATATTCATCTTTTAACTTTTGAAGATATTTAACAACATAATCTTTATTTTCTCCATTTACAGACTCATAACCTACTCTAGCATCTGAATCAGATACTACAACAGCAGTTCTTAAATTAGTATTTTCTTCAAATAACTCTTGGTATTTTACTGCTTCATATTTTGAGTTTGTAGCTAACATTCCTTTGAATAGTTGTCCATTACATCTAAAGTTATTATTGAAGTGCATTTCAATATCTAATACTATTGCTAGTAATCTATGTTCACTACTTGCAACTTTCTCAAATCTCGACCATTTACTCTTTAACTCTATTTTTTGCTCTTCAGAAAGATTTTTAGTCATTATTTCAAATCTCTTATCTAACCAATTACTATCCCTTACTTCTTGTGATATCATTCTACCTTCATATAATAGTGGAAGAATAGCTTTATCTTCTACTCCTTGGTCTATCGTATATTTATCTATCATCTTTCCAAATATTTCAATAGAAGTTTTCTTATCTTTCTTTAATAATGGTGTTCCTGTAAATCCTAAATAACATCCTTTAGGAAATGTTTCTTTCATAAAAGTATGCAATACTCCACCTTGTGTTCTATGTGCTTCATCTACTAAAATAAATACATCTGGACTATCTACAATAACATCACGAGAATGTGTAGACTTAAATTTATTTATAATTGCTGTAACTATCTCTTTATTATTCTTTAATTTACTTATTAAATCTCTACCACTTTCAGCTTGTTCTGTTCCTTTTAAGCCACTTGCTAAAAATACATTTTTTATCTGTGTATCTAGTTCTGTACGGTCAGTTACTAATATAAGTTTAGCATTAGGGATACTACGTTTTAATACTCTAGCTAAAAATACCATGGTAAGAGATTTTCCACTTCCTTGAGTATGCCATATCAATCCACTTTTTCTTGAACCATTTTCATTATATTCATTAACTCTTTCTAGTATTTTCTTTATTGCAAAATACTGTTGGTATCTAATTATCTTTTTTACTCCATTATCAAATAGAGTATAGTTTCTTATAATATCAATAGCTCTATCTAATTTTAATAATGAATAGATATCCTCATCTAATTTTGTAATCTTTCTATCTGGAATTAATTTTTGTAAACCACTTGATAAATCTTCCTCTTCTTTCCAAACCGACCAAAATTTTTCTGGAGTATTAACAGTAGCATATTTAACATCTTGCTGATTTCCAGCTATAACTATTTGTACAAATTTGAATAGATGTGGAATATCTATATTTCTTTGATTTCTTATCATTTGAGATATTCCTTCAGTAACTGGTTTTAAATTTGATTTTAACTCTATTACACAAAATGGAATACCATTTATAAATAATATTAAGTCTGGTCTATCAAACTTAACTTGTTCTATCTTTACCTTTCTTTCAACTGAAAACTCTTCAGTAAAATGGAATACATTATTCTCTATATTTTCAAAATCTATATATTTTAATGTATACGACTTTCTATCTCCATTTACATTCTCAGATAAGCTTGTACCATTCATTAGAGTTTTATATATCTCTTCATTTGTAAAAGCTAACCCACCATCTAAACTTAAGTCTAATCTTTTTATAGCTTCTTCAAGATTTTGATTAGAAAATTTATATATTTTTCCCTTATACTCAAAAGAGTTCATTTTAGCTAATTGTTCTTTTAAAATTCCTCTTAATAGAGTATCATTATAGTTTAATCTATAATTAGGAAAACTTTCCATTTCTCCTCTTGGTATAAAGTTATATCCCATTTTCTTTAATAACTCTATAACTTTACTTTGTATATCTTTTTCATTTGTTTCAGGTACATTTACATTCTCTACCATAATAGCTCCTTTCTTATCTCTACTTAAATATTTATCAAAAGAGCTAATTATATAAATTAGCCCTTTCCAAAAATATTTAAACTATATTTTCTTTCATCCACTCTTTAAGAGTAGGAAATTCTTGATATATATCTAGATACTCGATACAATACATATTCCTTTCAATAAATGTTTTTCTCATTTCACATAAACGTTTATCATTCAAGTTAAGCATATCTATTGTTACTTTTGCTTTTTCATATTTTATTCCTTCTTTAGCTATAGGAATAACTTTTCCTGTCATCATATCATAAGTTAAATAATCACATGGATTTTCTAAAGTTGGATTTATAAATTTATCATCCCATTTATTTCCCTTATACTGTCCACAAGTCTTTTTATTTATACATCCTACTAAATAATTGGAATAATCACTTAAAGCAGTTGGAAATTTATCTTTAGGCTTGATATGTTCTATTTGACTATTATCTAAAGTTAAAATTATTTCACAATAAGGACAATTATATCCTTGCTCTTTTTCAAACATATAGCTCTTTAACTCTCTTTTTATCTCATAATTATAGTCATCCCAATTATTTAACTTATTCTTTCTTTTGAAGTCTTTAAAAAATTGAGGTTCTTCCTGTTTATTTATTTTAAACATTTTTTATTCCTCTCTTTCTTCTTTGGACTTCCATATTTATAAGTAATAAGTCTTTATCAGTAGTTCCTAAAATATTTATTAACTTTTGATAATTATCTTTAAATTCTTGAGTATCATATTTATCTTCTCTTACTAGTTCTCTTGTTTTTTCTAATAGATTGAATACATCTTGATTTCTAGTTGTTTCCATTCCCATAATATCTTCTAATATTCTATCTACTGGTTGCCCATAAGAACTATATAACTTATCTCCAGTCATAGGAAATACTTTACCTTCATTATCTTTACTAAGTATAATGATATTTTCTTTTGGTACACTTCCTAGTATATGAGGGGAGTGTGTAGCTATAATTATTTGATTATTTTTTCCAATTCTTTCATATACTTTAATTATTTTAGATTGCCATTTAGGGTGTAATGATAACTCTGGCTCATCTATTAAGATAATTGAATTTTCTGGCTCTAACATCTTTATAGCTAAAGTTCTTAAAAAGAGTTGCTTCTCTCCAGATGATAGCCCATTTATATCAAATTCATCTCCTGAAGAGTTTGTAAATATTGGAGTAGAGGTTTCATCTTTAGAAACCCCTTTTAATTTTACATCAATATCTAATATATCGAAGATTCTATTTATCTCTTCACTTACTTTTTCCCTAACTTGTTTCATAGTTAAATCTTCTTCAGTATTAGCAACATAAGTAATTCTACTAGCTATATATGATGGAATACTTTTTATAAGCTCATTATTTACAATATTTATTAACTTATAGTCTACCTTTAAACTTGTAGTATTTACCTCTGATTTCTCAAATTTTATTTCTGAAGGTACATAGATTACTTTAGGATATATATTTTCACTTACTGACGAAATTAATTGATGTGACTTTCTTGTTTCTTGAAGCTTTAAGTAATTAAAAAATAAGTTATTACTAGAATATGTAATCGGCCATTTTTCTTTTAAATTCACACGTTCTCTTTCTATAATTCTATTTTCATTATCTTCAAAATAGAAATTAACTCTATTTTCATCTGGACGTTGAATATACTTACCTAAACACTCTTCAATATTTTTTATAATGCTTTCTAATAATGTAGTTTTTCCACTTCCATTAGCTCCAGCTATAACTATTGTATTTAGTATGTTTCCATTATTTTCAAAGCTTATTCCTATATTTTTTAATACCCTATCTTCCTTTATTTCCACACTTTTAATTTTCATTATTTTCTTCTTCCCTCCAATTCCTAAAGTTTTTCACATATTCTCTATTTAATAATTCCTTTATAGATTTACTTTCTTTAGGGATTCCCATTATTTCACTTCTTAACTCTAAATATTCCTTATCTTTTAATAGCTCAGGATTTTCACATTCAAATTGGAAAAAATTTCCTGCCTTCATTTCTTCGGGTCTTAAATAAAAGGCTTTACTTCTTATTTCCATAATTAAATATTTTTTTGCTTTTGATATTTTATTATTTTTTAAAAATAATACTGATAAGTTATGTAAACCAGCAAATCCTGAATTCTTCAGATAATTATTTTTAGTATATTTTTCATATTCCTCTATTTTATTATTTAAATATAAATTTAAAGAAAAAATTTCTGGAACTTTATTAGATTTCTTTGCATATCTTTCAATATCTTTAATTTTTTCATAAATATCATAAATATCACATAGTCTAATATTTGAAACTACAATGCCTCTTATTTTACTATAAGGTGTTTGTGAAAATAGACAACATCTTGGAATATTATATATAATCTCCCTTATCTCATAATCTAAGAAATTTTCAAATACTAATAACTTATCAATTTGTTCTCTTATTTCAGCTACTACTTTTTCAACTTCTTCAAAAACAAAATTAGGTGGTAAAAATGATGTTATATCTTCCCAGTTTTTTAATAGCAACTCACATTCTTGTATTCTATTTTCCTCTAATAATTTCATCCCTAATTTTTCATCTTTTAAAATTACATATAAAATTCTTTTTAAAGATGAATAAATTCCAAAAATTCTTAATTCTATTTCATCTGAATATTCTATTTTTCTTCTTTTATATGGAATAATTTCTGTTATGATATAGAATATACTTGAGCCTATAATTGATAAACTTATATTTTCTATTAATGGAGAATATACACTCAGTTTAGTTATAAAAAGCATATCTAATATTCTATTTGAATAAATTAAAGGATATTGTGAATTCATAGCATATACATATAGAGATATTAATAATAAAGTATAAATAACTTTTTCATATTTATCTGTACTTAATAAAAAGTTTTTCTTTATTCGATATTTAAAACTTTGTTTTATTTTATCTTCTGTAAATTGATATGATGGTTTCATACTCTAACTTCTCCTGTAAGTAATTTCTGCATCATACCCTTTTTCTCATTTTTCAATAATTCTAATTTACTTTCTAATAATTCTATTTTATTATCTATATCAGATAGAAAATTAGCTATTTTTTGTTGTTCTTCTAAAGATATAGGTATTATTATCTTTATTGCTCCCATTACATTATTCATAAGTTTAGGATTTCCAATATAAGATACATGCTTAGGAGCTTCTTTTGCTAAAATTTCAGCAATACATTTATTACTATAAATATCCGAAATTAATACCCCACAAACATTTGTACAATAAAACTTCCCTGTTCTATATTTTACAGTCCCTGCATTAGCTCCATCCGTTGTCCAAGTAATCGAATTTTCATATAAGTATTTATTATAAAATCCCATTAATCCATTATTTAAAGTTTGTGACGAAAAAACTGGATAAATAAAATTATCAGTTATTTTTTCTTTTATATCTGTTTTTGCTAAAACATATCCTCTCGTTATTTTAAAAATATCAGCTATCTTATTCTCTTCCCACTCTGGATAATCTTCTCCATTATCATCTTTAAATCTTATCTCTTGAGAAAAAATCTTTTGCATCATACCTTTTTTAAACTTTTTTTCTTTCTCAATTAATAATTCTTGTTGTTCTATAGCTTTGTCATAGTATGATAATATTTCAGCTATTTTTTCTTGTTCTTTTAATGGTGGGATAGCTACTTTTACTTGCTTTAATTGTTCTGCATATAAATGTACAACTGATACACCTTGTGCAAAACTACTTATTTGTTTCTTAGCAATATTATTTAAAAAATAAGATAAAAATACTCCATTTTGATTACTTTTTAATATATTTAAATCTCCACCTAATGCAACATTATCCTTTGATACACAAGAAGCTTTTGCTATATCAATGGCTGTTTCTCCTGATGAAGGAATTATTATATCATTTTTTTCACTTAATACTAAATTTTCTTTATCTAAATTAGTTCTAGAAAAAATTTGAGTAATATTTTCTTTATAGGTTGTATAAAGCTCTCCATATCTTATACATTCTATTCCTTCTTCGGTTATATCACTCTTTGATATTCCTTTTCCCTTAGAAAATTTACAAATATCTCCTAATTTTTTTACTTCCCATTCCTCTGGTATTACTCCTACTTCTGTTTGTTTATATCCTTGTCTTATTTCCATATAGCAACACCTACTATAATCCTAATGCTTTTAAAGCTTCTTCTATTTTACTTTCTACTTCTAAAAGCTCTTTATTTATATTTTTTATTTCTTCTCTTACTTGATGAACATCTACCCTCTCTTCTTCCTCAAATGTATCTACATATCTAGGAATATTTAAGTTATATCCATTCTCTCTTATTTCCTCTATTGTAGCAACATGTGAAAACTTATCTTCATCTTTTCTATCAAAGTAAGCTTTTACTATTCTTTCTATATTTTCAGGTTCTAAGGTATTCTTATTCTTTCCTGGTTTGCACTCTTGACTAGCATCTATAAATAATATATCTGTATTATCTTTTTGTTTTTTCATAACTACTATACAAGTAGGAATAGAAGTTCCGTAAAATATATTTCCTGGTAATCCTATTACAGCATCTATTAGATTATCTTCAATTATTCCTTTTCTTATCTTTTCTTCACTAGCTCCTCTAAATAGAGTTCCATGAGGTAAAACAACTGCCATTCTTCCATTTTCATTTAATGAAGCTATCATATGTTGAACAAAAGCATAATCCCCTTTTGATTTAGGTGGTAATCCATAAGAAAATCTTCCATAAACATCTTCTTCTACTTTCTCATATCCCCATTTATCTAATGAGAATGGAGGATTAGCAACTACTACATCAAATTTCATAATATGATTATTTTCAATATGTCCTGGATTAGTTAAAGTATCTCCCCATTCTATCTTAGCATCATTTACATTATGTAGGAACATATTCATCTTTGCTAAAGCTTCTGTTTGTCCATTTTTTTCTTGTCCATATATTTGGAAGTTTTGACTTCCTACCTCTTTAGCTGCTTTTATTAATAACGAACCAGAACCACAAGTTGGGTCATATATTCTATCTCCTTCTTTTGCTTGAACTAATTTAGCTAATATAGTAGATACTTGAGAAGGAGTAAAGAACTCTCCTCCCTTTGCTCCTCCTTCAGAAGCAAACTTACCTATTAAATACTCATAAGCATCTCCTATAACATCATTACCTTCTAATCTTGATGGTCTTAAATCTAAATCTTCAGAAGAGAAATCAGTTAGTAAATTCTTCAATACAGTCTTTTTATTCTCTGCTTTTCCTAAGTTAGTTTCAGAGTTAAAGTCTATATTTCTAAATACTCCTTCTAATTTCTCCTTATTCTCTTCCTCTATTTTTTCCAATACCTTATTGATTTTATCCCCTATATCATCAGCATCCCTATTAGCATATAGATAATCAAAAGTACAATCATCTGATAAGTGGAATTTCTCTCTAGCTAAACTTCTTTTTATTCTATCTTCATTATCTCCATGCTTAGCTTTTAACTCCTCTACTTTTTCTTTATATACATCTGATAGATATTTTACGAATAACATAGTTAAAATATAATCTTTATATTGGCTTGAGTTTAATGTTCCTCTAAAAGAATCACAAGCCTTCCATACAGCATTATTTATAGCATCTTGAGTAGTTTTTTTCATCTTAATCCTCCTAATTTATCCCATTCACATCTGATATAATATTCTCAAATAGTATTCTTCTTTTTTCTTGTAATAATTCTAATAATTGTTTTTCTCTTTTCAATAGCTTATCTAATTTCACTATCTCTATTTGTTTATCTATACTTGGTACTTCTATCTCTATTTGTGATAGAACTTGATTTGATATTGTCATTATTGAAGTTCCTTGTATTTCTGTAAATAGTTGTTTCTCTACTTCTTTACTATTTAAATAGATAGTTATATATTCAGGTAATACTTTACTTTTATCTTTTACCCTTACTATGGAGAAAAGAGATTGAATTATAATACCTTCTTCTTTTTCTGTTATATCTACAGCTTTTACTGGTCTTCTCAATCTTACTACAGAATCCCCTTTTTTAGCTATAAACTCCTCTTTCATCTCTTTTTCTACTTCAAGAATATCATAAGAATCTTCTAATATTTGATATTCATCTTGAATAGATTTTAAAGTCAAAACCTTATATTTATACTTCTTTTGCTCCTCTGTCAATGTTTCATCTCTAAATCTACTTAAATAGCATCCTAACTTAATATCACAAATTTCATTTAATTTTAATTTCATTAAAAACTCTCCTTTTTGTGATTTATATATTTACTAAAGACAAGAATTATGGTAATATTAAAGTAGCCATACTATAATATTACGAGTGACTATTTTTTATAAAAAGATAGTCATTTGTTTTACTTGCAAGTAATCGTTTTTATATCTTATCTTATATTTTAAGTATACTCTTAAAGTGTTTTTTTGTCAACACTTTTTTATTTTGGTTTACTGACTAGTAAAACAAAATAAAAAAGGCTATCTATTCAAATAGCCTTTTATAAAGAGTTTTCTATTCTTTCAAATATATATTTATATTTTATAATAAATAATATCATTCCCACAAAATTTTAATCTTTTTTTATTATATAAGTTAAATAAATCTTATCCTTTATAGAAAGATATTTTTCAATAGGGGAGTACAGATAAATTCTTGGACAAAATATTTTTATATTCTTTATACTATTATCCAAGAATTTCTCTACACTCCCCTACTAAATTCTCCTTCTTTACTTCTCTTCTATATCTTGAAGTATTTTCCAAATTTTTTTAAATTCTGTAACTCTATACATTCTCTTTAAGGTGGTAACTGAAGGTAAATTATAATCTTTCCTTAATTCTTCATACTCACTTGGAGTTAAGGAGTTTTTTTTCTTTTTCTTTAAAATCTTCAATATAACCTTTTCTACTTTGTCTTTATGAAAAATAATATTTTTACTAATTGATACATCATATCCAGCTACCTCTCTCAAATTTTGGATATTTCCAAATCTTGAAGCAACTAAATTTTTAGTTATTTTTTTAGACTCATTTATTTCTTTATAAGTTGCTCCATTTGGTTTTCCACATTCTTCTGAAATCTCTTTATATATCATTATAATTTCTTCATCAGTATATTCATTTTTTAAAAAAGGATTTTTTACTTTTTCTAATCCAATCTCATCTAAAAAATTATTCCAACTCTTGAAATAATATCTAATATAATGAAATGTAATACCTGTTTTCCTTTCAAATTTTTTTAATGAAATGTATTTTTTCTCTTTACTGAATAAACTTAAATAAGCTTCCTTTATCTCCTCTCTAGAAAATTCAATAACTTTTATATATTCATCTCTACCAATAGCTTTTACAATTTCATTCCAATTATTTTTAACCTCTAAGTATTTACAAATTGTTTTTCTATTTGGTAGGTCTTTATTCTTTAGAAAAGTACTACTTTGTTTTAAAAAGCCTTTATCAAGAGCAATATTTAAAGATTCAATTATTGTTTCTTTTGTCCATCTTTTTACTTCTCTCTTAGGAGTCTTTAATAATTCAAAAAATTTTTCATAAGTAGTTCCAGCTTTTTCTACTAATCTTTCTTCAGGAATTTGAAGATAATTCTTTATATCTTCAATAGACATATTGGGGTTTACTTTGCTATATTCTCTTAATCTTGCAAGATAATAGCTTCTCATATTAGAAATTCTCTTTTTTATACTAGCCATATTATCCACTCTTCTTTTTTCAATTATTTATATTAATTTTTTTATGAACTTTTTATCTTACTTATTATAATTAGAAATTTTTTTCTTATAAGAAATGAAGTTTCCCTATGTATTTATAATACCATAAGTGAATAATTATATCAAGAAAGAGGATTCACTACTTTTTTCTTTTTTAATTAGATTAAAAATAATTGTATATGTTATAATTTAATTAAATTAATTTCAATAACTTTTTTCAAACAGAATATTTTGAAAAATATTGTTAATATTTTTGATATTAAAGATAATTTTCAAGACTTTTTATTTTATCTCTTATTATCTAACAGAAAAGAATTTATAGATAAAAATCTAATATAATAAAATATTATGTTTATTTACTATTTTAGAAAAAATAGCTTAAAATTCTCTTCTTGTTCGTTTAAGGAAGTAGGGGGGAAGAAATTCAAAAACAAAAGGAGGATTTTATTATGAGTATATTTGCTCTAAAAGTTTCAGAAGATATGAGAAATCCTGTCTTCACATCATTAAAAGAAGAAGGAATAGCACGTTTTACCTGGTCTTATGTAGAGGAAGGAAATCTTTTAACTATTAAGGAACAAATAAATAACAGTGGTTGGAATAGTTTAGGTAATCATCAAAAGGAATGTTGGAAAGCTAATTTTATGTTAAATATCCAAGCTAATGATTATGTTGTATATATTAATGTTCCTACTTATGGAGAGTGTACTATTGCTAAAGTTACTAGTAAATATTTTTGGGGATGGGATAGGTATAAGATGGATGGAAGCCATTGTTTACACATAGATAAAGATTCTATTCAAGTATTCAATAGAAATGATGAGGGAATACCATCTAATTTATCTAGAAGATTTAAACTTCAAGGAAAATACTGGAGAATTTATTTGGAAAATGAATTTACTAAACTCATTGAAGATTTAAAAGAAGGACGTTTGAGTGGAAAAAATGCTACTCCTGAAAGTAGATTAACTAGTTGCATTAATTCCAATGTAAAACCATATTTAGCTAAAATTTGTAAAGAACTACAAAAATTTCATACTGGAAAACACTTAGAAGAGTTAATTGCAAACATATTAAGGAATATTCCTAATGTTAAAAATGTCCAAATTAAATCAGGAGTTTCAGATAAAGGTGGAGACATCATATTTGAATATAGAAGTGAGCTAGGGGATATTTTAGGATTTGAAAAAGTTGAAAAAGTAGCTATTCAAGTAAAATCATATGAAGGTACTATATCTAATACTAGAGCTATAGAAGATTTAAGAAATGTATTTAACTATGATAATGAGATTACTACTGGTATTATAATGACTACAGCAACAGTAATAGATGATAGTTTTGATAAAAAATTAACAGATTTAGAAAGAGAATTTCCTGGAAAAAATGTTTCCATTATCCATGGAAGTGATTTTGCTAGTTGGATTCTAAAATATGGATATAGTAAGGAAAATTAAATAAAGCCAAAGGCTGAGTAGATTAATCTCTATCCAGCCTTTTTAATATTAAATACAAAATTAATATATAGAAGAATACTCTCTACTCTATTTTCAAAACCAAAGTTTTTAGTTGAGATCTCACTTCTATTCTCACTTGAGAAAAAAATGTTATTTTTATATATTTTCTGCACTAAGTTCTTTTTTATCTCAGCTATATTTTTTAAAATACTCTCCTTATATTTTCTAAAGGCTACTATAAATTTCTCTTTACTCCTACTAAATAATAGTTATTATTATTATTCATTTAATAAGAAATCTATAATCTTTTCACGTATTATTCCATCTATATTATAATTTTCTAAATTATCCATTGAAAGTACATACTTAGGATAATTATCTTGTACACTTTTCAAAGGAGAAAACTCTCTTTCGATAGTTTCTGGGCTAGCTAAAAGATAGGTAACCTGAATATATAACTTCTCGTCTCTTAAGGTTCCTATAAAATCAATCCCCTTTGCTCCTAACTTTCCAATATTAACAGTATATTTTCTTCTTAAAAGCTCTAAGTATATTATATTTTCTAAATACCCAGCTATATCATTAGCTCTATACCCTAATTTTGTATGACGTAATCCTAAATCTGTTAAATAAAATTTTTCTTGAGTTTCTAAAATAGATTTTCCTTTTATATCGTATCTTTGTACTCTTGAGATTATATAAGCACTTTCCAAAGCTTTTAAATAATTATATACTGTTTCCCTACTTAGTTTTCTTCCTTGACTCTTTAAAAAATCCGATATATTTTTAGCTGAAAATGTATTTCTTATATTATCTAAAACATATAGTACAATTCTTTCTAATAATTCAATATCTCTTATTCCATTTCTAGCAATAACATCTTTTAATAAAACTGAATTATAAATATCTTCTAAATATTGATAAATAGTATCTTTATCATAATCAAAGTTATGAATTGCAGGAAGTCCACCAAATTTTAAATATTGTTCAAAATACTCTTCATTACTTAAAGTTTGACTAGGATTTTCAACTTTAGCAAACTCTATATACTCTTTAAAAGATAGTGGATATACTTTTATCTCTACATATCTTCCAGCTATATATGTTGCCAATTCAGAAGATAGTAAATTAGCATTTGAACCTGTAATATAGATATCACAATCTAAATCTACCATCAATGAATTTATAGCTTTTTCCCAATGTTCTACCTCTTGTATCTCATCAAGAAAAATATATATCTTTCCTTGAAGCTCTTGAGCTTTCTCCATGATATAAGTATATAATTTTTTAAATTCTGTCAACTCACTAAACATCAAAGATTCAAAATTAATCTCTATTATATTTTTCTTTTCTACTCCATTTTCAATCAGTTCTTGAGACAACAATTTTAGTATTATAGACTTTCCACTTCTTCTCATCCCAGTTATAACTTTTACAATTGGTTTATTCATAAATTTTTTTATCTCATTTATATAATTATACCTTTTTATCATCAAAAACACCTCCTATATCTGTAATTTTATCAAAATATTAAAAGTTTTACAACTTATAAAAGACATAATTGATATTTTTTGTTTTTTTATAACTTTAAGAAGATATTATTTCCATTTTTAATTAAGTTCAATTCTTTAAAAAAATTCTTTTATACTTCCTTTATATTTATAAAGATAAAATCTTGTAATTCATAATAGTTTTTATGTAATTATAGAATTATTATAGTAACAAATATCCTTAGTTATAATTTTCTAAAGACTCCATATTTTCTTTCTTTCAAATATAATTGCCTTATTAAAGTAAAAAGGCTCAAGATTTCTCCTAAGCCTTTAATTTTTTAATTAATTTATTTATACTTTTTGTAAAAACTACATTTGAATTCCTGGATATGACCAAATTCCTGAAGCTCTCATCATATCTCTATAAATAACAAGCTTTTCTTTTTTAGGAATTTGATATGCTTCCACTAAATTATTATAATCAAAATAAACTAAGTTAGTAATATTATCTAATTCTAATCCTTCTGTTACAGACATTTCTTTAAAAACAGCAATAGCTCTTCTCATATGAGTAGCACTACTTATTAAAGTAAGATTTTTAGCTCCTAATTCTTTCATAATCTTTACTGAATGTAAAGCATTTCCAACAGTATCTTTAGCTTGATCTTCTATATATATCCTATCTGGACTTATTCCTTTTTCAACAAGCCATTTCTTCATTACATATCCCTCTGTAACTCCACCTTGTTGAACTCCTCCAGTTACTATTATTGGTACTTCAGGATTCATTTGAGCTAATTTTAATGTTTGCTCCAATCTTCCTATAAGAGGCTTTTCCATTACCCCTCCTTTTCCTAAAGCATATCCCAATGTCACTATAACACTATTAGGATTTTCTATTTTATAAGCTTCTGTTTCAAATTTTGTTTCCATTATTTTATCTGTTCTTTCAAATCTTTCTACAAATTCATTTACTCTATCAGGGTATACTTTACTAATATTTTCAATAGTTGAATTGTACTCTTCTATATTTCCTAGAGCTCTACTATATCCTGCTAATAACATATTAGCTTCAAAAGAAGATGGATAGATTTTTATAATATCTCTATATGTATTTAAAGCTTCGTTTGTTTTATTTTGTAATATTTGAGAACTAGCTATTCCAAATCTCAAATCTAATCTCTCTGGGTCTAAAGCACTTGCCTCTTTAAATGAATTTTCAACTACATCATATTTTCCTTTTAATGTAATACCTTTAAAGAATTCTTTTTCAGCTTTCTTTAAATCCCCACCATTCCAGTAAAATACCATTCCTGTCTGTGTCAATTGATTTATCTTTTCTTATTTTTGATATTTCTCTACTGAACTCCATCCAGCTAAAAATAAAATTGTTAAAATACCTACTATTAATTGTATCTTTCTCATTTTTACCTCCTTAAATTTTCATAAATGTATTACCCTAATTTAATATTAATATATATATTTTTAAAAAACAATAATTATATATAATTTTACTATAATATATCAATATCATAAAAATGATAATGACATTGTGTCACTACCGAATTTATTATATGCTCATAAACTTTTCATGTAATGTTTTATTTTGAGGCTCTATTTTCTTTAGAATTATCTTATCTCTTTCACTAATCATATAAGCTGGAACTGTTATATCTTTTATATATTTAATTATATTAGTTTTATTTAAAACTGCCTTTTCTATTGGGTCATTAAAGTTTCTTTCTATTTTTTCCATGATATTTTTTAAGCTACGTATTATTATATTTTTAAAACGCCCTATTAGCATAATTTCTTCATTTATTATTATTGCTTCTATTTTATAGTTTTTATTTAAGTATTTATCATTTTTTAAACAATATCTCATTTCTTCATAAAATACAATTTCTATTTCTTTACTATCTTTTTTATTTAATTTAATTTTTTGGACATTTATAAAGTCCATTTCTAATAAATAATTTAAAAATTTTTTTATAAATTCTTCTTCTTCCATTAGTATTTTATATCTCGAGATCTCTAATAAACTCCGAAACAATATATAAACAGCAATGAAATATTCTTCAAAATCTTTTGCAACTTCAGAAGAATAACTTTCATTTATATAATCATTCATATTAAATGTTACAATTATTCTATAATATTCTTTAAATTTTTCTTTTATTTCATAATCTTCTAACTTATCCAATAATTTTTCATATATCTTAGGAAAAGAAGTTATTTTCTCTTTTTTTCCTTGTCTTATAATTCTCTTAACAATTAAGCTTTCTTTTCCATCATTTTCCCATAAAATATTATTCTCTTCAGAACTTTGATTTGTATCATCTACCATATTTATTATATTATTTTCAAAATATTTTTCTTCAATAGATTGGATATAATCCAAAAATAAGTTTTTTATATTTACAACAATTTCTTTTTTTCCTTTATAGTAAACCTCAACTCTATCCTCTGGTTTTTTTTGAACTTGGTAATAAATTGAATATTTACCTAATATACTTAAAGTAATTATTTTTTTTAATTCTTCATCCTCAATACTTGGATTAATTTCTTGACCTAAATATAATAATTTTAAAAATCCAGAAATTGTAGATTTGATACTTTTAATAAATCTTCCTTGAGAATAGTTATCTGCTATCAATACAATTTCATAATTTTCATTAATAAATTTATTATATATTTCATTTTCTCTTAAAATCTTAAATATTCTTTCTAAAATAGTTACAGGTATAACTTCCTGTTCTTCCTCTAATTTTATCTTTTCATATATTGGGATTAACCATCCAGCTATAAAGAAATTAGTCCTATCAAAAAATGCTCCTGGATTAAAAGATTTCTTAAACTTATCAAATATCTCTCCTTCTATATATTTCTCTAGTCCTTTCACTACATTTCCTTGATAGACAATAGAAACATCTGTCTGTTTAGATATAGAATTATCTCTGACATTGATTTTATTACCTGATAATACTTGTAATAATACTCTTGCCACTTCAGGTTCTAAATCACTAAAATCAGCTTCATCTAAATATAATACATCTTTATAAAAAAGTATTCCATCTTTTTTCTCTTTTACATTATAATATAATTGTGCCATTGAGATATCTGTAGATATTTTTTCTGCTACAGTAAAATTTTCTGAAAAAGAAGTTTTCCCTGTTGAATATGGTCCTAATTCAATATAGCTATAGTTTTTCTCGACATATGGAATAGCCCTTACTAACATCAAATCTTTCAATATACTTTTGGAATCTGATAAATTATATCCTAATGAATGAAGTAATAAATTTTTCCATTCTACTGTTGTTAACTGATTTCTCAATTCTAAAAGTAAGTTATAAATTTCTTCATCATTTATTATTAAAGGTGTTACTTTTTCAATAAATAATGTATCTTCTTTATGCTTCCTAATTATTACTTCAGCCAAAACACTTTCATAATTATTATCTAAGAAATATTTTAAAGTTTCCATATCAAACTTTGAAACTATAAAATTTAAATATGTATCAGCTCCTTTTATTCTTATTGTTCTATCTATAAAATTTATATCATAAATACTCACTGTCAATTTAATTTTAGGATTTTCCTTTAACTTTTTATTAATTTCCAGATAATCTTTTAGATAAAATTCTTCTTCTAGAACCTTATCATATTTTTGTAAATGTAATAAAGAAATTATTTCACTGGAAGTAAATCTATTTGAGAGTTTACCTTTAATTTTTTCTTGGATATCTTTTTTCTTGACTAATAAACTTGATTTTCTTTTTTCAGTGTCCTTAATATTTTTATCTATAGTAAAATCTATATTATTCTCCATTTTCTATCTCCTCAGAATATTTTTTTCGAATATTATTAATTGTATCTCTATTAATTTTTAAAATTTCATCAAAAAAACGAGTTTTATTAAAAAATATATTTTTATTTTTATATTCTTTTTTTAAAAATTTATCTAACTCATAAACTGCTTTTTCGTATTTTTGACTTTTTTTATCATTACTATATAAAATATATACATTTAATAACTCTTTAAATTGACTTTCAAAATCTAAGGTTTTTGCTATCTTTTCTATTTTAAAGATTTCTAATATTTTTTCTATAATCTCGTTACTCTCTTCATCTATATCTCTGTCAACTTTTTTTTCAGATAATACTATTTTTTTCCAATTTTCAAAATCTTGTCCATTTCTTATAAGAAATATATTTCTATCAATGTATTTATATTTATCATAATTTCCTTTTAAATATTTCGCTCTTAAAATACATCTATAAAAAACTACCCACTCATCTTCTAAATTCAATTCTAATAAATAGTTATTTACATCTTTATCTATATCTGAAATTCCATAAAGATAATCTACTAAATATTTACTTTCTCCTTCCAATAAGTTTTTTTCATTTAGTTCTATATCTTCCAATTCTATTATTAATTCTTTGTGATGTTTTTCTCTTTCTTTTTTTATCATTTTATCCCCTCTTATTTAGTATAATTATCTTAATTAATTATAACTTTTTTCCTAATGAAAGTAAATTATAATTTAAATAATTTTACAGAATTTAATAATTTTAAAAATTATTAAATTATATTAATCATAATTATAAAATATAGTATTTATAATTATATTTATAAAAATTCTATAATTCTAAAATTTAAATTATATTTATTTTTCTATAATTTTTAATAGAATTTGATAAAAAAAGAACACACTACTTTAAATAAATTATATTAATTATTTATTTTTAGGTAATGACACTATGTCACTACCTTTTTCTTATTTCTATAACTTTCTTTTCCTCATCATAATTTAATTCAACTTTTCTCTCTTCAGATGTTATCTTCATTTCCTCTATAAATTTCTTAGGAATATTTACTCCATACTGTTCAGCTGCTCCCTTTCTTGCTTTTCTATACATTAAAGTTTTCTCCATATATTACCTCACATTCCCTATTAATTCAATATTTGAAATTCTATAATCTATTAAGTTACTCTCTAAAGTTAAATTTATTATTACTTTACTAAAAGACATCACATTTCCTAAGGTTATAGGAGTGTATATACTCATTCCAATCTGTTCTCTCATATCTAATATTAAATTATCTAATAATTTTAATTTACCTCTATCTAATATAGCTGAAACATCATATAATACTATCTTTGAGGGAATAGTATAGTTATTTATATTTGCTAAAACCCTTTCTTGATTCCCAGTTTTTCTTAACCATTCATATCTTACAAATACTGGTTTTAATAATCTCATACCATCTTCTTTTGATATATTTTTATATTTTGCTATATATTTATCTAAAAAATATTCAAAATCTCCTGTATACTTTAGTAAAATTAAATGTTTCATAAAATCATTTGAGATATTCAAATATCTATTTAAAACAAATATACTTTTGTCATCAACTCCAAAATAATTATATTTTATCTCATTATTATTTATTAAATAGTTATTAAAAATACTATTAAAATCAATCCTCTTTACTTGATTATTACATTGATAAGTAAAAGTATTCCCTAATTGATAATATTCATTTATTTTTACTGAATTTATATAAATTCTTCCCCAAGAACTTACTATCACTTCATTACCCTTTATTTCAAACTTCTCATTTTGATTTCCTTTTAAAAACATATTTTCCATTTTACATCGCTCCTTTTATTCCCTTTAATATTATTTGTCTTATCTCTTCCAACTCATCAAATACATTAAAATACTTTATACCATTAGTTGATTGTAAATTCTCTAAAACTCCTCTTACTGTAGAACAAGCATGATATCCAGTATTAGGATTATTAGAAAATAGTTCCATAATTGCTTGTCTTAATAGCTCATAATCCCATATCTTCAATTGATATCTATAAACAAAGCTTTGATAACTAAAGTTAAGATACTGTCTCTCTTGTAATAATAAAGTTTTCAACTCTTGAATTTTTGATATTTTAATGTTATTAGCTATTCCTATATTAAATAAATTAGATAATATATAATTTCCAATTTTAGGAACATAACATCTATATATATCAAAATTTTTCCATTCTTCTGATAAAAAACCTTTTCTTCTAATTCTTTTAGCTCCTTCTATTCTCATTCTTTGACTTAAATCTGGAAAATCTCCTATCATCTTTTGATATAGAGTTGGCTGATTTATCTCATAATAATCACTCATTTTTTTATCTTGATCATAGATTATAACCCTATTATTATAACTAGAGGTATTTGAATTTTCTGTAAATATTACCGTCTCACAAATTTCATTTTCAACAGTTCCTATTTTTTTAGGAATAGAAGTTTTATTTATATTGCAATATATAGAATTTAAAATATAGTATAGATTTCTATAAGAATTAAAAGTCATACATACATCCATATAATGAGTAAAGGCAACATCTACTCTCGTTAAGATAAATTCAACCCCCTCTTCAAAATAACTAAGTAACAATAGATTATTCATAAAGTTAGCTCTTATCTTTTCTATTAAATTTGCATTTACACTTAAACACTCATTAGGATTAGAAATCAAATAAGCATTTGTTGGATAAAAATATCTAGGGTAAGACAATTTTAAATTAATAGAATTATCATCTTTAAAAGTTAAATCACAATAATTTAGCTCTTTAATAGTTTTTTCAATTACATTCATTACCTCTCTTTCAATAGGTTCTCCTATAGGGCTTATTAATTGAATTTTTAAACTTATAGTATCTAACATACTAATTCCTCCTCTTTTTTTATCTTTTGTATAATAAAAAAAAGCTCTATGTCTTATTTCACATAAAGCTTAATTTATTTAGTTATATTTTATTTTTATATTTTACCTATTACTTCTCTTACATATAGAAGTAATAGGCTTCTCTACTTATACTCATACATTTATTGTGAGTGAATATATTATAAGTACATATAATAGTTCTATTTTTTCTTCAAAAATTGCTAAAATAGTGGCTTTTTACCCTAAATTTAGCTATTTTTTAAAAAAAATAATCTTCATATATAAAGCATTTTTTCCTATTTCTGTATCGGGTAATACAGAAATAGTTAATATTTTGTAACTATATTATTAAATTATATACTTTTATTTGTTGTAATTTTATATAAAAACTCAACTAATATTAAGCATATCTTATTTCTACATTACTATTGTTCTCCATACTTATTTTTCATTTTAATAATAGTTATGTATACATGTATATTGTTGTAGTTTAGTAAAATAGTTTTAATTTTCAAAATTTATCATTATTTTAATCAAATAAAATTAAATTTCTTTTTAAACTTAATAATAACTATTTGTTATTTTTTAAATTAAATTGTATTATTTTTTATTAAAATGTCAAATTTGTCACAGAAAAGACATTTTATTTTTCTATGTGTATAGTATACTTAATTTATGTTCTCGTGTACAAAACTTAAAACTTACTAGGAGGAAATAATATTTATGAAAAAACTGACACTACTTACATTATTTT